>VAPL010234303.1_pt1 | contig 18657 bp, 18 predicted proteins | sample 3395061 | NCBI WGS metagenome assembly VAPL01 (sample SAMN08290444, study PRJNA428436) | hydrothermal vent metagenome | isolation source: Deep-sea hydrothermal vent chimney 2 | place: Pacific Ocean: Juan De Fuca Ridge | depth 2182 m m | reverse complement strand
GTGGAAAGGATAACCCAGGCAAACCAGCCCCTTTACCCCGGCCTCGTCGGCCAGCATGGAAGCATAGCGTCCGCCCATGGATTTACCGCCGATAACCAGATTTTCCGGGCCCAGTTCATCGATCACGGCCCGCCAGCATTCGGTCAAAACCCCGGCCCGGTCGGGTGGGCGTTTGCCGCCGCCCCGGCGGCGTTCGGCCATATAAGGGAATTCGAACCGCGCCACCCTGAATCCGCGCCCGGCCAAACCGTGTGCGAAGGCGTTCATGAACGGCGTATCCATGGCCGCCCCGGCGCCGTGGGCCAGGGCGATGGTGGCGGTTGCCCCGGCGGGTCCGTCAAGCAGCAGGTCGGGCAGGCGCATTATCCGGTCAGCCGTTATGGAGCGGGGCCTGGAATTCGGCGAAGAAATCGTTGCCCTTGTCATCGACGACGATGAAGGCCGGGAAGTTTTCAACCTCGATCCGCCATATCGCTTCCATGCCCAGTTCGGGGTATTCCAGGACCTCGACCTTCCTGATGCAATCCAGCGCCAGTCGGGCCGCCGGGCCGCCGATGGAACCCAGGTAGAAGCCGCCGTGTTTCCGGCACGCCGCCGTGACGGCGGCGGAACGGTTGCCCTTGGCCAGCATTACCATGGAGCCGCCGGCCTGCTGGAAAAGATCGACGTACGGGTCCATACGGCCCGCCGTGGTCGGCCCGAACGAGCCCGAGGCGTAGCCTTCCGGGGTTTTCGCGGGCCCGGCGTAGTAAACGGGATGGTTTTTCATGTAATCGGGCAGGGGCTGGCCCGCATCCAGGCGTTCCTTCAGCTTGGCGTGGGCGGTGTCGCGGGCGACGATCAGTGTGCCGCTTAGCGATAACCGGGTCTTGACCGGGTGGCGCGTCAGTTCCGCCAGAATTTCGGCCATCGGGCGGGCAAGGTTTATTTCGACCACGGAATCCGATAAATGAATGTCCGATATTTCGGGCAGGTATTTCGCCGGGTCCTGTTCCAGTTGTTCGATAAAGACCCCTTCGGCGGTGATTTTGCCCAGGCATTGACGGTCCGCAGAACATGAAACGCCGATACCGACCGGGCACGAAGCGCCGTGCCGCGGCAGCCGGATAACCCGCACGTCGTGGCAGAAATACTTGCCGCCGAATTGCGCCCCGATACCCATGTTCTGAGTCATCTTGTGGACGGCGGCCTCCATTTCCAGGTCGCGGAAGGCCTGGCCGTATTCATTGCCCTGATGGGGCAGTTCGTCGAGATAACGGGCGCTGGCCAGCTTCACGGTTTTCAGGTTGGCTTCCGCCGAAGTGCCGCCGATGACCACGGCCAGGTGATAGGGCGGGCAGGCGGCGGTGCCCAGTGTGCGGATTTTTTCATCCAGAAACGCCATCAGGCTGTCGGGGTTAAGCAGCGCCTTGGTCTGCTGATAAAGGAAGGTCTTGTTGGCCGAGCCGCCGCCCTTGGCCATGAACAGGAACTTGTATTCGGCCCCGTCGGCGGCGTAAATGTCGATCTGGGCAGGCAGGTTGTCGCCGGTGTTGGTTTCATTGAACATATCCAGGGCCGCCACCTGGGAATAGCGCAGGTTGCTTTCGTGGTAGGTCTTCCGGACCCCTTCGGAAAGCGCCGCCTCGTCACCGCCGCCGGTCCACACCCGCTGGCCCTTCTTGGCCATGATTATGGCGGTGCCGGTATCCTGACACATGGGCAGCACGCCGGCGGCGGAAATATTGGCGTTTTTCAGCAGGTCCAGGGCGACGAAGCGGTCGTTGTCCGAGGCCTCGGCGTCATCCAGGATATGGCGCAGTTGTCGCAAGTGGCCGGGCCGCAGCAGGTGGGCAATGTCACGCATGGCATGGGCGGCCAGCAGGGTCAGCGCCCGGGGTTCGACCTTGAGGACGGCTTCGTTTTCAAAATGGCCGGTGCCGATTGAATCGGTGTTCAGCAATCGCCATGGCGTCGAGTCATCGGCGCCCAACGGGAACATTTGGTGATGGACGTATGGTGTCATTTGGAAATCCCCAGCTTGAGGGCAAATTTATTTCTTGCGGAAGGCATCAAGGGCGATGACTTCACCCATTTTTTCCTGATCACTTCCCTCGTCGGGTTGGTCACCCCGGGCCTCGACGCCGCCGTCAGGGGAATCCTGTTCCACGGAAGGCGCGATTTCCGTCTCCTCGTTTTCAGCGACCTCGACCATATCGGCATCGTCGCCATCGGCCGGCATCATTTTCAGTTGCAGCCCGAAATTGACCGAAGGGTCGGCAAACGAAGTCACGGCGGCGAACGGAATGACCAGCCGCGTCGGCCGCCCGCTAAAACTTAGCGTTATCGCGAATTTGTCGGGCTCGACTATCAGGTCTTCGTACTGGTGTTGCAGGACAATGGTCATTTCATTGGCGTGTTCGGCCCGCAGCGAGACCGGCATTTCAACGCCGGCGTCGGCGGTCTGGAAGGTGATGAAAAAATGATGGTCGCCGGGCAGGCCGAGCGTGGCGGCCTGATCCAGGGCCCGCCGGATAACGTCGCGAAGCGCTTCTTCGACCCATTTGTCGTATCGCAGGGATTCTGTTTCTGCTCGGTCGGCCACCAAATTATCCCCTTGCATTGGCCCGAATTGGCGGGGCCGACGGTGTTCTAGTGGGGGGCTTCTGTTGCCAGGTGCCCCCCGAACCCCGTAGCTGCTTAGCCGTTAGGCGGCAACCGCAAATGCCTCATTATCGTTGGCATTCCTAGTGTTGGCCCGATAACGGTGGGTACCATGCCGAACGAAAGCTATACCTTTACCACGTACGTCGATCCTGTTTCGCCCCCATTGGTTTATTCCCAGGCCGCCTGGCCATAGAAAAATTTGGTGGAGGCGCCGGGCACTGCCCCCGGGTCCGCAACGATTATTCCGTACAGTGTTTATCGTCATAGTCGGTTGCCCGACAACTTCAATATAGGGGCTTTGCCCGGACAAGGGAAGGGCCGGCGAACGGTTTTAAGAATGCTTACCAGGGCCCCTTGAATGGGTTATTTTGATGGGGGAATCGGTAATTGAATTCAAGGGGACATGGCAGGTGAGGCAGTATCTTGACTTGATGGCTCGTATCCGTGACACGGGCAAGGTAAAGGAAGATCGCACCGGGACCGGCACCCGTTCGTTGTTCGGCGCCCAGTTGCGGTTTGATCTGGAACACGGTTTTCCCCTGCTGACGACCAAGAAACTGCATCTGAAATCGATCATCCATGAACTGCTGTGGTTCCTGGCGGGCGATACCAATATCGAATACCTGCACGATAACGGCGTCAGAATTTGGGATGAATGGGCCGATGAAAATGGCGATCTGGGTCCGATATACGGCTATCAGTGGCGTTCCTGGCCAACCCCGGACGGCGGCCATATAGATCAGATTGCGGGGCTCCTCGATCAAATCAGGACAAATCCGGATTCACGGCGGCTGATAGTCAGCGCCTGGAACGTCGCGGATGTCGATCAAATGGCCCTGCCGCCCTGCCATTGCCTGTTTCAATTTTATGTCGCCGAAGGCCGGCTGTCGTGCCAGCTTTATCAGCGTAGCGCCGATATCTTCCTTGGCGTGCCTTTCAATATCGCATCGTACGCCCTGCTGACCCTGATGATCGCCCAGGTGTCCGGGTTGCGGCCCGGTGAATTTGTCCACACCTTCGGCGACGCCCACCTTTACGCCAATCACCGGGAACAGGCCGACCTGCAATTAAGCCGGAAGCCACTGGCCTTGCCGCGCATGGCGATCGATCCGTCCATCACCGACCTGTTCGCCTTCAAATACGATGATTTTTCCCTGCTGGATTATCGAAGCCACCCCCATATCGCCGCCCCGGTCGCCGTCTGATGCGTATATCGCTGATCGTGGCGATGGCGGAAAACCGGGTCATCGGTCGCGATGGCGGCATGCCGTGGCATATTCCGGGCGATCTTCGGTTTTTCAGGCGGCATACGCTGGGCAAGCCCGTGGTCATGGGCCGCAAGACCTGGGACTCGCTGGGCCGACCGCTGCCCGACCGGCCCAACATAGTGATTACCCGCGACCGGAATTTCAGGGCCGAAGGCGCCCGGGTTCGCCACAGCCTGGATCAGGCCATTGAACTGGCCCGCAGCCTGGTCGATGATTCAGCCGAAATAATGATTATCGGCGGCGCCGAAATCTATCGTCAGGCGCTGCCGTTGGCGGACCGGATTTACCTGACGGAAGTTCACCTGAACCCTGACGGCAACGCCCGGCTGGACAATTTCGACCACGCGGCCTGGCGGGAAACCTGGCGCCGCGAGGTGCCGGCGGAGGCCGAAACGCCGGCCTATGACTTGACCATTCTGGATCGGGCGCCACCCGTATTAGGGAAAAGCTAACGATTCGTCGGCTCTACTGGCGGGATAGTGATTCGCAATCCAGAGGCTGACATGCAGAAGGACCTGCGGGTAACCCAGACGATAGAGCTTGGCCCTAAAGACGTGGCGCTGGTCTGGGATGACCAGGGCAAAATCAGCGCCCATGTATCCGATGTCGGCCTGACTGCGGCGGTCCCCCACCACGTTCTGTTGGCCCTGGCGATGATGATGTCGATGGATGATCCGGAGATCGTCGGCCTGATGTGGGACAGGTTTGAGAAAATGATGGATAAAGATATTGCCCGTCAGGCCCGCATTTAGTTTTTGCTTTTCACGCCATTTCGCACATTAATACAACCTGAAGAGTAACGCGTACTGTTTTTGGTGGGAAAAATATGGCTAAGATAAAAGGCAGAAGGCTCTATTCCGCAGAGCGCAGGTTAATCGAAATGCGCGGGGGAGAGCTTCCCGAAGACGCCCCTGCCGGCGGTAGTGGCGGTAGTATTGCCGTCGATAATTCGCAAGTGCTGACGGCGATCCGGGAATTGCGGAAACTGGTGGAAGTAAAGGTGACGCCGCAGTTGCCGGACAACCTGCCGGAAGTTAACACGCTTAACGAGCAATTGCGCGACCTGCGGGACCATATCGAGGACACCAAGAAGGAAATCGCCTCGATCCGTCATCCCGATGATAAAGATGACCGCCTGACCAGCGCGGCGATGGAACTCGGCGCCATTGTCGATGCCACGGAACAGGCGACGCACCGGATTTTAAACGCCACCGAAGAAATTGATGAACTGGTCGATAAACTCAAGGACCGCAGCAGCGATGTCGGCGCCATCGCCATGCTCGATGAAGTTTCTGGCAAGACCATCAATATTCTCGAAGCCTGCAATTTTCAGGATATCAGCGGCCAGCGCACCAACAAGGTGGTCAAGATAATCAATTTCCTGGAAGAACGTATTCTCACGATGATCGGCATTTGGGGCGCCGATGAATTCGCCGAATTCGAAAGGGACGAAGCCGAAGGCGACGCCGCCTTGTTGCAGGGCCCACAGCACGAAGGCAAGGGCATCAACCAGGACGATATCGATGCCCTGTTCGATTAGTAATTATTTAAGTCGAAGTGCCCAGGCTTCCGTCAGAGAGTCCGGTTAGCAGTGGAATTATTGTCAATTCACTACCATATCACCCTTAACAGGATGGAAATTCAATTTCATCATGAATATTTGTTGAATACGACTCTATGGCCCCCATATAGAACCAATCATGACTAATGATATACTCTTAATAGATGACGACAAGGTGATCCGCTCTTATACGGCGCAATTACTTAGGGGCGCCGGTTATACGGTCACGGAACTGGAAAATGCCGAGGGCATGGTCCAGCATGTCCGTCTGCACAATCCGGATATGATCCTGCTCGATTATCATATGCCGGGCATGGATGGGCTTACCGCCTTGCGGGAATTACGCACCAAGCGGCTGTCCAATCCGGTGATCATGCTGACCGGAGATTCCAGCCAGCGGGTTATAGTCCAGTGCTTTCGCGAAGGCGCCAACGACTACATCCACAAGCCCTATGACGAAGATTACCTGAGGCTGATTGTCGGGCGGACCATGGAAAGGTCAAGCGTCAGCCTTAAGAACGCCGTATATGGCTTGTTGCAGTTCGCCCGTCATCGCGATGACTGCAAGATAGACGCCGACAAGGAATGCACCTGCGGCATGAGCGAAGCCGTCTCGAAAGCCATCGACGCCACCAAAACCCCGACCTGAATTTTACTGCACGACGATTTTAGGTGTGGTCGCTTCCTTGCCGGCCAGGCCCTGCGCTATTTTCTGCGATACCTTCGCGGCGATGGCGCGATAGGCCTTGGTATGTTCGCCGTCAGGTTCGCTAACGACAATCGGGTCGCCGCCGTCCGATGTTTCGCGAATGGAAATGGCGAGCGGAATTTCACCCAGGAAATCCATGCTTAGCAAGTCCGCTTCGGCCCTGGCGCCGCCATGGCTGAAGATGTCCGATTTTTCGCCGCAATGGGGACAGGTAAAGTAGCTCATGTTTTCGATAATGCCAAACACCGGCACGTTGACCTTGCGGAACATGTTAAGGCCGCGCCGGGCGTCGGCCAGGGCCAGGTCCTGTGGCGTGGAAACGATGATGGCGCCGGCCAGCGGCACCTGCTGGGCCATGGTCAACTGGACATCGCCCGTGCCCGGCGGCATATCGACCACCAGCACATCCAACTCGCCCCAGTTTACGTCGCGCATCATCTGTTGCAGCGCCGTCTGGGCCATTGGCCCGCGCCAGATAACCGGCGTTTCCTCTTCGATCAGAAAGCCCATGGACATGCACTTGACGCCATGCCCGATCATCGGGTCCAGCCGCTGGCCATCGCTCGACGAAGGTTCGCCGGTTATGCCCAGCATTCGCGGAATCGAAGGCCCGTAAATATCGGCATCCAGAATGCCCACCTTGTGGCCTTCGGCGGCCAGGGCCATGGCCAGATTGACCGAGGTGGTCGATTTGCCGACGCCGCCTTTACCCGAGGCCACGGCGATTATCGACTTGACGCCGGGCAGCATGATTGCGTCGGGGCCGGTGCCCGCCGGATGCGGACGATCGTTCCCGCCCTGGTTTTGCGCCGGCGCGCTGGCGGCGCTGCCGCTGTCGCCCTGCCGCTCGGCGGTCAGCACCACGGTTGCCGACAATACGCCATCCAGGGCGTGAACGGCTTTTTCCGCCTGCTTGCGAAGGGGTTCCATCCGGGGGCCGCGTTCGGCATCGACTTCGATAGCGAAGGCGACATGACCGTCCTTGATTTGCAGCCCCGAAACCATTCCCTTGGCGACAATATCTTCCTCGCCATCCTTGATTCCCTTGAGGGTATCCAGAATTAGTTCCTCATTTATCGCCGACATGCTTGAAATCTCCATAAAATAAACCGATATCCGACTGGTGCTGCGGCGGCAAGCGGTATTTCCCGCCGTTGCACCGTCGCGCTAGCTGTCCTATAAGGCAGTGCAATTGTTGTATGAAGTAACATTAGAAATTTAAAATACAAGCCCGGTCTTATGGCCAAATTAAAAAGGACGATATTTTTATGGCATGGAATCCGCAAGGCGGCGGTGGTCAGGGCCCTTGGGGCCGCGGCCCGCAATCGCCGCAGCCGCCCGACATCGAAGAACTGCTGCGCCGCAGCCAGAACAAGTTCAAACAGATACTGCCGGGCGGTTTAGGACCGTCGCGCGGTTTCATCCTGATCGTTATCGCGGCCATCGCTATCTGGCTGGCCAGCGGTTTTTACCGGGTACAGCCGGGCGAACAGGGTGTCGAGCTGTTGTTCGGCAAGTTCGTCAAGGTGACGACGCCGGGCCTGAATTACTGGCCGCCGGGGCCAATCGGGCAGGTCTTCAAGCCGAACGTCGAATTCACCAACCAGATCGCTATCGGGTTTCGGACGAACGGCAATGACCGGGGCGCCGGAGTTCGTGACGTACCTCAGGAAAGCCTGATGCTGACCGGCGACCAGAACATCATCGATGTCGATTTTGTGGTCCAGTGGCGCATCAAGAATGCCGCCGATTTCCTGTTTAACATTCGCAACCCGGAAGCCACCGTCAAGATTTCCGCCGAAAGCGCCATTCGTGAAGTTATCGGCCAGACCACTCTGGAAGACGCCCTGACGGTCAAGCGCGGCGCGGTCGAAGCCCAGACCAAGGAGCTGTTGCAGTCGATTCTCGACAGTTACGGGGCCGGCGTATTCGTCGTCGAGATCAAACAGCAGAAGGTCGATCCGCCGTCCGAGGTGATCGATGCCTTCAACGACGTTCAGCGCGCCAAACAAGACCAGGAACGCAGCGTCAACGAGGCGATCACCTATCGTAACGGCATCGTGCCGAGGGCCAAGGGCGAGGCCGCCCGCATGATCCAGGCGGCGCTTGCCTACAAGGAAAAGGTCACCCGCGAGGCCGAAGGTGAAGCGCAACGCTTCCTGTCCGTCTATGAAGCTTACAAGACCGGAAAGGAAGTCACCACCGAGCGCCTGTATATCGAACGCATGCAGAGTGTCCTGCAAAATTCGAACAAGGTCATCATCGACAACAAGGGCGGGGCGGGCGTTATTCCTTATCTGCCGTTGCCGGAACTGCAACCCAAGAACGCGGGGACAAATTGATGAACAGGACATTTCTCGCCATTCTTGGCGTTATCGTCGTGGTCGGCGGCATTGTCGCCAACAGCACCATGTTTACGGTGCATCAGGCGTCGCAGGCCCTGGTCCTGCAATTCGGCGATCCGATCCGGGTCGAGCGTGAACCTGGCCTGAAATTCAAGTTACCGTTTATTCAGAACGTGGAATACTTCGACCGCCGCATTCTCGACCTGGACCCCCGACCGCAGGAAGTCATCCTGCAGGACCAGAAACGCGTCAATGTCGACAGCTTCGCCAGATACCGCATAGTTGATCCGCTGGAATTCCGCAAAAAGGTATCGACCGATCGTGAATTTCGCGCCGTCTTCGGCGGCCGGCTGAATTCGGCGGTGCGAGCCGAAGTCGGCAAGGTCCTGCTCGGCGATTTGCTGACCGAGAAACGGGACAATGTGATGAAGCTGATAAGCGCGCAGCTTAAATCACAGGCCCCGGATTTTGGCGTCGAGGTGATAGATGTCCGGATCGGGCGCACTGACCTGCCCGACACCACGTCGCAGGCCGTGTATACCCGAATGCGGTCGTCGCGGGTCGCCCAGGCCGCTGAATTGCGGGCCAAGGGCGAAGAGGAAAAGGCCAAGATTCAGGCCGGTGCCGACCGCGAGCGCACGATAATTCTGGCCAACGCCCAGAAGAAGGCGGAAATTGCCCGTGGTGAAGGTGAAGGCGCCCGTACCAAGATCCTTAATAATGCGTTTGGACAGGACCCGGGTTTCTTCGCTTTTTACCGCTCGATGGAAGCTTACGACAAGGCTTTTGCCAAGGGCACCACGATGGTGCTTTCACCGGACAGCGATTTCTTGCGGTTCTTCGGGGTCGCTGCGGGCAACAAGAAAAGGTGATTTTCGATACGATCGGCGGCCCCCGGCGTTGCCTGGCCGGGGGCCGCGAAAAATCACATAAACGTGTTAAAAAAGCCGCACTTCTAACACATTCAGGGTAGAAAAAGATCATCACCGTAATCAACGCTTACAACACAGGCGCAACGCCGCCTAGTACGGAGATATTCAAGCCATGAACCATATAGCCAATTCCCTGAAATATCGTGCCGGGGCGATTACGCTCGCCTTTGCGATGATAATCACGTCATTCCCGGTCCATGCCAAGCAGGTGCCGGATAGTTTCGCCGATCTGGCCGAAAGACTGCTTCCCGCCGTGGTCAACGTTTCGACGACCCAGGTAATCGAGGGACGCAATGGCCCGCAAATGCCGCAACTGCCGCCGGGATCGCCGTTCGAGGATTTCTTTAAGGAATTCTTCGACCGCAACGTGCCTAATGGCGGGCCGCGAAAACGCAAGGCGACGTCGTTGGGGTCGGGCTTTATTATCGATACCCGCAGTAATGGCGACAGCTATGTGGTGACCAACAACCACGTTATTCAGGATGCCGACGAGATCACCGTTATTCTGCAAGACAACAGCCGCCTGGACGCGACCCTGGTCGGTCGTGACGCCAAGACCGATTTGGCGGTGCTTAAGGTGACCACCGATCGCAATTTGCCGTCGGTGCGCTTCGGTGATTCCGATAAGGCCAGGGTCGGCGACTGGATCGTCGCCATCGGCAATCCGTTCGGCCTCGGCGGGACGGTTACATCCGGTATTATTTCGGCCCGTGGCCGGGATATCCGCTCCGGCCCATATGATAACTTCCTTCAGACGGACGCATCGATCAACCGGGGGAACTCGGGCGGTCCGATGTTCAATATGGCCGGCGAGGTTATCGGCATCAACTCGGCTATCTATTCACCATCGGGAGGCAGTGTCGGTATCGGTTTCGCCATTCCCAGTTCCGGCGCCAAGCCGATCGTCGCGCAGCTGATTAAATTTGGCGAGGTCAAGCGTGGCTGGCTGGGTGTTCATATTCAGGCGGTGACCAAGGAAATCGCGGAAACCCTCGGCTTGGACAAGCCTCATGGCGCCCTGGTCGCCAGTCTGATTAAAGGCGGTCCGGCGGAAAAGTCGGGCATCAAGACCGGCGATGTAATCCTGAAATTCAACGGCAAGCAGGTTCCGGAAATGCGCAAGCTGCCGCGTATCGTCGCCGAAACCGAAATCGACAAACCGGTCGATGTAACGGTCTGGCGCGATGGTGAAAAGAAGACGATTTCCGTCGTTATCGGCCAGATGGACGAAAGCGAAGTGGTTGCGGCGCTTGACGAAAAAGCCAAGCCCGGCAACCGCAGCGGTGATCGTATGATCGAACCGCTGGGCCTGGCGATGGCCGAATTATCGCCGGCCCTGCGCGAGCAGTTCAAGCTGGACAAGGAAGCTCGTGGCGTTGTCGTTACCGAGGTCAAACAGGACGGCGGCGCCGCCGAAAAGGGCATCCGACCGGGTGATTTGATCGTCGAGGTCAGCCAGAATGAAGTCAAGACTCCGGCCCAGGTGATTGAAAAAATAAATGCGGCCCGCAAAAACGGTCGCAAAAGGGCGCTGTTTTTGATCGAAGGACAGTCGGGACTCCGTTTCGTCGCCCTGAAAATCGAAAAGGAAAAATAATCCCGACCGATGGAGGTATCTATCGTAAAATACACTCTGCCGTCACTAGCCGCCGGCCTGGCCTTTTCATTGATGATGAACGGCCCGGCCGCGGCCGGTGATCCGGACGCCGGAAGGATCAAGGCAAAACAGACCTGCCGGATTTGCCACGGCATGGACGGGATCGCCACCTTGCCCATGGCCGCCAACCTTGCGGGTCAGCAGGAATTATACCTGATTGAGCAGTTGACCGATTACAAGACCGGCAAGCGCCAGCACGCGCAAATGAGCATCATCGCCAATATGCTCAGTACTGAAGACATCAAAAACGTCGCGGCCTGGTACTCGCAGATAGTAGTCACCGTCAAAATTCCCGAGTAGCGGCGGCGGCGCTCTTGTGCGGGGCCGTCGTTGGTAATAGGCTGCAGCCAGGGCGGGATAAATAATTTTTCTGACAGGGAGGTGATTATGAGCGACACCAAATACATACTACCCGAAGACAGGATTCCGAAGCACTGGTACAACATCGCGGCGGATTTGCCGGAACCGGCGGCGCCGGTGCTGCATCCCGGCACCGGTCAGCCAATCGGTCCCGATGATTTGGCGCCGTTGTTTCCCATGGCCTGCATCATGCAGGAAGTGAGTCAGGAGCGCGAGATTGAAATTCCGGAGCCGGTGCGCGAGGTATACCGGTTGTGGCGTCCCGCCCCGCTGTATCGGGCGCGGCGCCTGGAAAAGGCGTTGGATACGCCGGCCAGGATTTATTACAAATACGAAGGCGTCAGCCCGTCCGGCAGTCACAAACCCAACACTGCCGTCGCCCAGGCTTTCTATAACAAGGAAGAAGGCGTCAAGCGGCTGACCACGGAAACCGGGGCCGGCCAGTGGGGGTCTTCGATCGCCTTCGCCGGCAATCTGTTCGGTTTGCAAATTGACGTGTACATGGTCAAGATCAGCTACAAGCAAAAACCCTACCGCCGCGCCCTGATGGAAACTTATGGCGCCCGCTGCGTCGCCAGCCCAAGCACCGAAACCGAATCCGGCAAGGCGATCCTGGCCGACAATCCGGATTCTCCGGGCAGCCTGGGCATCGCCATTTCCGAAGCCGTCGAGATCGCCGCCCAGAACGACGACACCAAATATTCCCTGGGCAGCGTGCTGAATCATGTGTTGTTGCATCAGACCGTAATCGGCCAGGAGGCCATGGAACAGATGGCAATGGCCGGCGATGATCCCGATATCATCATCGGCTGCGCCGGCGGCGGTTCCAACTTTGCCGGCCTGACCTTCCCGTTTCTTGGCCAGCAACTGCGTGGCGGCAAGACACGCCGGGTAATCGCCGTCGAACCGGCGGCCTGCCCGACGCTGACCCGTGGCACATTCGCCTATGATTTCGGCGATACGGCCCATCTGACGCCGCTGGTCAAGATGCACACCCTGGGTTCGGCCTTCGTGCCTTCGGGCATCCATGCCGGCGGCCTGCGCTATCACGGCATGTCGCCGCTGGTCAGCCATCTGGTCACCCTGGGGCTGGTCGAACCGGTCGCCTATCATCAGACGGTATGCTTCGAAGCCGGGGTCCAGTTCGCCCGCACCGAAGGCATCGTGCCGGCCCCGGAATCGACCCACGCGGTCAGGGCGGCTATCGACGAGGCCCTGAAGTGCAAGGCCGAAGGAACATCGAAGACGATCCTGTTCAATCTGTCCGGCCATGGCCATTTCGATATGCAGGCCTACACCGATTACTTCGCCGGTGTGCTGAAGGACGAGGACTACGACCACGCGGCCCTGGATGCGGCAATATCCGGGTTACCGGATGTGGCGGCGGAATAAACCGGGGGGCTGGGTCAGGCGTTAACGAACTGGTCCCGCCGATAACCTTGCAAGTACAGCAGGGCCGTCAGGTCGGCGTGTTCAATGCAGACGCGAACATGGGCGTTGACGATTGGCTTGGCGTGATAGGCAACGCCCAGGCCGGCCGCCATCAGCATCGGCAGGTCGTTGGCGCCATCGCCGACGGCCAGGGTATCCGCCACCGCAAGCCCGTGTTCGGCGGCAAAACTTTTCAGGGTCGCCAGCTTGGTGTGTTTGTCGATGATCGGCTCAAGGACCTTTCCGCTAAGCACGCCGTCGACTATATCGAGCCGGTTGCCTTTGTTGTCGTCGAAGCCGAGCCACGCCGCCACCCGTTCGGTAAAGTAGGTGAAGCCGCCTGAAACCAGTACCGAACTGGCGCCGTTCGCGGCCATCGTAGCAAGCAGGGTACTGGCCCCGGGCATCTGTTCGATGCCGGCCATGGTATGGGCCAGGCTTTCCTCGGACAGGCCTTCGAGCAGCCCGACACGCTGTCGCAAGGCGTCGGCAAATCGGATTTCTCCGCGCATGGCGCTGATCGTTATGGCGGCGACCTGATCCTGACAGCCGGCATGGTCGGCAAGTTCATCAAGGGTTTCGCCGATCACCATGGTCGAGTCCATGTCGGCTATCAACAGCTTCTTGCGCCTGCCCATGGCCGGTTGCGATACGGCGTCGATGGGGAACCCCTCAAGATGCAACTCGACGCAGGTCCTGGCCTGTATTAAATCTAACCCGGTGAAGGGGATGTCGCAGGCGGTTCCTTCGGCCAGCCAGTCGGGGGCGCCGGTTTCACCGTTCTGGTCATTGAGCGTGGCGACGGCCTCGGCGACTATGGAGCCGTCCAACTCACCCGATTCGGGAGCGCAAATCAAAGTGAGAACGTGGTCCATGCAAACCTGCGAGATAAAACCGGAGACGGGTTATTATCCGCTCGGCGGCCGCTTGGCAAGCGAAGGCCGCAAATTATGAGCAGCCCGGTGCTGATTATCGCCGGCCCGACGGCCAGCGGCAAATCGGCCCTGGCGGTGGATGCGGCGCAGGAATTTTCCGGCACCGTCATTAATGCCGACAGCATGCAGGTCTATGAGCAGCTTGATATTCTGAGCGCCCGCCCGCGCGGTCGGGATTTGCGGCGGGCGCCGCATCGCTTGTACGGCGTTATGGACGCGGCGGAAAGCTGTTCCGCCGGGCGCTGGCGGGACCTGGCGGCGGCGGAAATCAAAGCCGCCTGGGCCGACCGGCGGCTGCCAATCGTGGTCGGCGGTACCGGGCTTTACCTGAAGGCGCTGACCGATGGATTATCGCCGATCCCGGAAATTCCGGCGGCGGCCAGGGAACAGGCGACGGCGTTTTTTGAGCGTATCGGCGAAGCCGCCTTTCGCGGTGAATTGGCCAAAAAAGACCCGGAAATGGCGGCCCACCTACCCGCCGGGGACCGTCAACGCCTGATCCGGGCCTTCGAAGTCTCGCTGGCAACGGGGCGGGCGCTGAGCGATTGGCAGAAGGAACCCCTGTCGGGACCGCCGGTGGCGGCGCGGTTTTGTACGATTGCCGTGCTGCCCGAACGGGAAATTATTTACGCCGCGATCGACGCCAGATTCGAGGCGATGATCGGCGGCGGCGCCCTCGAAGAGGCCAGGGACCTGTTGGCATTGAATCTGGATCCGGGCCTGCCGGCGATGAAGGCGCTCGGCGTTCCGGAACTGGGCCGATACCTGAATGGCGATTGCGATCTGGCGACGGCGGTCGATGATGCGAAACGGGCGACTCGCAACTTCGCTAAACGGCAAATGACCTGGTTGCGGCATCAATTGAAAATTAGTCTGAAAATCGACACGCAATATTCGGAAAGTTTACAGCCGAAAATCTTTCCATTTATTCGCCAATTCTTATTGACCGATCAGTCCTGAAAGATTAGGTTGCTGCCTTCGTGGCAGTTGACGGGCCAGCGCCACCTGAACTTGCGGCGAATTCCAGCGGCCGCCCCGACCGGGCGGCCTCTAGCATGTGAACCTGAAATACGGAAAAAAGGCACGGACGATGACCAAGAAACAGATGAACGGCTCGCAAATCCTGCTCAAGGCATTGGCGGACCAAGGCGTAGAGGTCATCTTTGGATATCCCGGCGGCTCTGTCCTGCCGGTCTATGACGAGATTTTCAAGCAGAACAAGATCCGCCATATTCTGGTCCGTCAGGAAGGTGGCGCGGTTCATGCCGCCGAAGGCTACGCCCGTTCGACCGGCAAGGTTGGCGTTGTTTTGGTGACCTCCGGCCCCGGCGCCACCAACGCGGTGACCGGCCTGCTCGACGCCATGATGGACAGCATACCGGTGGTCTGTATCTGCGGCCAGGTGGCGACCCACCTGATCGGCAACGATGCCTTTCAGGAAGCCGACACCACCGGCATCACCCGGCCCTGCACCAAGCACAATTATCTGATCAAGGACGTAAACGACCTGTCGCGGCGGGTTCACGAGGCTTTTCTGGTGGCTCGTGGCGGTCGCCCCGGACCGGTTGTTATTGACCTGCCGAAAGATGTCGCCATGGGGCTGGCCGACGCCCCCTATCTGCCGCCGGCCAAAGTCGTCCACAAGAGCTACAAACCGCAGATCAAGGGTGACATTGAAAAAATAGAAGAAGCCGTCCGCATCATGGCGGCGGCCAAACGGCCGATTATCTATGCCGGCGGCGGGGTCATTAATTCCGGCCCGGCGGCGACCCAGTTGCTGGGGCAATTGGCCCATGCCACGGAATTTCCGTGCACCCTGACGCTGATGGGGCTGGGCGCTTTTCCGGCTTCGGACAAGCAGTTCATCGGCATGCTGGGTATGCACGGCACCTACGAGGCCAACAAGGCCATGCATGACTGCGACGTCATGGTTTGCATCGGCGCCCGGTTCGATGACCGGGTGACCGGACGCCTGGACGCCTTTTCGCCCGATTCCAGGAAAATCCATATCGACATCGATCCGTCATCGATCAACAAGAACATCCATGTCGAACTGGGCATCGTCGGCGATGTGGGCCATGTGCTGGAAGATATGATCAAGATCTGGAAGTCCGGCCGTCACCGGGCCGATCCGGCGGCCATGAAATCGTGGTGGAAACAGATCGATAAATGGCGCGGCCGCAACAGCCTGGCCTATCAACATGATGACAGCATCATCAAGCCGCAGTACGCCATCGAACGGTTGTACGAACTGACCAGGAAACGCGATGATGTCTATATCACCACCGAGGTCGGCCAGCATCAGATGTGGGCCGCCCAGCATTTCCACTTCGACAAACCCAACCGGTGGATGACCTCGGGCGGGCTGGGCACCATGGGTTATGGATTGCCCGCCGCCATGGGGGTGCAGATAGCCCACCCCGACGCCCTGGTTATCGACATTGCCGGTGAAGCATCGATTCTGATGAACATCCAGGAATTGTCGACCCTGACCCAGTACCGGTTGCCGGTGAAGGTGTTTATCCTGAACAACCACTACATGGGCATGGTCCGCCAGTGGCAGGAATTGCTGCATGGTGGGCGATACGCCGAAAGCTATGTCGAGGCGCTGCCCGATTTTGTCAAGCTGGCCGAGGCCTTCGGCGGCGTCGGCTTGCGCACCGACAAGGTCAGCCAGCTCGACGACGTGATTAATGAAATGATCGCCATCGACCGCCCGGTTATTGTCGACATAGCGGTCGATCAAAAGGAAAACGTGTTCCCGATGATCCCCTCCGGGGCCGGCCATGACGAAATGATTTTTTCCGCCGCCGATACGACCGATAATCCGATTTCCAAAGAAGGCATGGTTTTGGTCTGATGGATCATCCCCGATAACACTTGAAATTCTGGAACAAAAAGCCGTGACACCGATCAACGAAACAGAAAATACCCATACCATTTCCGTGCTTGTCGATAACGAGCCCGGAGTGCTGGCCAGGGTCGTCGGCCTGTTTTCCGGGCGCGGCTACAATATCGAAAGCCTGACCGTGGCCGAGGTCGATATCGCCGAGAATTATTCCCGCATAACCATCGTCACTTCGGGTACGCCGATGATTATCGAACAGATCAAGGCGCAACTGGGGCGGCTGGTGCCGGTGCACGGGGTCAGCGACCTGACCGTCGAAGGCCCGCATGTGGAACGTGAACTGGCCCTGGTCAAGGTCAGGGGGGTCGGCGAAAAAAGGGTCGAATCCCTGCGTATCGCCGATATTTTTCGCGCCCGGGCCGTTGACAGCACCAATGAATCGTTCATTTTTGAAATCGTCGGCGATACCGGCAAGCTTGACGCCTTCATAGAATTGATGCGTCCGATAGGCCTGGTCGATGTTTCGCGCACCGGTATCGCCGCCATTTCCCGCGGTGTAGGCGTGCTTGAATAGCCTTTGTCAAACCGTTTTAATCCGTTCTATCGAAGGAAAACACAATGCGAGTTTATTATGATCGTGACGCCGACGTTAACCTGATCAAGGCCAAAAAAGTCGCCGTCGTCGGCTATGGTAGCCAGGGCCACGCCCATGCCCTGAACCTGCGTGACAGCGGCTGCAAGGATGTCTGCGTGGCGCTTCGCGATGGCTCGGCCAGCACCAGCAAGGCCGAAGCCGAAGGCCTTAAGGTAATGACCCCGGCGGCGGCGGCCAAGTGGGCCGATGTGGTGATGGTCCTGACTCCCGACGAAGGCCAGGCCAAGCTCTATTACGCCGATCTTGCCGATAACATGCAGGAAGGCGCCGCCATTGCCTTCGCCCACGGCCTGAATATTCATTTCCGGCTGATCGAGGCGCGGCCCGATCTCGACGTCTTCATGATCGCGCCGAAAGGTCCCGGCCACACGGTGCGGTCCGAATATCTCAAGGGTGGCGGTGTGCCGTGCCTGGTGGCGGTCGATCAGAACGCCACCGGCAACGGGCTGGAAGTGGCGCTCAGTTACGCCTCGGCGATTGGCGGCGGGCGCTCTGGGATCATCGAAACCACCTTCCGCGAAGAATGCGAAACCGACCTGTTCGGCGAACAGGTGGTGCTGTGCGGCGGCCTGACGCAATTGATCCAGGCCGGTTACGAAACCCTGGTCGAGGCCGGGTATGCCCCGGAAATGGCCTATTTCGAATGCCTGCACGAGGTCAAGCTGATCGTTGATCTGATCTATGAAGGCGGTATCGCCAACATGCGTTATTCGATCTCCAACACCGCCGAATACGGCGATTACGTTTCCGGTCCAAGGATCATAACCGATGAAACCAAGGCCGAAATGAAGCGGGTACTGGACGATATCCAGTCGGGCCGTTTCACCCGTGACTGGATGCTGGAAAACGAAGCCGGCCAGCCCAGCTTCAAGGCCACCCGCCGCCGCGCCGCCGAACACGACATCGAACGAGTCGGCAAAAAATTGCGCGACATGATGCCATGGATCAAGGCCAACCAGCTGGTCGACAAGGAAAAAAACTAGACATCACCGCCGCCGTCATTGCCCGTGCGGCAATAATCCAGACGACAGAAAAGGCGGGGCATCGGCCCCGTCGTTTCACTTATAATTCCGGGGACAGTTTACTTAACTATTAATTTTTAAAACCATAAACCAGCGGCCATCGTTCCATTCACATCATTCCGACCAGACGGCCAATTCAGTGCCGTTCGGGTCCAGAAAATGGAACCTCTTCCCCCCGGGAAACTGATAGAGTGGCTTGGTAATTTCTCCCCCTGCTTTTTCGACCTCCTTCAGTTTTTGCGGAAGGTCATCCGCATACAGGACAACCAAGACACCCGGAGCCGATGC
>VAPL010024661.1_pt1 | contig 18668 bp, 20 predicted proteins | sample 3395061 | NCBI WGS metagenome assembly VAPL01 (sample SAMN08290444, study PRJNA428436) | hydrothermal vent metagenome | isolation source: Deep-sea hydrothermal vent chimney 2 | place: Pacific Ocean: Juan De Fuca Ridge | depth 2182 m m | reverse complement strand
TTACTTGCAGGCATCATGTTTTGATCTGCCTTGGTAATATATGTGGTTAACTGTGCTCGAGACTTATAGGTATCAGATACTTGATGCCCACAGCTTTTGGCTTGTTTCTCCGGCATTTCCTGCAACTTCTATTTTCCAAATAGTACTTGAAATAGATGGATTGTGAGATACGGATACTTTTTTGATTTTAAAGTTTTTATTATCATAATTTTTGCAATTGTCGCAAGCATAAAGTGTACTGCTTATAAATAGTGTTGCTAAGAATACTAAGATTATATTTTTCATTTTTAAATTTAGGAATGCTATGTATAAGTAGGATTCCTAACTATTTGTTATAAATTTTTTAGCCTTTTACACCTTCCATAGATGCACCGAAATTAATGTGCAGTACTTTTCCATTTGGAGTTACCAATGCTGGAACAGATTTCACACCTGCTTTTTCAGCACTTTCTATTCGAGACTTATCTTCTGCGAAGTTTACAACCTCAACATCTGAAGGGTTAATAAGATTTAAAATGTCTTGCTCTGCACTTAGGCATACCGGACATCCTGCATGATAAAAGATTGACTTACTCATAATTATGTGTTTTAATTTATTTAGCAATATTGCCGATGCAAACATAGTAAGGATTCCTAACTTTACAAGTTAATTTCTTTTACTTTAATTTTCTTGTTCAGTAAATTTTAGTTCTGCGATACTTGCAGGTAACGGGAGTTTGCGCACAAACTTCCTTTCAGCCTAAAAATAATTTATATAAGCCATATCAAGGTTCTCGCAGTGTAGTAATATCCAATTTTTTGAAGAGAGCAATAATAGTCTCAAAGAGGTAGTTGCTAATAGAAACATTAAATAGATCAGAATAATCCAATGATATGAACAATGCTTTTCAGGATTTCCAGTCCAAAAATTGACATAAGTCTACTCAGGTTGTAACAAATCATTTTCAAACTGATTATAGCAATGGTGTAACGACAAGAGACTTACTTCTTTTTACCACAATAATCAAAGGTGCCATAATCAATTTAGTCTTCAAACGATAATTATTTTAAAAGTATTCCCAATGGGCAAATTACGGATTAGCCTGTCCTGATGAAGATCAGGGTCAACATAGTATTCAGCTTTGGCCTATCGGCAAGCCGAATACTTAGTTATTAGCGGCTGACTTTTATTTCAACTTTGTTTTAATTCATTTCTTGTCCGTTTTAATATATGCTTCAACGGATATTTTTTTTGACTCAAATAAATATCAACATGTTTATCTGAGATTTGAATTATATCCATCGACTTTTTGTATAAATTCTTTGCACACCTCCAAAAGTAGAATTCCTTTTTGGGATTTCTCAAGTATGCAAGATTGATTAAAGTCTTCCTTTGGAAAATTCTCACCTAAGATTATTCCAACAATTGCATCTTCTGGAAAAGATTCAAGCCTGTCAAGATCGTCTTGAGGAGTTCTATCGTTATACCTTGTCACAAACCGATATTCCTCTTCATTATTCCAATTTTCAAGTTTGTCCATATAAAATAACCTGTCAGAAATAAGTTGGCCTACATTTCCATTTTTCACAAAGGTTGCTTTTGAAATATCAGAAGAGTATGTAACCTTTTTTTTAAAATCCAATTTTAACGTACTATTGAGAATCTCTTTGTCAAATACAACACAAATACCCTCATTATTATCTGCATAATGTGCCCACATCAGAATGCCATCGCATTTGACTGACATTGAACAAATCCCCAAATAACCTCTTACAATTTTTTTAAGTTCTTTTTCGAATTCTAATCTTTCAAAACCAGTTGGTGATTTTTTCCCTGAGTCAGTTTGATTTGCTAAGGAATCTAATTCTTCATTAATGATTATTCTAAAGTCAAGAAAACCTTCCACTTCTTCATTATATTTTAAAATGAATTCCGCTTCATTGGGGTCGTTTTGAGTATCTGGCTTGCCAAACCAGAGTTCATTGTTTGTTAGGAGTTTTACAGCATTTAGATTAAATGGCATGTATTTAAAAAGCCATTTAGAATCATTTTTCAAGTTCATTTTAAAGAATTATCGGTTTTATATATTTAGTCTAAAAGATTGCCATCAAAGTCGGCTTAAGTTTGCACCTAACGTTCGACTTTGTGAAATAGCACATACCCCTACTGTAATTTTTTCAATTTGGTAAGTTTTTATTATTAAAAATATACCAGCTTTAAGATGGTATATTTATTTGAATTTTAACAAGTTGCAGACAAAAGAATTAGAATATTTTATAATTATGGCCATGAACTATTATGTGTTTATCTTGAATTTAATCCTTGTAAGCTCATCGAAGTTTGATCAATTGTGCAACGACAAGATCATAGCATGATATTAAAATATCAAATTCCATCGTCATGGTTTTTTGCAATTAAAACTTAAACTCAGGTTGTATGGGCTTAAGTACATCACAAACAAGCTCCGCAAATCTAAGCCCTGCTCCTTTGTAAATATTAAACACCGAATCAACACCAAGTTTTTGCAACTTCTTTATTTTATCTTCATAATATGCAATGGCAGCGATCTGGCCTGTGAAGTTACTTTGTTTCAATCTGATAGTGGCACTTTATTTGCGGAGAAGTTATTCATTGTCAGCAATACGAGTGAGACATTGCCAGGTACGAGATTTACCCAAAATTCAGAATCTGTATCATTTCCAATAACCACATTTTTTCTTACTTTTTTTATGAATCAAAACAACATTGTAGTCTGCATTCAAGCTCAAATTAAAATGACCAAACTGCGAAGTCGTTTGGTGGTAGTTATAAGATTCAACCCCTACTATTCATGCGTAATTAGCGGTACAGAGTACAAGTAATTGATTATCTGATATTCGGGTATGAAATGTTGTGCAGGTGTCACCATACTTTGTTAATATTCAGCAACTCATTGAGGGGTTTGATCCTCAAACTTGATGCTAATCGTAATTTTGCAAAGTAGAAGTAGTTTAATTAAAAAGTCCTTGTGTATCTTGTCATTTCGCAATGTTAAAAGTGAAAATTAGGAATGTACAAAACTCATATCTTATACATATTAAAAAAATTATGGGCAGCACTGACGGACTTGATGCCGATAATAGTGGTTGTAATTTTTTTTCAAGTTGTTGTAATCAGGGAGCCATTACCCCAGCAAGGAGAAGTTTTATTCGGTATAGTGTTGGTATTATTGGGGCTTATGCTTTTTATTGAAGGCCTTGAGATTGGCTTGTTTCCAATTGGAGAAACGCTGGCTTATGCACTGGCAAAAAAGGGAAGTCTTTTGTGGTTAATGATTTTTTCCTTTTCACTCGGTTTTTCTACAACCATTGCCGAACCGTCCTTAATTGCTGTTGCAAAGGAGGCATCTATAATTTCTTCAGCCGCAGGTTTAATAGAAAACAATCAAAAAAACATGGACTTGTATGCCATGGGCTTACGGCTGACTGTAGCTTTTTCTGTCGGCTTGGCCATTGTTATTGGAGTAATGCGAATTCTCAAAGGTTGGCCCTTGCATTATTTAATTATAGGCGGGTATGTATTGGTGATGTTGATGACTTTGGTTGCCCCAAGTGAAATCATCGGTCTGGCATATGATGCAGGAGGAGTCACTACTTCTACTATTACCGTTCCTTTGGTTACTGCATTAGGTGTGGGACTAGCTACAGTAATTAAAGGAAGGAGCCCATTGCTTGATGGGTTTGGATTGATTGCCTTTGCATCACTTTTGCCTATGATATTTGTGATGGCCTATGGCTTATTTTGGTTTTAATAAAAAGAGGTGATTTATGCTTGAATATTTGATAGATTTTGCTTTAGTCTTGTTCTCTACAATTAAAGATGTATTGCCTATCATACTATTGATCCTTTTTTTTCAGCTAGTAGTTTTAAAACAACCCATTCCTCAATTAAAAAAAATGATACTTGGTGGGATTTATGTAGTACTTGGGCTCTCCTTATTTCTTTTGGGTTTAGAAAAGGCACTATTCCCTATTGGAAAAATTATGGCTGTTCAACTATCTGACCCGGACTTTATTTGGGTTTCGGAGAGTGGATTGGCAAACTGGAGTTCTTATTACTGGATATATATATTTTCAGCTTTAATCGGATTTTCTACAACCATTGCCGAGCCATCACTTATTGCTGTTGCAATTAAGGCCGGAGAAGTTTCGTCAGGCACCATAAATCCATGGGGACTTCGAATTACTGTTGCTATCGGTGTTGCTTTGGCATTAGCTCTGGGCACCTTTCGAATTGTTACCGGAACGCCATTATTTATTTATATTATGGTAGGATATATTATTGTAATTATTCAAACAATTTTTGCCCCAAAGAAGCTTATTGCATTAGCTTATGATTCAGGAGGAGTTACTACATCCACCGTAACAGTACCATTGGTTGCTGCGCTCGGCTTAGGGTTATCAAGCACTGTGCCTGGAAGAAACCCTGCTGTTGATGGATTTGGGCTCATCGCATTTGCGAGCTTATTCCCGATTATTACTGTATTGGGATATGCTCAATTTATGAAATTGAAAAATCGAATGTTAAAAATAAAAAGAGAAAAACATGAAATTTAAATTAATCATGGCTTTGGTAAAGCCAAATATTACCGATGATGTAGTGGACGCTATGAAAGAAGCCGGAGCAACCGGAGCTACTATTATTCCTGGCAGAGGTACTGGAATACACGAGGCAAAGTCATTTATTGGTTTAAGTATTGAAGACCAAACTGATATCATTGTATTTCTTGTCGAAGAACATGTTGTGGAAAAACTCATGAACGTAATAAAAAAAGCAGGTAAATTTGATAAGCCGGGAACTGGTATTGCTTTTGTCTTACCCGTAGAACATATAGTCGGCTTGGAAAGTCAAATGAAAAAATTCAAAGACCAGGCTCGTGATCAATATTTCTAGACCTTATTGACACTACTTTACCAAGAAGAGATTAACAAAAGTAGATTTAACCTGCATAATGCAGGGAATAGTTATTGACACTTGTAATGAGTTAGAAATCACGGCATTGATATTGCGATAAAAAATGATTTTGAAAATTTAATTTTTATCGCAATTTGAATGAATACTTTGAGCGTCAATGCCTTATCCCTAAATGGAGAATATTCATGAATAATTAAGTTTAAAATAAGGTCATTATATTTGAAGAAAATAAAAATGGATTGTGAAATTGTTATAATAACAAATCTCACTATTGATAATTGCTCATAAAAATTATAAACATGAATGCAAAAAGAAGTTTTCAAAGTGCTAGAGATGCAATGACAAAAAAGATAGTTCTAATTGATGGCATGGTCTCTGCTAAAGAGGCGGTTGAAATTATGCGAAGAGATAAGGTTAAATCCTTAATCGTTAAAAAACGGCACGCACAAGACGCCTATGGGATTGTTACGGTACACAATTTCATCAACGGTGTCTTTATTCCAGATAAAAATTCTGAGGAGGTTAATGTCTTTGAAATTATGACCAAACCTGCGATCAGCGTACCTGCCAATATGGATGTACGCTATGTGGCTAACTTACTTATGAATATTGGAATATGGATGGCCCCAGTAGAGGATAATGGTGAATATTTAGGCATGATCTCCCTCTCGGATTTGATATTGGAGAATAGGCTTTTCTAACACTTTCAATTAAAGTAGCTGTATTTAGCAAACTTAAAATCGTCATTTTTCCTGGCGAACGAAATACAGTTTTTTTTCTTCAATTCAGAGCTTGAATTCAAGCAGTACTGAATGAATAATGTATTGACCTTTGCCCAAGATATTATCAATTTAGCCAAAGACAATAATTTGGTTATAACTTCAATAAATAAGTCAACTCCGAAAACACACAAAACCATTACGTTTTGAAATCAATAACTCCAGTTGACTTTTGAATGCTCTTATAAATAAATTAAATTCATGTTTTATTGAACCATATTATGAAACGACGAGATTTTGTAAAATATGGCGTTAGTTCCCTACTAACTGCTCCGCTCATCTTAAATGGACATGCTCTTTACGCAGATAATTATGCATCTCCAATAGTAAGCGTATTTGATGAATTGGCATCAAAAATAACTTATAAAGCAGGAAAGGTAATTAATTCTGACGGAGTATTTGTGGACAAAATTCTCACGTCTGAAATTATAAATGTGCGGGTTGCAAAAATGGTAGATACCGCAGTGATGAAAATCACCAATCAATCTACAGTAGGGGCAGCATGGCAGTCATTATTTCCTGCCGGGCATCCCAATGCCAATACAAAAATTGGCATCAAACTAAATTTATCATATGGCGACTGGCAAAATGATATAGAGAATGACTGGTCTAAAATTTATTGCCCGTATGGGGCAAAAGCAGCAGTTACCAATGCGATAGTTTCAGGCCTCTGCCAAATGAATGACGGTACATTCCCGATTGAAAATATCACGCTGGTGGAAAGGATGTATGCTGTAGGTAAACGCAAATATTACCCAATTATCCAGGGATTTCGTCCTGTCTCAGAAAATGATCAGGGCTTGTTTAAAGATAATCAGCAGAGAGCATATGCCGCACATTGGATTTATGCTGCCAATCCCATAGAATTACCTGACGATGCACCTTCATTTATTGCTGCCCCGGACTTCCCTGAAAAATACCAAGCACCGCAAAGAATATATGTTGCATATTATAAAAATGATTTTTTGATTAATTACGCTATTGGCAAAGATCACAGGGCTGCCGGAATAACGGGCGTGATGAAAAATAACTATGGTTGTACCGATAACCCCTTGGGCACTCATGGGAATGACTGGAACAAAGAATATAGCCCATATGCCGGCACGCGTCTTTGTGTACCTGTTTTTTATAAAAATGTAAATCAACAAGCGCCATACCTGCTCAATATCCTCGACAATCTGACAACCGTGTATGATGGCGGGCCACTTTCGGGAAAGGTGTTTTGTGCCAATACCATTGCTGTCAGTAAAGATCCGGTAGCGCTGGATGGATACTTGCTCAATACGATTAATAATATCCGAAAGGAAAATGGACTTTTAGAAATTAAGACAAGTGATGGAAGAACAGCATTGGGGCACCCGAATGCATCATTCTTGCGCATCGCATCAGAAAATCATGATTTGGGAAGCATGTCTCAGGACAATGTTCAATCTTTTGATTTGTCTTCAGAATCCAACGATTATACCTTGCCAACATTGCAAAAAAGCCAATCGTTGATCAGTGAAACAACCAAGACCAAGGACACATATCAAGTAAGCATATTTCTGGATAATTCTAAAAGAAAACATACCATTGAATCTCGAATAGAAAACTCAAGAGGAAAGATTGTAAAATCTTTTAAAACTCAATCTACTATTTCGTCAAGCTCCATATTGGAATGGAATCATCGTGATGATAATAATGTGACTGTAAAAGAAGGTATTTATATCTGGTATGTCACCGTGGATGGAATATTGCATACAAGTACCATCAATGGTTATGCTTGATTTCCCGAATGCCCCCCTTAATTTTTAATAGGTGATGAATAAAATTAGTTCTGTAATTGATGGAGTGGAAATATTAATTCCTGGCAGCAACATTGTTGATGTAATCAATCCTGCCACAGGCAAGGTGATTGTACACCAATTTTGTTGTGATGCAAAATGTGTTGATAAAATTGTAGCATCGAGTGTTGCAGCTTTTCATTCTCAGGAATGGCAAAGCTTATCTCCATCAGGCAGAGGAAATTTGCTATTGAAGTTGGCAGATTTAATAGTATCTCATGCCGATGAGTTGGTTGATCTTGAATTACAAGATACAGGCAAACCCATTTCTCAACTCAAAAATGGTGAAATACCATTGACGGCATCAATCATTAGGTTTTATGCAGGGGCAGCTGATAAAATTGAAGGTCGTGTTAAATCTTCATCCACTGGGACCTTACAATTTACTATGTTTGAGCCATATGGAGTTGTCGCAGGAATATTACCATGGAATTATCCTTTGGTCAATGTGGCCATGAAAGTAGCGCCAGCGCTTGCAGCAGGAAATGCCATCATCATCAAACCCTCCCCTGATACACCTTTGACAAGTGTGAAATTTGCTAAGCTATGCATAGAGGCAGGAATTCCCAAAGGCATAGTGAATGTAGCATTGGGTGATGGCCCTTCTACCGGTGAAAATTTGGTAGGTCACCCAGAAGTAAAAAAAATTTCCTTTACAGGTTCTACTAAAGTTGGGCAACATATTCAGCGAAAAGTTGCCGATCAGATGAAATCTGTCAATCTTGAATTGGGAGGAAAGAATGCAATTATTGTTTTTGAAGATGCAGATTTAGATAAAGCCGCCAATGCTGCCATTATAAGTGCTTTTGCAAATGTCGGGCAATTGTGTGTTTCCTGTTCACGGTTATTGGTTCAGGAAACTATTGCCTTCGATTTTCAATCTATTTTATTAAAAAAACTTAGTAAATTGAAAGTAGGCGATCCAAATGATGAGGATACTCAAGTAGGTGCAATGATCACAAAAGCCCAGTATGAAACGGCATTAAATTATATTGAAATAGCCAAATATGAAGGCTGTAATATTCTCGCAGGTGGTCAAAAAATGAAAATGGAGAATTCTCTTGAAAAAGGATTATGGATTGAACCAACGATATTATCCAATGTAAAACCAAATATGCGTGTCGCCACAGAAGAAATATTTGGACCTATTTTAAGCATTATTTCATTCAAAAATGAGACAGAGGCTGTTAAAATATCCAATAGTGTGGTGTATGGTTTGTCGGGTTCTGTCTGGACAAAAGATGGCAGCAGATCCATGCGAATGACCAAAGCGTTAGATACCGGGATCATATGGGTAAATTGCATGTTTGATGGATACCCTCAGATTCCTGTTCCGCCTCACAAAATGAGCGGTACCGGAGTTGAGCTTGGGCTGGAAGGCATGATGGCATATTGCAAACAAAAAAGTGCTGTTGTGGCATACAATGATAAAGCTTCAGTAGGATGGAATTTATAATAAAGAAAAAATCAATTTTAGATGAGATGATTGGCAAACCGATTGAGGTGTTGCCAACTCCATCCATCGTGGCAGATTATAGTGATATTGTTTCAAACCTTTCATTTTTAGATAATTATTTTGACGGCAAGGTTTGCAATTTGCGTCCACATTTCAAATCGCATAAGTGTGTTGCTCTGGCCAGGCTGCAAATTACTTATAAAAATTCTGTCGGGATTACATGTGCAAAATTATCTGAAGCAGAGCAGTTAGTAAAAGGTGGCATTAGTGACATATTGATTGCTAATCAGGTAATTGGAATTGATAAAGTCAACCGCATAGCAATAATGAATAAATATGCATCTGTCAGGGTTGCTGTTGATTCGATAGAAGGCATTGAACAGCTTGGCAAAGCTGCGCAAAGCAATGATGTAGAAATTGGAACACTTGTAGAAGTCGATATTGGTATGAATCGTGGTGGTGTAAAACCGGGAAAATTGGTAGTCGATTTAGCAGAAATAATATCAGTAACAAAAGGATTGCGATTTGACGGATTGCAGAGTTATGAAGGGCACATTGTGGCATTGCCGGATTATAATGAAAGGAAAAAACGAGTAGAAGAGGAAATGCATCCATTGATGGAAACCAGGGCATTACTGGAGAAAAAAGGCTTTTCAGTATTTATTTCTTCGGGTGGCACAGGTACATATGATATTACTGGAAATATAGAAGGTATTGACGAGTTGCAGTGTGGGAGTTATACGTTGATGGATGCTGCATATAAAAAAATACGACCTGAATTTTTAAATGCCAGGTACATACTTGCCACAGTTATTTCAAAGCGCCAAGACGTCATTTCAACGGATGTTGGATTAAAGGGAATGGGAGCAGAACATGGAAGCCCTCGGGTAATCGGGTATCCGGAAGCTGAAAATCTCTATATAGCCGAAGAGCATACGATATTCAAAAATATTGATGTGAATATTGGTGATAAAATAAAAATAATCCCGCCGCATGGTTGCACGACTAACAATTTATATGCGCAAATGTGGATTGCAAGAAATAACCTTATTGAAGATGTCTGGGATATTGAAGGATATGGCCATTTGGAGTAGATTAAATTAAAATATAACTATTATGATAAAATACATTGAACTTGAATTTATTGAGCAAAAGGTTAAAATCAAGGCAAGGTTGCTGGAAGAGGATATGCCCAGAACATGCAACGAACTCATTAAATATTTACCCTTAGAAAGTAATGCAACTCATGCTCGATATTCGGGAAGTGAAGTGGCGATGTTGCTTTCTACAGAGATAAAAATTGGTAGGGAAAAAGCTACCTGTGCTGTGCAAACCGGAGATATCGCTTATGTGTGGCTAAACCAGGATGACCATTATGGGCTGGATGATGATGTTTCGGAGATCTGTTGGTTTTATGATAAAGATAGCACTCCTACCATGGCTGAGGGCCCCGTTAGAGTAAATGTATTTGCACGGATTGAGGGAGATGCTAAGGAATTTTACAAAGCATCTGCAAACACCAGGATTACAGGAATCAAGCAAGTTCGCATAAGTTTAATTGAGGAATAAAAATATCTATATAAATGACAAGCCCTGGAGAAATTAAGACTATTGGAATAGTTGGCCTTGGCCTTATGGGTCAAGGAATGGCTTGCTGTTTTATTCGTTATGGATTTGATGTTATCGCCAATAGCAATGATGTGGCCGAAGAGCAGGAAACCATAAATCATATTTCTGATAGTTTAGAAAAATTGGTTGAAAAAAAAATCATTGATAAATCTGAAATTGAAGGATGGCAAGAGCGATTCAAATATGTCAGATCAATTGAGCAAATGCAAGATTGCCAGTTTGTAATTGAAACTGTAGGAGAATCACTGGATTTGAAAAAAAATATTTATAAAGCTGTCGAGTCAACGGTTGAAAAAGATGTGGTAATAGCAACCAATACATCCGGTTTTTCTATTTCGCTACTGCAAAAGAATTTTATGCATAAGGAAAGATTTATAGGGATGCATTGGGGTGAGCCAGCAGAAATTACCAAATACATGGAAATATCAAGGGCAGAAGATACTGCTGACTTTGCTGTAGAAATCGGAAGAAGCATTGGTGAGCGTTGCGGAAAGCATCCTACTGTACTAAATTACGATATCGCTGGATTAATCTCAAATAGATTGATGTATGCCATGATGCGGGAGGCAATGTATTTGGTAGAAAGCGGTGTAGCAGATATTGAAACAGTGGACCGTTCTTTTAGACAGGATATGGGATGGTGGGCTACTATCTGCGGGCCATTCCGATGGATGGATTTAACCGGACTTCCGATCTATGCTGAAGTTATGGAAGGACTTTTCCCAAAGCTACATAAATCCGATAAAGTACCGGATTTGATAAAAGAAAAAGCCGAAACCAATACAAAATTTTACGACTACTCAAAAGACAGCGAGGAGGAGTGGGATAAAGTCTGGAAGGATTTCACCTATGATATCCGCAAAATTGTTGATAAATATGAAAAGCGCGTAAAACTTTAGGGGATCTCTATGAATTCATTTCTTTCAAAAAGCCAAGAGAATGAATGAGTCGCCTGCCTCGCCAGCAAGGCGGGCATTTTAAGCATTTCAATAATTATCTCCTGAATTATTCGGGTTAAGGTCGAATTATCTATATTCGTCAGGGAATAGGAATTGATACCATTACAAGTTGTAATCAATATTTTTATGGAAGAATATTTTAAAAGTATGATCAGGAATGTTCCTGATTTTCCTAAAAAGGGTATCGTATTCAGAGATATCACCACACTTCTAAAAGACAAGAAAAGTTTTCGAAAATGTGCCGATGCACTTTATGATATATCCAAAGATTTGCATATCGATAAGGTTGTAGGAATTGACTCTCGCGGATTTATATTTGGAGGTATATTGGCAAATAAGCTTAATGCTGGCTTTGTATTGGTTAGAAAGCCGGGCAAGCTTCCTGCAGAAAAATTGAGCAAGTCTTATTCCCTGGAGTATGGTGAAGATACACTGGAAATCCATAAAGATTCTATTGTTCCGGGAGAGCGAATACTTCTTCATGACGACCTGCTTGCCACAGGAGGGACCGCAAGAGCCGCTTGCGATCTTATTGAACAAGCTGGCGGTAAAATTATTCAGGTTTCATTTATTATTGAACTGGCATTTTTAGGGGGGCAGGATAAGTTTAAGGATTATAATGTAAATACACTGGTCTCTTACGACAACGAATAAATAACCACTCTGCCTAACACCTTACTTATGACTCAAAAAATCCGCTTTCAACTTTCTTCCCTGATGTTCCTTCAATATTTTGTTTGGGGATGTTGGTATGTGACAATGGGCAATTATTTGATGAAGACCTTAAATTTTGATGGGGAACAAGTAGGGCACGCATACGGGACATTTGCTATTGCAGCAATGATATCGCCTTTTTTTGTAGGTATGATTGCTGACAAATATTTTGCTGTTGAGAAACTCCTCGGTGTACTTCATCTTGTTGGTGCATTGTTGTTATTTGGTATTTCTCAAGCCGAAACGTTTGGAAATTTTTATCTGTTATTGTTAGCATATTCATTTTGTTACACGCCAACCATGGCATTATCCAATTCATTATCATTTAGTCAATTGCAAGATCCAGGTAAAGAATTTCCCGGAATTCGGGTACTTGGCACATTGGGTTGGATCGTGGCAGGACTAACCATTGGCTTTTTGGAGATTGAAGATGATGCAACCTTTTTTAAGATTGCAGCTGCCTTGTCAGTTGTGCTCGGTTTGTATAGTTTTTCAATGCCCCATGTTCCACCAAATAAGAATGAGGGAAAGAAAACTTTTGCCCAGATACTGGGCTTGGATGCTTTTAGTCTTTTGAAAGAAAAAGACTTTGCCATCATGATTATTTCCTCCATATTGATATGCATTCCATTGATGTTTTATTATTCATTTACGAATGCATTCCTTAATGAAAATGCAATTTCAAATGCAGCTGGTAAAATGACTATGGGGCAAATGTCAGAAATTATTTTTATGCTGGTTATGCCATTCTTTTTTAAGCGATTGGGTGTAAAGAAAATGGTGCTGATAGGTATGGTGGCTTGGGTTATCCGATATATTCTTTTTGCCTATGGAAATAATGAAGAATTGGTATGGATGTTTTATTTAGGGATTGTATTGCATGGAATATGCTATGATTTTTTCTTTGTTACCGGCCAGATATTTGTGGATGAAAGGGCACCTAAAAACCTTAGAAGCTCAGCACAGGGTTTGATAACTTTTGCCACTTATGGTGTTGGATTTTATATCGGAACATTGGTTTCAGGAAAAATTGTAGATATCTACCTAATCGGCGACAATCTTCACGATTGGAAAATGATTTGGTTAGTGCCGTCAGTGTTCTCTGCTTTAGTGGTAATTTTCTTTGCTATTTTCTTTAAAGAGAAAATAAGGCCAAAAAAAACCTGATATTATTAATATCAGATTGATATGCAGCAATTGAATAATATTGATTTTAATTTAAAGCTGCTATTGCTTTTTCGTAATCTGGTTCCTGGGCGATTTCAGGTACTTGCTCAGTATAGACAACTTTGCCATCTGTATCAATTACAACCACGCTTCTCGAAAAAAGACTTTCAAATTTGCCGTTGAGCATTTTCACATGATAGTTATCTGAAAACCCAGTATTCTTATACTCCGATGTTGGTATAATATTTTCTATACCCTCCGCTTCACAAAAAGCCCCATGGGCAAAAGGTAAATCTCTCGACACACAAATTACAATAGTATTTTCAACACCTGCGGCTAGTTCGTTAAATTTTCTTACAGACGCTGAACATACTCCTGTTCCAATGCTTGGAAATATATTAAGAACAATTTTTTTTCCACTAAAATCACTTAACGAGGTATCTGTCAAGTCTGTTTTTGTTACTTTAAAGTCCGGTGCTTGTGATCCCACTTTAGGTAGCTCGCCTACTGTAGAAACGGGGTTTCCCCCAAGAGTTATATCAGCCATTTTAATATATTTTTAGTTATAAATGCATATTTACTGGTCTCAAAATTACACGATTTATTTTTGAATATTTGATAATGCCAAATTTTATTGATTCTCAAAATCAAGGATAGCAATCTATTTTTATTCTACAATTATTTTTCTATTTTCAATACCTATTTAATACCCACATCCATTGAGCATGAAAAAATCCTTATTGATAAAACTACATCTGTACGCTGGTATTTTCACCTCTTTTTACCTTGTAGCCTTCGGCTTGAGCGCCATTATTTTAAATCATAATATTGACGTAGAAAATAATGACATCACACATGAATGGAAAACAAAACTTACCATAGATAATTCATTGAAGGATGAAGATTTGGCAATAAATATTCGGGATCAGGTTGGAGAAATGGGATGGGTGCCGCCATGGACTTTTCAACGTGATAGTTCAAATTTCAATTTCAAAATTGTACACTTAGGAAAAGAAGTATTTGTGAACGCAAATTTAATTACCGGTGAAACCAATTTCGCTGAGGCGCCAAAAGGTTTTGGCGCTGTTTTTCATGGCTTACATTTTTTTAATGGTAAAATTCCCAATGCGCCTTGGTTTATTAAGACATGGACAGCGTATCAATGGTTGTCACTTTTTGTCATGTTCATTTCCTTGATTCTCGGATTGTGGCTATGGTTAAAATATAGCTATAAACCATGGCAGGGAGTTGTGTTTGGTGGTCTTTTTATCGGAACAATTCTAATCATGATTTTGATATGAGCGCAAACAATAAGTTCTATTTTATTATAAAAAAGATTCATTTGTATGCTTCACTATCTACAGTAGCACTTTTGCTGATGTATCTGGTGACGAGTTTTATGATGATATACCATGACTTTTTTAAGGTAGAAAATAAGAAAATGACAATCTCTGTAGAGGTAACTCCAAAGGAAATATCGGAAAATAATTGGCCATTGTTTATGAAAAAGCATAATATAAAAGGGAGGTTGAAAAGGGAATGGAAGAAAGATTCTGGTGATATGATAAGAGAATATGAACATGTAGGTAGTTACCACCAGATTACAGTATTCAAAGACAATAACGAAGTAGAAATAAAAACAACTCAGCTAAATCTTTCCGGAAAAATTAATGGTCTTCATCGAATGCGCGGTTATGGAGGTCCCTTGCAATACAATATTTATGCAGTGATGCTTGACCTCATCGGAATTGTCTTAATTCAATTTGCCATTACCGGAGTCATCCTTTGGCTAAAACTTTTGAAACACAACAAAGTTGCCTGGACAATGTTTATCTTAGGCTTTATTTATGTAAGTGCCATTGTTAGTTATCTGGTTTTTGGATGAATTAATTTACCTAATTTTTCTTATTCAATTGTTAATTCTACATATGAAAATATTTCGATTTCGTAACCGTCCATTTCAAATTATTTGGATTTTCTTCACCCTGCTTCTTTTGAAATGCGGTCCACCAGAACAGTTTGCTGATACACTATTTCTCCATGGAAAAATCATTACCATGGACAGCGATTTTTCTATTCGGGAAGCCATTGCCATTAAAAACGATAAAATATTAGCAGTTGGAAATAATAAAGAAATATCACTATTATCCGGCCCGAATACCAAAGAAATAAACCTTGGAGGGAAGACAATTATTCCCGGTATTATTGAAGGGCATGTGCATCCTATCGGTGCCTCACGGAGTGAATATTATCACCAAATCCCAGATGTTCATTCTATTGGAGAAATACTACAATGGATACATGCTGAGGCAGTGAAAAGAGATACAGGGGTATGGATTATATTTCCGAAATTTTTTGCCACACGGATGCTCGAAAAGAGGCAACCAAGCAAAGCTGAATTAGACTCCGTAGCTCCACACAATCCCGTTTTTCTTGATGGCAGTTATGGAGGAATGATCAATTCAAAAGCCATGCAAGTTTCGGGAATATCTACAATATCGAAGCATCCTGGGATACTTAAAGACAAGAACTCTGGTAAACCAACAGGTTTAATCCGACGATCTGCCTTCAAATTGCTATCTATTTCTCAGGACAAGAATTTGGATGAAAAAGCAAGGTTAAATCTGCTCAAAGAAATGCTTCAATTGTATAATGAAGTAGGTATCACATCTATTTGTTCCGGTGGAGGTACTCCGGAAGACCTTCAATTATTTAAAAAATTATTTGATTCAGGCGATCTAAGCGTCAGGGTTTTTCAGAATTTATACATTCCTTTTGATCCACATATTTCGCTGGACGAAATGAGAACTTCTTTAGGTGAATTTAATTTTACTACCGGTGATGGTGATAATTGGGTGAAAGTTGGAGCTCTTAAAACGCATGTTGACGGTGGTATTCTTACCGGCACTGCTTATTTGCGCGAACCATGGGGAAAAGGAGCATTTGATATTTATGGCATTAATGACCCGGATTATAGGGGCGTTTTGAGTTTGAATAAGGAAGAGCTAATTCGCATAATTACTGTATCAGATGAATTTGGATGGAAATTTACTGCACATGTTACGGGAGGTGGTGGAGTAGATGTGTTGCTTTCTGCAATGGAAGAAGTAAATAAAATAAGTCCTATCGGGAATAAGCGATTTTCGATTATTCATGGAAATTTTTATACTTCAGAAGCCATAAAAAAAATGGTGAAATTGGGTGTGTATGCCGATATGCAATCTGCCTGGTTTTTTAAAGATGCTGATCTTCTCAATCTTGCCCTTGGCGAGCAGAGGATCAAAACCTTCCATCCATATTATTCTTTAATGAATGCCGGTGTCATTGTGAATGGAGGTTCTGATCACATGGTAAAGCTCGATTCTTATACTTCTATCAATCCTTATAATCCTTTTTTGGCCATGTGGTCTGTCGTAACCAGGAAAACAGAGAGAGGCTCAATTATCACTCCTGATGAAGCAATTTCAAGAGAACAAGCATTAAAAATGTACACTATAAATAATGCCTATGCTTCTTTCGAAGAAGATATTAAAGGTTCACTTGAACTGGGGAAGCTGGCTGATCTAGTTGTATTATCGGAAGATATTCTTACATGCCCGGAAGATAATATCAAGGACATAAAAGTATTACTGACGATGGTAGGAGGCAGGGTTGTCTTTAATAAAAACCTGGATAATTAGGTTTAATTTAACATGACGAATTACACTAAAAATAGGGTGATTAATAAATTGAATAGAAAATGTATAAGGTTCTATTCAACTTTTTTCGAGTTGTTCAGGTGTCCGTAAAAATATAGCGAATGACTAGTGACTGTAAAGTCGAAAGTTTCCTCAACAAGCTTCTGAATCTCCATTATGCGTGGATCGCAAAATTCAAAAATTTGTTTGGTGTCCGTACATATCACATGATCATGTTGCCTGAATCCATGCGATTTTTCGTAAAGAGATAGATTTTTACCAAACTGGTGTTTTTTTACTAATTCGCAATCAAGCAAAAGATCGAGGGTATTATAGACAGTCGCACGGCTTACCTGATAGTTTTTGTTTTTCATATTGATGTACAACGACTCCACATCAAAATGACCCTCACTGGTATAAATTTCTTCAAGGATAGCATATCGCTCGGGTGTATTGCGCAATGCTTCCTTTTCCAGGTATTGCCTGAATAGATCTTTTATTTCTTCGTATTTTTCCGGTGAAATCATTTCAGTTTTTACCTTACGTACAATTAACTACCGCAGTCACAAAATTAGCTAATTTATTATGTTTTGGTTAGCAAATCCATGTGTATCAAGTTATAAATAATCTACGATAACAATTTACAAATTGTATTTTTCTGTTAATATCAAAAATTCAGTTTGGCAGATATTTCAGTTCCATAGCCATTTATTTTAATATAATTATCAAAAACATCTACTATGCAAAATGCATAATCCGATGCAGTTTCTACCATACCTTTTACGTTAATAAAATGAATGTCATTAAATTGTCCATAATTCCCATCATGATTGTGTCCACAGAACCAAATTTTAAGGCCATCATAATTTTCAATTAATCTTAATATTTCCAGATCATTGAGTAGGTTGTGCCGATGCTGTGGAAACAAGGGGAAATGACAAAATATGATAGACTTCTGGCCAGTTTTTTTTGCATCTTCTAGGGTTTGTTGTAGCCATTGTAATTGATCTTTTCCTATTCCGCCATTCCAGAAATTGGCATTGACATTACCATTTTGTTCCATCTCAGCTAACCATTTTTTTGCCCGATTGTGATTTTCAGAATTTTCGAGATTGGCAAAAGTGCTGATGTCATTTCCATCCAAAACAATAATGCGCCAGTTGTCTTTGGAAAAATCATAATATTTTTTTGTGTTTAGCTTTTTATGAATTTCCGATTTAAATTTATCATCTACCTCATAATCATGATTGCCCAACACATGAAAAATCGGAGCATTCAATTGATCCAGCAGGGGTAGAATTCCATCAAAACTTTCCCAATTGCGGTCAATAATATCTCCCATATTTATCACAAAATCCAGTTCATACTTATTGAACTCTGTGATGGCTATTTTTAGTTTTGATTGTGAATTTCTAAAATATCGATCTTTAAACGGGTCAGCATCACAATATTGTAAATCAGCAACAATGCCAAAGGAAAAAATGGATTTTGAATGTTGCTTAGATTCCATGGATTTCTCGTAATTATATTA
>VAPL010048813.1_pt1 | contig 18673 bp, 13 predicted proteins | sample 3395061 | NCBI WGS metagenome assembly VAPL01 (sample SAMN08290444, study PRJNA428436) | hydrothermal vent metagenome | isolation source: Deep-sea hydrothermal vent chimney 2 | place: Pacific Ocean: Juan De Fuca Ridge | depth 2182 m m | reverse complement strand
TGCTTCACATCCAGATAAATGGCATGATCGTTGGGCTCAATTCCAAAAATGGAATCTGCCAACACCACTTTACGACCGGTATCTTCTCCGTTAATCTTTACAACTGCTAATTCCATCTTTCTACAATTACGTATGAATTATTAGGACCGGGAACGGCACCTTTAACAACTAACAAATTTTTCTCCGGAACAATTCTCATAACCTTCAGGTTAATCATTTTTACGCGATCACCACCCATGCGGCCGGCCATGCGCATTCCTTTGAAAACACGTGAAGGATAAGAGGATGCGCCCAATGAGCCGGGTGCTCTGAGGCGGTTGTGCTGACCATGGGTAGCATCGTTAACCCCCTTGAAGTTGTAACGTTTTACAACGCCCTGAAATCCTTTTCCTTTTGAAGTACCCACTACGTCAACAAATTCGCCTTCCGAGAAAACTTCAACGGTTACTATCTCGCCATGTGTTCTTTTATCACGAAAACGTGTAAACTCGGCAACCACTTTTTTAGGAGTAGTTTTGGCGGCAGCAAAATGACCTTTCATAGCGTTCGTGGTATGCTTCTCTTTCTTTTCTCCATAAGCCAGCTGAATGGCCGAGTACCCGTCTTTTTCGATGGTACGCACCTGCGTTACCACACACGGGCCGGCCTCTATGACAGTGCAGGGAATATTTTTCCCATTCTCGTCAAAGATACTGGTCATACCTATTTTTCTTCCGATTATTCCTGACATCGCTTTATTTCTTTAAGCCTATTATTGTTTATCAAACTTTGATTTCTACTTCAACACCACTGGGCAGCTCAAGTTTCATAAGCGCATCAATGGTTTTTGAAGAGGAATTATACACATCCATCAACCGTTTGTAGGTTTCAAGCTGAAACTGTTCGCGTGATTTTTTATTCACGAAAGTGGAACGGTTCACCGTGTATATTTTCTTGTGTGTGGGTAAAGGGATAGGGCCACTAACCACGGCGCCTGTCGATTTTACCGTCTTCACGATCTTCTCAGCTGATTTGTCAACCAGGTTGTGATCGTAAGATTTTAGTTTTATTCTGATTCTTTGGCTCACTTTATATAGATTTAACTAACAATACCTTTTATCTTATTAATAATTTCCTCGGCAATAGCAGCCGGAGTTGCTTTGTAGCTATGGAATTCCATAGTGGAAGAAGCACGTCCCGAAGAGAGTGTACGCAACGAAGTAACATAACCAAACATCTCCGACAAGGGCACTTTGGCTTTCACAACCTGAAAACCTGTTTTAGTGGTAATGTCTTCAAGAATGGCACGACGTCTGTTCAAATCACCGGTAACATCACCCACATTTTCATCCGGGGTAACAACCTCCAGTTTCATAATAGGTTCAAGCAATACTGATTTGGCTTTGCGGGCGGCACTTTTGAATCCGCGTTTGGCAGCCATCTCAAAAGAAAGCTGATCCGAATCAACTGGATGGAAACTACCATCAAACAGGCGAACACGCATACTTTCGAGTGGGTAACCGGCCAAAACACCATTCTGCATGGCCATTTCAAAACCTTTTTTCACCGAAGGAATAAATTCCCGCGGAATGTTCCCGCCTTTCACCTCATCAATAAATTCCAAACCCAACTCATCGCCTTCGGCGGGAGAAAGTTCAAACTGAATATCGGCAAATTTACCACGGCCACCGGTTTGTTTTTTATAAACCTCGCGATGGGTAACCGAAGTGGTAATGGCTTCTTTGTAAGCAACCTGGGGATTACCCACCTGGCATTCCACTTTAAATTCGCGTTTCAGCCGGTCGATAAGAATATCCAAATGAAGTTCTCCCATACCAGAGATAATAGTCTGTCCTGAATTTTCATCTGACCTAACCTTAAAAGTAGGATCTTCCTCGGCGAGTTTTGCCAAAGCAGCACCCATTTTTTCCATATCGCCCTGAGTTTTAGGCTCAATGGCAACACTAATTACAGGATCGGGAAAAGTAATAGATTCCAGAACAATGGGATGCTTTTCATCTGTTAAAGTATCACCGGTACGAATGGTCTTAAACCCTACGGCTGCACCAATATCACCGGCTTCAATTTTGTCAAGCGGATTTTGTTTGTTGGCGTGCATCTGCATGATACGGCTGATACGCTCTTTTTTTCCGGTATTAACATTTAAAATATAAGAACCGGATTTAAGTGTTCCTGAATAAACGCGGAAAAAGCAAAGACGTCCCATATAAGGATCCGTGGCAATTTTAAACGCCAATGCGGAAAAATTATCATCAGGATCGGGGCTTCTGTATTCTTCTTTTTCGGTTTTGGGGTTAAGGCCTTTTACCGCATCAATATCCAAAGGGCTGGGCAGAAACTCAATAATGGCGTTGAGCAGCATCTGAATACCTTTATTCTTGAAAGCCGAGCCACACATTACAGGAGTAATCTTCAAGTCAAGTGTAGCCTTCCGGATAACATCGATCATTTCCTGTTCGGTAATAGAATCCGGATCTTCCATGAATTTCTCAAGAAGCTCGTCACTTTCTTCGGCCACGCCTTCAATGAGGTTCATACGATACTCGTAAACAGTATCAACAAGATCTTCCGGAATTGGAATTTCAACAATCTTAACGCCCTGCGTTGAGTCATCCCAAACAAAAGCTTTATTTTTTACAAGGTCAACAATTCCCTGAAAGTCCTCTTCCGCGCCAATCGGAATCTGAATAGGAACCGGATTAGCATGTAACCGCTCTTTAATCTGATCAACAACGCCAAAGAAATCAGCGCCGGAACGATCCATTTTATTTACAAAACTGATACGGGGGACGTTGTATTTGTTAGCCTGTCTCCAGACTGTTTCCGATTGAGGTTCCACACCACCAACGGCACAAAACAGACCAACAGCACCATCAAGTACCCGCAACGAACGTTCTACCTCAACGGTAAAATCGACGTGGCCGGGAGTATCAATAATGTTAATCTTATGCTTTTTGTTGTTCAATTCCCAAAAAACGGTCGTAGCAGCAGAAGTAATGGTGATACCACGTTCCTGCTCCTGAACCATCCAATCCATGGTAGCAGCGCCTTCATGCACTTCACCGATTTTGTAATTCTTTCCGGTATAGAAAAGAATACGTTCGGTAACCGTGGTTTTACCGGCATCGATATGGGCCATGATCCCGATATTTCGGGTGAACCTAAGCTTGCTGTTATTATTTTCGAGAGCTGCCATCTATAATTTCGTGTACTGAGTCAACATTAAAATCTGAAGTGTGAGAATGCTTTATTGGCTTCAGCCATACGGTGTGTATCTTCTTTTTTCTTAAAAGCTGAACCCTCTTCTTTATAAGCAGCAAGAATTTCACCGGCCAGTTTCTGACCCATGGTTTTTTCGTGACGCTTGCGGGCAAAGCCAATCAGATTTTTCATACCAATAGACTGTTTACGTCCGGCACGAATTTCAGAAGGAATCTGAAAAGTAGCCCCACCAATACGGCGACTCCGTACCTCAACGGCAGGAGTAACATTTGCGAGGCCTTTTTTCCACACATCCAGGGCATTTTCGTCTTCGCCGATTTTGGCTGCAACAATGTCCATAGCATCGTAGAAAATTTTAAAAGCAATGCTTTTCTTACCCTGAAGCATAATGTTGTTGACAAATTTTGTCACCAATACATCATTGAATCGCGGATCGGGCAGAATAATTCGTTTTTTAGGTTTTGCTTTTCTCATTATATCTTGAGCTTATATACTTTTCAAACTTAACTTATTTTTTCTTGGGACGTTTCGTTCCGTATTTTGAACGACGTTGTGTACGACCTTCAACACCGGAAGTATCCAAAGCACCGCGAATGATATGATAACGAACGCCGGGAAGGTCTTTTACACGACCACCGCGAATCATAACAATGGAGTGCTCCTGCAGGTTGTGACCTTCACCGGGAATGTAGGCATTCACCTCTTTCCCGTTTGTCAGACGAACCCTGGCCACTTTACGCATGGCAGAGTTAGGTTTCTTAGGTGTAGTGGTATAAACCCTTACACAAACACCACGACGTTGCGGACATGAATCCAGTGCAGGCGACTTGCTTTTATCAACCAGCTTGTTGCGTCCTTTTCTTACTAACTGTTGTATTGTAGGCATATCAAACTTTATTTATTCTTTTTATCCTCTATTTTTGGAGGCGCAAAAGTACAAAATATTTTCTTTTCAAAAATACTTTTCACTAAAATAAGTTGAGGAAATATTGATAAGGCTGGCTATTCAAAACAACGTCGTGAAATATTGTGATTTTTCATCGCCGTCGAACCTATATCGTTTTACCTTATCAGGTTCCTTAACTTCGTCTATTTCAGCAGTTTTAACTAATATTACCGCTAAAATGGGGTGCAAAGGTAAAAAGTTTTTTTTAATGGGCAAGAGTTTGGTTAAATTTTGCTAAAAATATTTCGGGATTTTTGGGGAGGGCTCCCACACAAAGTCTTCACAGGCTGTCCGCTTTAATCCCGGCAGAAGAGAAAAGACAAAGAGAGGGGGCGATGAGACGAAACGAGGGGGCGATGAGTAATTATGTCCTGTACATCAAGGTACTCATGGCAATTCCCACCCGCAAAGCCAACGCCCAACGCCAATTGCCTCAGCATTAAACGATAAATAGAAAGGGTGGAAAGGTAAGAGGATGAAATAAACAACTAAATGACAACTGTTTAACAGCTAAACTACAGAAAACCAATCTTCATTCCCCCGTTTAACCCTGAGGGCACATCCGGCGAAGGTTTGCGCGAAAGCGTGCCCGTGAGGGTCTTATGAATCAATACCGTAGCGGTTTTCGTCTTTGTAACTGAGCACGTCATTGCGAACACGCCAAAGTAATCCTTGCAATGGCGAAAGGGTAATGTCCGGGATTTTGGGTGGAATAAAGAGACCCTACATTACAATCATACCGATGATAAAAACCGTTATAAAAAGGATGAGGATATAAGCCACGTAAGCACTGATTTTGCCATTCATCAATATCAGAGACAACTTTTCTCCCGTTCTCCGCACCATACGGGTAATGGCTTCTGATGGCCATATCAAAATATCTTCCACTCTGATGCTGCCACGTGTTTTCGACTTTCTTTCGCGGGTATGATAAAATCCACGCAGGATATGCTCCAGTATTTGCGAGTAGGCAGGGGCGGTGAAAAATTCGGCTTCTTCCAGTTTTATTCCGCCATTCCACGACTCTACCTTGCGAACCTTTTTCTTGTTTTTCATAAAAATCAATACCGGAATAATGAGTAATACGATCATGATGATCCCGATAAAGGTTGGGGATATAACACCAAAAAGTGGCTGTGCCGAAGCCAGCACCAGTGGAGCGGGAATTGCCAAAAGCCCTGTTAATAACTGCGGAAAACCTATGAAGATAATAATCAGAGGCAGCCCGATTCCACCCAAAACAATGAGGGATTCCAGGCTGACTTCCGCTATGTGCATCAGCCGGTTGGGAATGGGTCGGCTCTTGCGGCCGTGGTCATATCCCAAAGCGGTATAACCAATTAGTTTTATCATGGCAAAACTAATCAAGCCTATGGCCAGCGCTATCAGTATCCCGGCCAGTGCAGCAGAGAAAGCAATGGCAACACTTGGAAAACGGTACGACTGGAACAGCGTTTCCAGGATCATCCATTCACCGGCATAACCAATCAATGGGGGAAAAGCGCTAAAAGAGAGTGCCGAAATAACGATACCGATGGCAGGAATCCGGCCAACGCCGCTCCACACCCCTCTAGCCTGATCAATGGTGTGTACATTGTAAGCCTCTTTGGCATGGCCAATGGACATAAACAAAAGTGTTTTTGAGAATGTATGGGATATGACAAGGATGATGGAAGCTGCCATGGCGAAAGTAGCGAGGTAATGTAAACTTTGGATACCGGAACCTTCCGCAAGGCCATAAAAGCCAATGGCTGTGAGTATCATCCCATTATTTTCGACCGTGGAATAGGCTGGAAGCAATCTGATTTTATCGACTGCCGCAGCTTGTAAACCGCCCCAGAATGCAGAAAAAGCGCCCAGCAGGATGATGATAATATCCCACAACTGGTTGTTAGGAAGCAGGGGAATAATTCTTTCAAGACCATATACTCCCATCAATGTTACGGGAGCGCTGAGTAATGCAGCTGTATTATCAGGAATCTCACCATATATGCCCCGCATCCAGCCATGAAAAGGAACGATATCCATTTTAATAATAAAACCCAGCGAAAGGAGTACCAGCACAAAGAAGCTACCGTTGTGCAAAGCATCGAACGACAGGCTGCCGGCAGTAGAATATAATGCCGCAAAGCCAATCAACAAACTTATGGTTGATAATTCACCAAAAGCGAGAAAGCGGTACGAATGTTCAAAAGATTTCCCCGTACCCTGCATCATCAAAAAAGCAAAAATCGTCATAATTTCCCAACCCATAAGAAGAGTAATTCCATCGTGAGCCGTCAAAATCAGAAGCATTCCCATCAGCGACAGGTTAAACCCCAGCGGAAGTCTTTTTTTTGGATAAAGTTTTGAATAATCGATGGAATATAATGCCAGTGCCATCCAGGATATGGCGGCAATGATGATGAAGATGGCGGACAGGTGATCTATGTACAGGGAAAGTTTAATATTTTGCACCAAAGGAAAATTCCAGAGCACCTGTGATTGTGTCAACGCAAAACAGCCTGTCAGAAAAGCACTTACCGAACCCATGAAACTGAAAATATAACTCAGCCGGGTTTTTGACGAAAAGACTGCACCCGATGCATATAAAAGTAGTGCGACAATAAATAAGAATTTCATGACTCTTTTCTTTTTGTTTTGGCTATATCCAGTAGCAATCCTAATATTTGTGATGGAGAGGGCACTCCTGTCAGCGCTGCGATATGATTCGGTAATTCAGGATAATCGCCGGATTCCTGTTGATGGGGATTATCATCTATGGTAACTGTGTAAAATGGCTTTGGAAGCTGAGAGATTGTCTCTTTCAGGGGGTCCATCATTTTCGTAACGGGGTGTCCGAGGATTAACAACACATCAGCATGTCGCGGGGAGTCTGTCATAAAAATACCAAAACGATGAATATTGTATTGTGGCGATTCCAGGGCACTAATTTCAAAATTCAGTGCGTTGCTGCTACCCACATCTATTACATATATAAACAGGGAACGCTTAAAGACACCTGTTATAGGAAGGCGTAATTTTACTGAAGAGACGTACTCTTTTTGTTCTGTCAACTTCCTTTTCAGTCCGTATAAAGGCCACCATCGAATCATACTTTCAAATTTTACTTATTCATAATTTGTTGTTGTGAACAAATACTTCATCTTTAACTTGCCGCATCGGCAAAGTGAACGCCAAAAGATTCAAATACAAAAGGAAAATCCGTGAAAATTAATCCTTCAAGCGCGTGCGAAACAGCATGCATTCCCGGATAAGAGGGTGTGAATATGCTGACATGCTGCATTTTGCTTTCTTTAACCTCCACATAATACCCCAAAGCACCACTGGGGGAATTAACCACGGCATACCCCGTCCCATCCGTATTTGTAAATTCAGTATCATTTTTCCCGGCCTCGTCCCACGAATCGCTGGCACGTAAATGGTCAACGAGATACTGACAGGAGTTCACAATCTCTTCTGCCCTCACTTCCATTCTTGCCAAAGCATCTCCCTCTTTTTGGGTAATCACGGGAAGGCTTATCAAATGTTCCGTAGTATCGTTCAGGTCATCCATTACCCCGCAGGCACGCAGGGATGGACCGGTTAATCCCATTTCATCAGCCTGAGCCGGTGTTAAAGTACCCGCCGAATGCAACCGGTCCAGATAATTGTAGTTGGCCAGGCTGTGTTTATATAATTCCGTAAACTGCTTCGCCAACTGCCGGTAACCATCTGCAATCTTTTGAATATCTGACATGGCCGGCATACGATTTAACTTACCGATGTTGTTAATGTCCATCAGGTAGCGGGATCCGGTGAGGTTTTCATTTAACCGGAGCGCCTCTTCAAAAAGGGCGCTTACATGTGCAGCAAGCACTTTTTGTGCCGCAGCTGAAGCCAGCTTATAAATTACGTATAAATGATTATAAATCCGCTCCGACTCTATCATAAGCGTACGCCAGTTTTTTGTTGACAAAGAAGGTGTTACATCCAATGCCATTTCAACAGCACGGCCAAATGCCACGGAATGAGATATGGCGAAATTGCTACAAACCCTTTCGGCCATCATCAGTGCTGTTTCGGGCGATTTACCCCGCATGGATTTTGCAATTTCTCTTTGTTTCCAGCTAATGTCAATGGTTGCGCGCAAAATCTTTTCGCCATAAGTATATAAATGAAAACAGCCGGCTTCCCGTACCCCCGCCGTAACCGGACCATAACGAAACCTGAATACGCCGGGGCCTTTCATAGGCTCATCATTGATTTTCAGAGGATGCTGTTTCAAAACCGAATAGTTGCCATACCTCTTTTCAGGATGGCTTCCATCGGCCTTAACAAGAACAGGTTGTCCGTTGTCGAGAATAAAAAGCTGCTCGCTTTCATTGGTTGCTATAATGCCTATCAGTACTTTCATGGTTACAAAAGGTTTTTTAACAACAATTCGAAATAAGGGATAAACAGAACCGCCAGAAAAGACAGCACCAAATTGACAATGGCAACCCACGTTTCTGTGCGCGAGCGTTCTCTTTTGATGTTTTCCTTACCAGTAAAAATCATTTTACCTGTTTTGAAATTTACTGAGATAAAGGCGATGGCCAGGAAAAGTATGACAACCAATGCCAGCAGCCATCCGTATTGTGCAATAAGCGCAGAAAAGATAAACAGTTCCCCGACGAAGATAGCGAAGGGTGGTGCTCCTGTAACAGCCATGGCCGCAACAAAAAGGGTAGAGGCAGCACGTGGCAACCGCTGAATAAGGCCGTTTACTTTTTGCATATCCGTGGTATGAGAAATGGACAGTATATCACCCGTAAGGAAAAATACGGAAGACTTAGCCAAACCATGTGAAAGGATAATAACCACTGCTCCCAGCAATCCGTACCCTCCCAAAGAAAGACCAATCAATATCATACCCATATTCTCCATGCTGGAATAAGCAAACATTCTTTTGTAATTGCTCTGCACGGTCATCATCAATGCGGCCACTGCCACCGTCAGGATGCCCAGTATCAAAGCAAATAATTTTATCGTAGGCGTGGGGAATATCTGCATGAGCCTTGCTATGGCGTACAAAGCCACCGGCAGCAAAACAGCCGAAAAAATGGCACTGACCGGTGCAGGGGCTTTGCCATGAACGTCAGGAAGCCAGGTGTGCATGGGAAATATTCCCGCTTTGGTACCGAAACCGACAATTCCCAATAAAATTCCAATCAGAAACACCCTGTTATCCGGATGATGCAACAGCAGTTCATGCAGACTAAGCGTACCTGCCGAGCCGTAAATAAAAGTTACGGCTATAAGAGAAATGACCAGCCCGGTGGAAACGATAATCACATACCGCCAGGCCGATTCCACTGTTACCTGGTTATTTTCCGTGGCTATCAGCAAAGCGCTGCTTACCGTCGTCGCTTCAATGCCCACCCATATTAATCCCAGATTATCAACACTCACCGAAAAAAACATGGTAGCCACAAAAATGTTTAGCAAAATATAATAGAGCCGGTGCTGGAACAAAAGATTCTCAATATGTTTGAGATAGGATAACGAATACAAAACTGTACTCATATATACCAAAGCAATGGTCAGTATTAACAATTTGGATAGTCCGTCAATATACAAATAGCCATCAATGTAGTCGGGTTGAAAAAGTAGGTATACCGCCGAGGCCAAAGAAAAAACCGAGGCAATAACAGACATCGTTCTATCCACATAGCGTACCGGTAAGATACATACTACAGCTCCGATGAAGCTAAAAAATATTGGAAGTATATAAATGATATGTTGACTCATAACCTGCTTCTTAATTTATCCACGTAATTCTGATTCATAAGTATCCCCTTCCCTTAGAATAGCGCTCTCTCTTACACGTATTATGAGGCTGGATACAACAACCAGCCCCAGCAGGTCTAGTATCACACCCGCCTCAACAATAAATGGCAACCCGCCAAAAACCCATCCGGAAAGCATAACAACAGCATTTTCCATAACTAAAAATCCAATCATCTGTATGTAAGCGTGCTTGTGTGAGATGATGAGCAGCGAAGCCTGTAGAAACAGTGCAAAAGGTACGGAACCCGACCGGACCTTCAAAACCGAGTATAAGCTGTTTTGATAAATAAAATAGCCAATAGCAATCAGGACAAGGGATAATAAAATTGATCCGCCCACACCCATCATAGGTTTGTCTTCCCGCACCCGCCATGGTTTTTTATAAAGGCGATGCAATGCTTTGTTCATAACAACAGGGATGGTTATCCCGCGGACAACAATAGTGAGCCCCGCAAGGACAAACAGCATATATTCTTCATGCGGACGGCTCAACCCCAGCAACACCAAAAAGAGGGCTATAATGAAGGAAGAAGCAGCAAATAAAATGATTATTCTCTGTACATGTATTTCCCATTGCATCAGCAATGTAAAAACAATAAGCAGGAAACCTAACACTTCAAATATCTGATTCATAATAAATTACTATTTTACAATATAATAGGCCAGGCTTGCAAGGAATGCCAGTGCAAAAGCCACGGCGAGAAAATCAAAATTTTTGTATAAACGAAATTTAGAAATTGTCGTATTCAAAAGGGCAAATATTACGATTAGTCCCGACAATTTTAACAAGTGAACACCCATGTAAATAATGATACTCAGAAAACCACTGTGTTCCATTGGAACACCAAAGGGGATAAGATAAACGTTGAGAAACACGCTCAGCAAAATAAAAGTCTTCATATAAGACCCCAGCTTATACATGGCCAGGTCTGTTCCGGTATATTCAAAAGGCATGGCCTGGTCTATCATCCCCAGCTCGCCATTGGTATGCGACTCCACGGGCAGCTGCCCTGTTTCGATGATAAGCACCATGAAAAATGCCACCAACACAAATCCGTGTACGAGAGAATAATACCATTGTGGAGAGCTTCTGAGGACATTATTGATAACAAACGGGTTGTTGGTATTGGAAATCACCCCCAGCATGATGAATATAAGTACAATAATAGGCTCTGTAAACACCGCCAGACTTGCCGAACGTGATGTGCCGAGATGCGCGTAATTGCTGCGGCTGTCGATGGCTGAGAACTTTTTAATTGCTGCTGCCGCGCCAAAAAACAGCCCGCCACCGATAAAGTCGGCACTGGGTGCAAAGGGCAAAGGATAAGCCGTAATAATCGGCAGGATCATTGCCAGAAAGGCATAAAACATAACAATAACGTAAGGCCCTAACCTGAAAACAGGCGATGATATCTGTGGTACAATACACTCTTTGTGAAAAAGCTTGATAAGGTCGTAATATGGCTGGAAAACAGAAGGCCCCTGTTTAGATTCTATGCGCTCCTCCAAAGATCGCTGCACACCGATAACCAATGGTGCAGCGAGGATCACATATACTATTTCAATAAAACTATATAAATATAACATGGCGCATACTTAAAATAGATTAACAACAATCATTATTCAAGTAGGAGCCATTGGTTGTAAAACTACAACTATAAAGCGAGTTCCTCCGCTACGTATTTATAATTGGCCGCAAAAATAATATATTTCTAAATACAACAAACGAAGTTCAGGTTTTTTAAAGAATTTCTAAGAATCATATCCCGCTACCACCGCTTCGGGTATCCGCGCCCAAAGAATAGCAACGACCGAACTTAAACACTTTTGCTCTTTCGGATTTGTAATAGAGCCACGTCATTGCGATGAGCATAGCGTTGGCCTGTGTGTTGGGGCGAAGAAGCAATCTCTCTATGTCAATGCCCGACCTTGTTTAGAAATATTGCCATCGCCTGAGGCGAGACAGGCTTCACACACCAAAATAATCCTTCAATGAAAAGCATTCCGGATCGGCGTGTTCGCAAAAACGGAGTTTTATATTTAGAGTTTAACTTTATCGACAGGCACATACACCACCGGAACATGCAACGATTTCACCAATGCATTAAACTTCTGCAACTGTTCATGCAATAGAGGATGGAGTAACTTCAGCTGCGCATCCACCTGTACCGACAGCTCATCAAACACTTCATATTCCTGTTTGGTCGGCAGGTTATAGGAGGAACCGGCAGCGGAAGCCAGCGAAGCCAGTTTGTTGTTCAGCTTCACCGGATAGTTCAGTGGATCTTCCGATGCATGCGATTTCGTTTGCATCAAGCTGTTTTCGATACCGGAAAGCTTTCTCAACATAGGTTTTGCAACGGTTTTCAGCGTATCCAACTTGTCATAACCTTTCAACCGTGCTAAATAACCGTTAATCTGACTTTTGACTTTTCGGATTTTTAAGATGGCTTTGTCCGTTTCATCTAACTTCTTGTGGACTTTTGTGAGGAAATCAAATTGCTTTTGCAAAGCTTGCTGCGAAACCTTGTAACGCGGATCTATGACAACTTTGAAAGGTTGGGAAATGGTTTTTCCTCCCACCGAAAGTGTAGCCGTATAAGTTCCGGGCACTATTTGCGGTCCGATCATATTTCCGCCCCAGATAACTGCTCCGGGAACACGGGTGGCGTCAGGATAACGCAAATTCCACACATAGCGGTTCAGCCCTTTTTTGGCTGGCAATACCCCACGGATAGTTTTGCTTGTATCGGAATAAAATTTCGTTGAAACATGCGCCGGTTTGCCATTTCTGTATGTTTTATTGGAAAAAGATGCGATGGTATCCCCCTGCTGCGTCAAAACGTTAAGCTTAACAACCTGTCCTTTTTTCGGAGCATCCTTCAAATAATAAAAAAGAACCAGACCGTTAGACGGGTTCTCCCCTATTGTCATGCCTGGCCGGTGAAAACCATAACCTTTGATTAAGTACGTTTTTTCCGGTTGAAAAAGAAAAGCGCTATCGCCCTCAATTTCGGGCGTTATCTGCCTGAGTACCTCAATGTTATCTAATACCCAAAATGACCTGCCATGAGTAGCCAGTACAAGATCATTGGCATTTTTCTGAATAGCTATATCCCTCACCGGAACATGCGGAAGGTTTAGCTGAAGCGCTTGCCAGAGCTCTCCGCCGTTAAACGAAACGTAAACGCCGGTCAGCGTTCCCGCAAAAAGCAGGTTACGGTCTTTTGGATCCTGGCGAATAACAAATACCGAGCCACTGGCAGGCATTCCTGCTGAAATTTTTTCCCAGTGTTTGCCGTAATCAGTGGTCTTATATAGATAAGGTTTAAAATCATCCAGCCGGTATCTCCGTGCAGCCACAAAAGCTGTTCCCGCATCAAAGTGCGAAGGTTCGATGATACTGATGGTAGTCCATTTGGGCAACCCTTTGGGTGTTACATTTTTCCATATTTTGCCGTTATCCGTGCTCACATGAATCAGCCCATCATCCGAACCTGCCCAAAACACACCTGCTTTCACGGGAGATTCGGCAAAAGCAAAAATGGTGTTATAGTATTCTACGGCAGTGTTATCTTTGGTAACAGGTCCGCCTGAAGCCCGTTGTTTGGTTTTATCGTTGCGGGTTAGCTCCGGACTGATTCTTGCCCAGCTCATTCCCCCGTCAGTACTTCGGTAAACATATTGCGAGGCAACATAAAGTTCGTTAGGATGGTGCTTAGACTGCACAATGGGATATGTCCATTGAAAACGGTCGCGCAGGCTGTCGGCACCATATCCCATGGGGTTATCCGGCCACACGTCAATGCGCTGACGTTCTCCTGTTTTGCGATTATATTTTATCAAAACGCCATCGTAGCTGCCACCGAATGTAATATCCGGATTCTGCAAATCGGGGATAACATAACCGCTCTCGCCACCGGCAGAAGGCCACCAGCCCTTGTTGGATATCCCGAATCCGAATGTACGGCTTAAAATTTCGACAGGAGAATTATCCTGCTGGGCACCATAAATATGGTACGGAAACTGATTGTCAACAGACACATGGTAGAACTGAGCGGTAGGCTGGTTATTTTCAGAAGACCATGACTTGCCACCATCATAAGTTATTGACGCACCGCCATCATTTCCACCAATCATAATTTTAGGGTTCTCCGGATTTATCCACAGCACATGATTATCGCCGTGTGGCGTCCGAATGGGTTTGAAATGATCACCACCATCGTCGGAGCGGTAAAGACCTGAAACCTGCGGAGCATAGACAACATTTTCATTTTTGGGATCAGCGAAAAGCCGGCCAAAATACCAGGCACGTTGGGTAAGCTCAGATTGATGAAAGCGTCTTGACCATGTTTTGCCCCCATCATCCGAACGGAAAACGCCACCGTCTTTGGCTTCAATGAAAGCAAAAATCCGGTTTGAATTGGCGCCGGAGACAGAAACACTGACTTTTCCCAGAATTCCCTTTGGCAGGCCTGGATATTTTGAAATATTTTTCCACGTATCGCCTCCATCCGTTGATTTATAAAGTCCGCTTCCCGTACCTCCGCTGGAAAGTATCCACGGCTTACGGTAAGACTGCCACATACCGGCAAAAAGGATGCGTGGATTGTGCGGGTCCATGGCAACAGATGAAGCGCCGGTTTTATCGTTCACGTACAATACTCTTTTCCATGTTTTTCCTCCATTTGTTGAACGGTAAATTCCCCGTTCTTTATTGTTTCCAAACACATGCCCCAAAGCCGCTACAAAAACAAGCTGCGGATTATCGGAACTTACCACAATCTGGCTAATGACATGGGTATTTTTCAGGCCGGTATATACCCACGTTTCTCCACCATCATCTGACTTATAAACGCCGTCACCGGTGGCCATATTTCCACGAATAAAAGGTTCGCCCATGCCTGCATATATCACATTCGGATCGGAAGGAGCCTCAGCGAGGGCGCCCACGGCAGCCGTTTTGAAATATTTATCAGACACATTTCGCCAGGTGATACCACCATCGGTAGTTTTCCACACGCCACCTCCGGCGCCTCCAAAATAGAAAGTGTGAGGTTGTGCAACATTTCCGGCTACCGCCACAGAACGCCCTCCACGAAAAGGGCCGATACTCCTGTAACGCAGAGCACTAAATAAGGTTTTAGGCAACGGTGCTGTTTTCAATTCGTTTTTAATGGAGGTTTTTCGCTTTGCATATGCATTCCCCTGTAGGGCAAACGAGAAAACAAAAAGCATGATAAAGAAAAAACCGGCAAAGTACCTGGTCTTTTTCCCTCTGGTAACAGGCAGCAACTTCTCTTTCATTTTTAATCTGATTTTGGTATTTACATTCCTATTTGCCAAAATTAAATCTTTTTTATGGAATACTCGCGCAAAGCGGCAAACAAAGTTGGGGAACTGCTCAGAAATTTACCGGAATAAAAAAAAGCCCGAACCTCAAGGTCCGGACTTTCTTTATAGTTGAAAAAGGATAAAAGAGAATTACTTTTTCTTTTTCGTTTTCTTTTGGTTTAGTCTGGCAACTTTTTCATCAAGCAATTTATCTTCACGTGTTCCATGCAGCAAATCGTAAGCAATGGGGCTGGCAGTAAACACCGACGAATAAGTACCAACTGTGATACCAATCAACAGGGCAAATACAAACCCGCGTATCACTTCACCACCGAAAAGGAAGATGACCAGCAAAACTACCAGTGTGGTACCTGAAGTATTCATGGTACGAGCCAGCGTCTGGTTCAGGCCTTCGTTCATGTTTCGTATTAGCTTGTGTTTCGGGAAAAGGTGGACATTCTCACGGATACGGTCAAAGATAATCACCGTATCGTTGATGGAGTACCCGATAATAGTCAGAATAGCAGCCACAAATGACTGGCCCACCTGCATACCAAAAGGCATAAAGCCATGGAATAGAGAAAAAATACCAATAGTTATTAATGTATCATGGAACAATGCGAGCACCCCTCCAACGCCATATTGCCAGTTTCTAAAACGAACAGCAATGTAAATAAAGATAATAACCAGCGCGAAGAAGATAGCAAAATAGGCCTTTTCACGAATATCGTAAGCAATTGTCGGGCCGAATTTTTGCGAACTTAAGATTCCCAGCAACTTACTTGCTCCCTCAACATCGGAGGTAAAGTGTTTATAGGATAATGGCTTCCTATAGAAAGCTTTCAACCCTCCGTACAATTTATTTTGAATAATAGAATCAACATTATCACGATTATCTGCAATAAGATATTTTGTAACAATCTTAATCTGATTGTCAGGGCCAAAAGTTTTGACTGTGGGAGGTTGATTATCAAACGCTACAGTCAGCGATTTACGAATAGCTTCTGTATTCACATTCTTATCGAAGCGCACCACATAAGTACGACCACCTGTAAAGTCAACACCAAAGTCCATCCCACGGGTGAAAAGTGAAACTAAACCAATCAGGATAATAGTACCAGATAAGATGTAGGCTTTCTTTCGCATACTGATAAAGTCGAAATGAGTACTTGAAAGCATGTTGGCAGTCCATTTATACGAGAACGAAATCGTTCTGTTTTTTCGCAGCATCCAGTCAAAGATAATACGCGAAACGAAAATTGCAGTAAACAGCGAAGAAAGGATCCCGATAATCAGCGTAGTGGCAAATCCCTGAATAGGACCAGTTCCGAATACGTAAAGAACGACACCGGTAAGCAGGGTAGTTACGTTACCATCTATAATAGCAGAGTATGCATTTTTATATCCGTCGCTTAAAGCAAGGCGTACACCTTTTCCCGCTCGCATCTCCTCTTTGATACGCTCATAGATAATTACGTTGGCATCCACAGCCATACCAAGGGTAAGCACAATACCGGCCATACCCGGAAGGGTAAGCACGGCACCAAGAGAGGCCAAAACACCGAGCAGGAAGAAAACGTTGACAATCAAAGCAAGACTGGCTACCCACCCGGCTTTTTTATAATAAACAATCATATAGGCCAGCACCAGAAAAAAGGCGAGGATAAAACTGTTCATACTGGCTTTTACAGCTTCACGTCCCAGCGAAGGTCCTACAACAGCTTCTTCAACAATTTTGGCAGGAGCAGGTAATTTACCGGCTTTCAAAATATTAGCAAGGTCTTTGGCCTCTGCCACTGACATGCGGCCACCGGAGATAGAGGATCGTCCATTTGGAATCTGATCATTCACCACCGGACTGGAATATACATAACCATCCAAAACAATGGCTACCTGTTTTCCAATATTTTCGCCGGTAATTCGTTTCCAGATTTTAGCCCCCTGGCTGTTCATTTGCAGGTCAACCGTTACCAGACCATTTTGGTCAAAATCCTGTCGGGCATCGGAAATGACATCGCCACCCAAAGCAGCGCTTCCATCACGCGAGCTTGCCTTTAATGCAATCAACGCCAGCATATTGGGCGTCCTGGGATCAGGCTTTACTTTCCACGCTAATGTCAGGTCACGCGGAAAAACGTTTTTCACCAAAGCCAGCATTCGGTTCACCCTTGCAGTATCTTTAATGGCAGCAACACCTACAGTTGAGCTCTTGGCAGGATAATAACGGCCATCCTTATTCTGATAATAGGAAGGATGCAGATAAGCGTACAAAGGGTTCTTTTTGACGTAAGCCTCCTCAGAAGTATTTTGGGTCTGGCGGTTGCTGGTATCTTTTGCTATTTTACTCAGCAGACTGTTTGTAGCGGTATCGGCACTTTCCCGGCTTCCTGTTTTTTTGGAGGCGACAGTGGTCTTGCCGCTTTTTTGTTTAACAGATTGGGTAGAATCAGTAAAAAGTGATTCTTCTGCACGTAATTTTGCGTTGGCTTGATCAAAATAAGTATATAAATCAGAGAAGTTATACGTTTCCCAAAATTGCAGTTTGGCAGTTCCCTGCAAAAGTTTTCTTACACGTTCAGGATCTTTAATACCCGGGAGTTCAACTAAAATCCTTCCGCTGGTAGCCAACTTCTGAATATTAGGCTGTGCTACCCCAAAACGGTCGATACGTGTACGCAAAATCTGGAATGTACGATCTACAGCGCCGGCAGTTTCTTTTTTCAGGACACTGAGCACTTCGGCATTACTTGATGTTGTAGTGATTCCTTTATCTTTAAATTCATAAAGAAAAATAGAAGCCAAACGGGCGTTCGGATCAATTTTTTCAAAAGCTTCACCAAAAAGCGTTACAAAGTCCTTGCTACTGGCTGTTTGCATTTCGGAAGCCTTTTTCATAGCTTTTAGAAATACCGGATCTTTGCTGTGGCCGGCCAACGCATTCACAATATCCTGGACTTTTACCTGAAGAACAACATTCATACCGCCTTTCAGGTCAAGGCCAAGATTCAGCTCTCTTTCTTTAACCTGTTTGTAAGTATATTTACCAATTCCCAGATTGTAAACCACTTCGTTGTTCACGCTGTCGAGATAGTATTTCTCACGTGCTTTGGAAATAGAATCAAGGAAATAAATTTCTCTGTCCTGATTCCCTTTTGCCAGCTGTTTTGCCAGGCGGGTTGTTGTGCTGTTCTCTGCATAAGCTTTTGCTTCTTTCTTTACCCTTGCTGCCACATATGTAAAACTCAACTGGTATAGGCACACTAAGGCAAAGGCAATAGCAAAAAACTTGATAGCTCCTTTGTTTTGCATTTGAAATTAGATATTTATAATTTTACTTTCATTTTAAGAGGGTGCAAAAAT
>VAPL010508224.1_pt1 | contig 18685 bp, 26 predicted proteins | sample 3395061 | NCBI WGS metagenome assembly VAPL01 (sample SAMN08290444, study PRJNA428436) | hydrothermal vent metagenome | isolation source: Deep-sea hydrothermal vent chimney 2 | place: Pacific Ocean: Juan De Fuca Ridge | depth 2182 m m | reverse complement strand
CGGGTCAAAAAATACGCCGAGTATGCGTTAAAACCGAGTTGGGTGATTTCCAGTTAAGAATGAGGAAGAGGCAAATTCATTGTCCTGCCGCCTTTCGTGGCAAATTTTTTTTCAGATTCATTCCTGTTGGGTGGTGAATTGTTTTTTTACTTGTTTTTGTGACGGGTATAGTCTATAAAATATACATGGGTGTTGAAATGGAACAGAATAAAACCGATGAAATAATGCCGTTTCTGCTGAAAGATTTTTTGGTAACGTATTACGCCAAAAATCTGAATTGGAAATTTATAATGAAAGGCGAGGACGGCCAACCACTTTATATAGTCCAGGCGGAAGAGTTTTTCGATTACAGCGGCTTCCTGCCCGGCTTCGCTCACCTGGCATTTCAAAAACAGCAGGAACTCGGTATCCAGGCGTTTATGCTCAATATTGAAGAAGACCCCGACGGATTTCTTAAAAAAAGAATTGCTTTTGAAAAAGGTACGGTAAACAATAAGCTACGTTTTTTGGTCTTGGCTTTATTGGTGGACTCTATTGAAACTATTTGCGGACGAGCGATCCCGAATAAGGAGATAGATGTAAACACGCTCTATAATTATTTCAACGCCCCAAACCTTCAGAACGAATTAAAATTGCCATGCAACACCGAATAAAATACCTGATAGCCGTTGGTCTGTTGTGTGTGTCAGCCGCTGGCCCCGCTCTGGCGGGTGAGCTTAGTAGTTATGATCCCTGCCAGGGAACCGACCGGCCTGATCTTTATAAAATGGCAAAAAAAGCGGCGGAGGACGGCGCAAAAGGCGAGGTTGCCAATACAACAAATGTAATGAATCAGGTTACGGCCTCGAAAACATTGGCAAAGTGCCTCGATAAATACAAAAACTTTTCAATTGGCGGGATGTTCGGCCTGGGCGGTCTTAACTTGTCCGGTCTTATTAACAACGCCGCCAAGGCCGCATGTGGCGCTATGGACAGCGCCTATGATAATACAGTACGCTCAATAAACTCCAAATCCAGTTCCGTTCTGCCGGGCGGAGTAGGCGTGAGTGCCGGTTCGTCTCTCCCGTCATCCTCCGACCTTGGGGCGGGTAAGAGTGACGGTGGATTTTCAATCCAGCACACTAATCATTCTGTGTTACAGCCCGTATCTCAGGGGATTAATAATCAAATTCGTAATGTTGGAAACGGAGTCTCAAATAAAACCGAAGGTGCGGTAAATGGAATTAAAAATGGGCCTGATATAAATATTTGGAATCAGCAGGGGTTATTCAAGTGAAGAGACAGGTCATCTTGAGTATAGCTCTTTTGGGAATCGTGTTTTGTCCAGCGGAAAAGGTGTTTGCTTATGGCTGTTGCGCCCTCACTTTAAACGCTATTACCAGATCAAAGGCAATGGTTGTGGGTAAGATTACAAGTAGGATTTCAACGGCACAAACAGAGATTGCCAGGGCAATATATTCATCTTCAAACGATATTCAAAAGGCAATTGGTAAGGCGGCAGCCCTGCAATCTAAAATTAACACGGATGTTCAGGCGAAAATAGCCCAAAAAAGGCAAAAATCCGAGGCGGCAAAGGCAATTGGTAAGGCAAAAATCAGAAGCGGTCAGCGTTATCAGTTACCACCGTCTGACTGCACCTCCATGGACTCATCGTCGAAAATAGTGGGTATAAGGGAAACTCAAAAGAAGATTGCTAATAAATTATCACAAGGGCTGACATACCGGAATCTTAATTTTGGTTCGCCCAAGCGGGCGGTGTGGGAGGCGTATAATACCCATAAAACCGATTATTGTGGTGAGAGTACATCGAAATTAATGCAATGCAAGTCAGGCACAATGCCTGATGCGGATATAAATATTGAGAGCCTTTTGTCGGGCGCAGGAGAACCGGGTAAGGCCACGGATTATTCATTTGCATATACACAGCAAAAGGCCGCAAAGGCATTTATAAAAAATGTGGTTAATCCTATACCTGATGAAAAAATATCTCCCGAACTGGCAAAAGAACAGGGGGGGAAGGCTTTTATAGTCAAGCAACTTGCAAAGGAGGCTAAAATGAGCCTGGCCGCTAAACCTTTTATAGATGCTCTTGCGTGGCGAACGCCGATAAAAGGTTTAGGAACCCAACTCCAAAGAATCTGGAACGAAACAAATAAAGTTGGCATTTCAGTTCCGGCGGGATTTTTGCAACAGTTCAGTGGTAAAAAAGACGCAAGCCCTCTGGCTTTTTTGCAAACAGAGGTTGACCGCCGAGCGGGTAACTCACAATGGTATGTTGACATGGCAAAGGCCAGTCCCGAAGCTCGTTTGACCGAACTTGCGTACATGCAAGCGTTAGGCTTGCAACTCCGCATGAACGAATTGATGAGATTGGAAAAAATTGAACTTCTATTGGGCGGAATTTACGCACAGAAGATCGAAGACAGCCCTGAAAACCGAAATCTGGCGGCGTGGTATGCGGGAAACTCCGGCAATGGAAAATGACATATACAAAAAAAACAACTGGTGAAGTTAAATGATTGGGTTATCAAAAGCGTTTCAAGGCTTCAGTAAGCCGGAAAAAATTGAGCCATTTGGTGATGTTTTGAGTAGATTTAGAGAAAATGCGGTTATAAAGAGTGTGAATAAAAGTTTGGTTATTTCACAGCATTTTTATAATTCGACTCAAAAACTAACCGCTGAAAATATGGAACAAGGGAAAAGCACAATCCCTGTAATTGGCTATTACGCCGGTTTTTTTGCAACCAGGGAAGCGGCTCATTTTTTGAAAAATGCAGGATTGATGACGGACTTAGCCGAAGAACAGTTGCATGACGTCTTTAACGATCTGAACCGATCGCTTGTTAGACTTAAGGATGGGGTTGATAATTTATCAAAAACCGAGTTTAAAGATATATTCAAAGATTTTCAACAACGGGTGGCCCCTCAATTTGTTTGGTTGAATGAATTTTTAACTGATATTGCAAAATCTAACTTCCGAATAGATGATGACTATTCTGACAAAAGTCTGCTGGAGGAAGAATGGGCAAATTAAATAAAAAACAATCGGCGGAGAGTCCAATTAAAGACTGTCTCAATCAGGCAAGTTTTTGTGTATTGGCACAATTGGCCGCACAGCCGAATATACTTAAGCGGATGAACAAGGCGCTCAGGGTGAGAGGTGTTTGGAAGAATATACCGCCTGTAATCTCACAGAGCATGGTTATTCCTGACCGACCCCTTGCCGCTATTGCGTCACAGAAAATCACATTAGGTCAAATGTGTGATTTTTTTATTGCGAACAAGCATAGTAACTCAAAACGGTTCCTACCGCTTAAGAATGATGGTGAATTAGAACGAATTGTTATTGAACCGGAGGATGATGCGCTCAAAGAGGTTCAGAAAAACAACGCTAAAAGCGTGCTAATCTATATCTCCCAGCAGTTGGTTAAGGAAATACGTGGTGCGGAGGTTGAGGAACAATATTTTTCTGAGGCGCAAAACGCTTATGACGAAAAAGTTGTGCGCCCCGGTAATCCTTTACGAACAATCCGTGAGCAAAAAAGCCATATCCGCCAAGCGCAAAAATTGTTAGACCACTTGGTGGATGAGAGCAAGACAATGGGCAGGAAGTTAGATAAAGTTGCTGTTGCCAGCTTTTTTTATTTCAATAACAGGAATGAGGTTACGAAATCCGGTTTTGATCCCTCTCCCTTTGATGCCTTATTGGCTGAGAAGCGGGTACCGGGCCTGGCTGAAATGGCGGAGCCGCAAATCCTTCGGGCTGAAGATGTGCCTAAACCGGAAACTCCCGGCCCTGGCCCTGAAATGACAGGTTAAGTCTGACAAAAAAACAAAATGGCCTCTAAAAAAATACAGCTTCCGGAATTTGTTGACGATATTGTACTTCCGAAGCGATTTTCAAATATAATTAAAGACACGGTTATTAAACGACTTGCCAATTCCAAGGATATTCCGAAAACAGAGCGGCATAAATTATCGCTCAGGTTCCATTCATCGTATGAATTTCAAGAGCAGGTTGATCAGACGCTTAAATTGGCGCTTGCTGTCTCTATAATGAACGCCTGTTTTGAAGATTTTGAGTTTAAACCACCAGATTATATTTCAAATGATCTCCACTTGGCTTTATTTTTTAACATGATTTTAACAGAGGAACAACAGGTTTTAAAAGATGGTTTTGGTGATACGCCGTATATGGTTCCATTAGGCGTGTTTGACAATCGTACAATTAATTCTTCAATCTTTGAGACAAATCAAAATGAAACTAAGTGAACTTACACATGGCGAACAGGACGAAAATATCTTAAACATTGACGAAGATATTGACGTTGATGAAGCCTTGGCGGAGATTGCCGTTCTTGGAGAATATACGAGTCATGTGGTTTCTTCTCAGCATGGTTATATCGCAAACGATATTGATCTTGAAATTACCAGTAAGGATATATATGAAGCCTTGGCCTTTGTGCAGCAAGTGTCCGCCGCTGGGCAAATGCAACTGGACGAGGGTGAATCCCGGAGTTATCTCTTTGAAGATGCGGAAACAGGGCAAAACGAAATTTTTGTGTGTGACATAACCTCACAAGTTAAAAAAGAAGATTGGGCGGAGTCTTACGCTCGTGGGGTTGCTCATCATCTTTCAGAGCGAATTAAAAATCTGTGGGCGAATGTACTTAACAATGAACTCACTCACAAACAAAGCATGGTTATAGCTGGCCGGGCAGAGGCTGTAGGGGTCGCCAAGGAACAGTTTTTTGCCGCAATGACCATGGCGGGACTTAAAATAAATAATGGTCGATATGAAAAAGTTTACAACTCGAATGATCTTTTTCTCCAGAGATTAAAAGAGCATGGTTTTGACTGCCAGATTTCGGGAACGGGAACCTTGGATGTCTCGTTTTCCGCTTTAAATAATATCCCCGTTAAACACCGCTTTGATGCGGTTAAGGTTGTTTTGCGAAACCTGCTTAATGATTATAATGTAATGGATAAGCTACAAGCTGATATTGTTCAGGAGGTAGCTTCCCGGCCAGGTTATGAGCATATAAAGAGCGTCCTGAAACATTACGATATTAAAGAAGAGGGGTTATACCATATTTTGAAACAGTCAATTTCTAAAAAGATAATTGACCCAAGCGGTGAAATTTCTGAGCTTCTGTCTCTCAAATACGATCTTACCTCTCAGCTTTTAGGACAACAGGATGGGTACCGTACTGCTATAAAGACGTTGTTTGAATCGGCGGTGAAGTGTGGAACGCAACCGACAGAACTTCGAGAAGTATTGTCTCAAATAACCTGTTTGGACACCGTGGAACATAAAAGTCTTCAGGGAGAATTAAATCAGCTTGTAACGGCGCAAGAAGGGTTAAGCCAGCCGTCGCCGCCAGCGCAACCTGCCGAGCCAGCCACCGCTTAAAATTCAACACGGCTTGATACTCTTGGCCGGGTCAATCTGCTCTTTGGGTTTGAAGTTTAAACAACCGTTATTCAAGGCGTGGAGGGTTCCTTTTATTTTCAAACCCATAAGCACCATACCCAATCCCCCAAGCCCCAAAGACTCTAACAAAATGTGTGAAAACATTTCGTCTGCGGGGCCGCTCATATCTTCCTTTGGAACTGGACTTGGCTGTAAATTTGTATAAGTCATACTGGCCCTCCTTTTTTTTCTTGAAAAACTTTTCTCTAATGTGTATTCTATATAGAAATTATTTTCTAATTCTACCCTCTATTATGATATGAGTAAAGAAAAAACCTTATTTGGCGGTTCAGTTTTGGATGTTGCATTGGAATTTATTAATGCCGGAGAAGCTAATCATGGGTTTAAGCCTAAGATTAAGGGATCGGCAACAATAGGCCAAATCGCTAATTTAATCTCAGACTCAGAATTAACAGCGCTTTATACAGCTAAAAAAGAAATTGCCTGCCTTTTGTCATATATTGCGCCACTCCAACTTAAGCCCATCTTAGAAGCATTAGCAGCAAAAGATTTTGACTTTTTAGAGGGATTAGATAAAAAAACTCTTTTTTCAGAAAGGCTTAAATTTGTCCGGCGAGTTCAATTATTGGTGGATATTCTGGAGCCTGAGCGTTTGAAACACATAAGGGCCACCGCCGCCGATGTTATAGCCGAGATTCAAGGGGTAAGCGAATGAGTTACGCACCGGGCAACTCGCAATCCCCGCAATCAAATACCGGCGCTGGTGTCGCAATTCTGCTTCTTGCCACATTCTGTTTTTTTGGCATAATCTTCATGTGGCATTTTCGGCATAATGATATTGTTTACTTATGGCTCCGGTTTGATCGTTTAATCGCTTTACCGTTCAGGTCATTCTCAGAACAGGTAAATGAGACAATTTTATTGTTAAAGGCGATGAACAGCCGTATTAATATTGTTACATTCCGGGATATGTTAGATGTAACATCCTCGATCTGTATATTTTATCTCCCCATTGCTATCTTGCTCTGTCTCTACGGTATATACCGTGGCTGGAATCAGCCAATCTCCAAACTCCGTATGACCTATACAGCGGAAATGCTTTTACAGCGTCTTAACCGGGTTTTTCCTTATACATCCCCTATTTTAGATAAGGATTTATTAAATTTTGACGACCCCAAATGGCGTTCTGCTATGCCGCCATATAAATTTGCGATTAGAAATGGAATCTTGCAGGATAGGTCTTTTAAGGCAATCAAGGCGAAGAAAGTCTTTGAAAAACAAGTTGGGCGGCCTTTTAAGTCTGTAACTGATCTGCGTCCCCACGAGAAGGCTTTAATGGCTGTTTTTATGGCTCTCATTGATGGTGACGTGACGGGGGGGCGTAAAATCTTAGATGAATTAGCTCGAACTTGTTTGAAAACCGGGGAACCGAATTATCAAATTGCCTATAATCTTTTTGCCCAGCATAAAGGCCAGATTAAAAAGTTCCTGCGAGTGAATAAGTATGTGACCACAATGCTCTGTTCAATGTTTGAAGCCTCCAAAATCAGGGGTATGATCACCCCTTCCATGTTCCTTTGGCTTAAGCCTGTTGACCGTACATTATGGTATGGGCTGAATCGTGTAGGCGCTCAAACTCCTTTTGTGGAAGCGGCCGGGATATGGAATCAATGGAAAGCAGAACAAGTTTCTTTTACAGGCAGATTGCCTATTTCTGATTGGTTTAAATATTTTACGAAAGACCCGATCAGCGGTAAACTTAAGTGGGACGAAGTTAAACCCGCATTTGAACTGGCAGAAATTTACATAGAAGATGCAGTCAGAAATTTGGAGTCTATGTTATTTGAGTGTGGACTTGTAGACAAAATGACAACAGAGGGGAATTTAAACCGTGACAACAAATCAAAAGTCAACGTCGAAAAACCTGAAGAAGAAACAGGTCTTAAATTCGCTTAAAGGGGTTAGCGGCCAAGAGTTGGTGGTGCATAGAAACGAGTTTTACCTGGACGGATACCATAAGGTGTTGTCTATCGCTTTAATTCTCTGCACCTGTCTCATCGTGTCGGTGGTTATAAATTTTATTTTTGCCTTTAGGAAGCCAATTATCCAGAATTTTGCAACAACTGAGGGCGGTAGAATCATACCCATCCATCCACTTGATACGGCTTTTGTAAATTCGGAAATAGTTAAAGACTTCGCTCTTAAGTGCGCTCTCAAGACCAATTCTTTTACTTTTGGTACAGAGGATCACATCAAGGGCGAAATTGCCGCAATGCAGAGTTTTTTCACCCCCCAGGGCTATTCACAGTTTCTTAAAGCGCTTAAAGCCAGCGGTAATGTGGATTTAGTTAAAAAGGAGAAATTAATTATTTCCGCCGGTTCCTCCGGTGCGCCGTTAATTGTTGGTGAGGGTACCCGTAATGGTATCTATGGCTGGAAAGTTGAAGTCCCGCTTATGCTAACTATCTATAATTATAAAGGTAAAAGGACTACTGAGCGGCTTATAAAACTCTTTATAACTCGTGTGCCGATTGTTGATGAACCCCGTGGTATTGCTGTCGATCAATATCTTGTGGCTAACAAAACAGAATGATAAGTCGGAAATGGATTATAAAAAATTATCTTTCTGTGGGAAACGGTCATGGCGATATTGATGATTTCTTTGATGGTGTGAGCAAAATGACATGGCAGTTGCTCAACGCCAGGAATTTAAGATTATTTCCAGAGGGAAACGACTATCTACTACTGAGTTGGCAGCAAAAATAGGAAAATCGGTTGGTAGAATTCGACAGATAGCAAAAAATATTCCTGAGGCAGAGAATGAATCAGGCCGTGGGTGGAGTTTCCCTGTGTCGGCAATTGGTTTCATTAAATCACACAACCAAAGTCAGGGCCAAAGAAAAAGACCAAGGGTAACAATTAGCAATACAACGCCGGAATTGAGCCGCCCCACCGTGGGCAAACTATTAATTAATACTACGGAAAACTAAGGAGAACAACTAACTCGAAAAGTCGCACATGCCCGTGGCCGTGGGCCTGCTCGAACGAATTGTTTTTTATGTGAAAATTATGAGTTGTGATATGAGCACGGATGTTTTTTCCCAGACTTCATACGGCAAGGTAGCCTTGACGAAGATGGGAGAGGTGCCAGAAGATTTTAGGTTGTACGAATGCGGGTGGATGGACACTGAGAGAAGCGTGATGGAGGTAATTGGGGCTGAGTTCAGAAAGGCGAAATCAGGGAAGAATAAGGGGAAGGTGTCTATTTTAATTAAAGGGACTGAACAGAGAGTTCTTGTTACTGCGAAAGAGATGGAAGCCGTACCCTAATTTTATTTAGACACATAATGTTTAAGCTCAGGGGCTGGCCGTTGAATTTTGTTATCTTTTTTATGTTTTCCTTTAATAAACCTCTTAACATTAGAGAATATTTATCCCCCTCTGAATTTGTATCTATATATAAAAATATGGACTGGCTGTCACAGGATGGATACGAAGGAAATTGAAAGTTACGATAAAAGAAGTGAGGTCGAAGTTTGGCCTCACTCAAAAACAAATGGCACGCATTATGGGTATGGCACAACCTACACTCGCAAGGATTGAGTCAGGAAAAAGGACAGAAACTAAAGTGCATATGGCCAATTTATTAGCTCTTGACTTGTTATACGCAAACTCTCTACTTGATGAGTTTGTACGGATTTGTGCTGTAAGATAACGTTGCAGCTTACCTGCCACAAGCGGACAACCACGAAACTTGGAACGGAGAAGATACTTTGAATAACGAAAAAACTAAGCCTGAAAATGGGCGTGCTTGTGGTCAGAGTACAGCACCTTGTTATATTATTTCTGTCTCTTATGGTAATGATTCCATTGCTTTGATACAGTGGGCGCATGAGATGGGCCTTGAGAATTGCTATGTCGTTTTTTGTGATACTGGGTGGGCACATCCTGACTGGGCAGATAGAGTTAAAAAAGGGATGGCACTGGCAACAAGATACGGTTTTAAACCGATGACGGCAAAAGGTGAATTTGACTTTGCGGGGATGGTGCGAATGAAGAAGGGTTTTCCTGGGAACTTATACCAATTCTGTTCCGGCATACTCAAAACTGTGCCTTTCTGTGACCTGGCACACCAGCTTGACCCAGAGTGCAAAGCAATTGTTGTTATTGGCAAGCGTAGAGAAGAGAGTATGAGCAGGAAAGACACGCCTGAATTTGTTTATAACTCGGAGTATCACGAAGGCAGGACGGTTTGGCATCCTTTGTATAAGCACAAAACAGCGCAACGGGACGAACTGATTAAGAGATCAGGGTTTAAACCGTTGCCACACCGGAGCCTTGAGTGTTGCCCCTGTGTAAATGCCAACCGGCAAGATCTGAGAGAAACACCAGAATCACAGATTGAAAAGGTTAGGCAGTTGGAGGCTGAGGTTGATAATACTATGTTCCGGCCATATCGACATGGGGAGGCAACTGGCATTGACGAAGTAATGGAATGGGCAAACAGCGGAAGAGGCCAATATAAACACGGCCAGTTGAAACTATGGAACTACCGAGGGGAATTGTGCGGTAGTGGTTTATGTGGAATATAACTTGGTATTAACCGGTATTTAAGCTGCACAAAAAAATATTTAAGGGAAAATACAATGAAAACAGATGTGATTGAAAAAGTTGAGTTCATGTTTCACGCCCCCGACTGGTATCCAAACAAAGGGAGCCTGTTTGTCAAAAGCAAGACTAATTTTTCATGCTGGCGTTTCTCTCAGGAATCTTCATTGACCATCGAAGATGACAACTCAGTTGTGCTTACAGACCATAATAATAACTCTTTATCGACTACAATCGCTAAGTTTGACTCGGCTCAATCCGCCCAAAAGGCTATTGATGCGATTTATCACCTTTTTAAAGCCGAATTAAGCGGGTTGAGGCCTGATGATGAATTAGATAAACAAACCAAACAACGATACCACTTGACTTCTAAATGGATATATATAATTGGGGTGGTATTGTTCGTTTGTGTTGTTATGTCAGGTTTATACCTGATCCCCAAAAGAATGGCTCGTAAAGCTATCTCTGTGAAATATCATGTGGCAACCCACCACCAAAGCCAACAGAAAAACCCTGCGGCTAAAATTCCTATTGAAGCAAAAAAACATGGGGATGTAACCGACAACTCCCTTACAGCCACGCCAAGTAAAAAAACACAAACAATGACACCCGCACCGCCGGAACGTATTGACTTATCAAGTCTGCCGCCCGATCAGCAGTCTTGGGGGTTTGGGAACCGGAAAGGTAAAAAGATTTATGTATTCAGCGATCCGCTTTGCCCTGCTTGTCAGGAGTTGGAAAAAACCCTTTTTCCGTTCAAAGACAAATATTTTATCCAGGTATATCCGGTGAGTGCTATAGGCGGCGTGAAGTCCGTTTATGGGATTCAAAACTTTTCTTGTTCTGAAAATCCAGCGAAAGCGTGGCAAGACTGGATGGAACATAAGGTTTTTGATGACAAAATAAAGGTTACAGATAAATGCGGACTCCCTGCCAAACAAGTTGCGCTGGCTAATACCGCCGCCTGGGCCAAGATTGGTTTTACAGCCACTCCGGTTATTATCCGTTGGGATGGGTACGCAATTACCGGCAGTTTGCCGTCAACGGATTTAAAAAAATGGTTGGCGGTGCAAGACCCGAGTAAGGATTTCATTCCTGAAAGTAATTGAGGCGGTTGATCGATTCGGGTTAGGTTGACTCGAATGACAAAATGCGTAAAAACAAAATACCCGAATTTGCCCACGAATAGCTCAAAAAAGGCAACCGTGAACGAGTGGATGACAGCGGTCAAAAACACTTCAAGACGGAAATTGGTGTGCAGGAACTTTGGCCTTTAACCGCAAAAAAAGATTGATTTTTTTTGTAGATAGTATTTCCCGCAAAAAAAAGTTGCTTTTTTTGTTGATCGAAGTAAAATTGAACTTGTGTAAGGATACAATACGCAAAGCGGATGAGGTTGGCAGAGCCGTTTTTTTTAGATAAAAAAGAATTTTTTTGGGGGAAACATTATGCCTTTCGTACAGGTTATTAATATGGGACTCAATGCCGCTCAAGTACGTGGGGTCATCGGCTCCATTAGTTGGGGTAAAATGGAAGCTGAATTAATGGAACAGGATGGTGAGATTATTGATATTAACCCTCACGAGCAGGATATTGTAAGTATATTCAACTCCGTTGCCAAGCGAAGCGAAAAAGATCAGCTTCTGGCCCTCAAGGAAAAGGGGATAATCAAAAGTAAAATTAAATCATCACGATCCAGGTATGGCGATCCCAAAGAATACGATCATTTTGTTTTACATTTTGAACGTGAGGAAAGTGCCGCTTTGACAGATGAAGAAAAGGCTAAATATAAAAGAATTTTATTAAAACAGTTCAGTAAAAACCTAAAAAGCTCCCAAGGTAAACGGCTGGTTATGGTTGCCGATGGGCATGATGATACCGGCAAATTTCATATCCATGCCATCGTTCATCGCTTTGCCGTTGTTATGAACGAAGAAAAACACATTATATGGAGTGACACATCCCTTGACCTTGGTCGAAGAAGCGAGGCGGATATACAAGCTAAACTCCTTGCGGATGCAATGGTTAAAGCCAATATTCCACCCATTGATAATTGGCTCCAGCTTGGTGGCCAGTCGTTGTATGCAGATCGCACAGTTTCTGACGAGGCCAAGGAAGATGTGAGCAAGCTGATTAAAGAGGCCGGGGGGCAACCGTCTCTTGATGTTCAGCCATCGCAAACGCCGGTGGTTGCAAAAAAAGAATTTAAAGAACGGGCGGCTATAGAGCCACAGGAAGAAATGCTGGAAAAATTTGTGAAGAATTATGAGCGAGAAGCCTCCCGGTTGGCCCATCAGTCTAAATTGGCGGCGGAAAATGTCGCTTTGGGTCAACATGCTCTTGAAGCGTTAAAGCAGAAACGGCAAGCAGAAGTTAAACTTAAAAAATTTGAAGATGAATTTGAGGAATTTAAGGAAGCCGCTCAAAATATAATTCAAGGCCATGAGGCCCAAGCCGCCCAGGATCAAAATATTAAAGGTGAACTTATTGATGATTTAGATGCTACATTTAATAATGTAAATTCTATAGATACAATTTTGTCGTCTCATATTGGCGCTGAACCCGGCGCTTTGCCAATAGAACAAATCGCTAATCAGATTGACAAGTCATTTAATCAGTCTGAAATCATGCTCCAGCAAGTTTTTGATAAAATTTCCCCTGAAATTGCCCGAGAATTTGCCGAAAAGCCGTTGTCTGCCAAGGTCGCAAATGCTGGTACCTTGCTGCAAAAATATTTTACGAAAGCCAGTACCCTATCCAAGGCCCTCCAAGAAAACATACAATCACTTAAAGAGATAAGTGATAAATATGATGAACTCACCACGAAGCATGAAGCCGCCGAGGAGAAAATCTTTAAACTTACGGCACTCTCGGAATCACAGTCGAAAAAGATTGATTTTCTAAAAGAAGGGTATGATGTAATGCGTACGGCCCACGCCGAAGAGACCAAGAAAACCTCAAATCTTCTGAATAAAGTTGATTCTTTAGAAGTAACTTTAAAGCAGTCATCCGAGAGTTTTCAGAGAATTAACTCGTTGTTTGAGAAACAGCAGGATGTAGTAGAACAGCAACACACAGCGCTTAATTCTCTTCAGGAAAGCCTTAAGGCGGCAAATGAACAGCTTGCGGCGAAAACTCAAGAAGCTAAACAGCTTAAAATGCAAGCCTTGGCCCCGACGAATCAGGCCGAACAGCCAAGTTCACAGTCGGAAGAAACGGGGGGAACCGGGGACACTCCCTCTTCTGAAAAACAAGCCTTGGTTGATGAAATTGACCCTGATGACAAAAAGGCGTTAGATGACGCAATGGATGAAGAATTTAACCTTGATGACTTTACTCCAAAAAAATAAAGGAGAGGATTATAATAATGAAGAATTTCAAAACACTTCGAGATTTGGCTGAATTGGTTGCCGAGAAAGAGGGTGAATTTGCTCCGGGTTCTGAGACTTCGTTATACGGAGGCTTTGTGGCAAGTTATGACCATGTTTCGTCTATCTTGTTTAATGGTACTTCTCTCGATGTGAATTGTGATGAAACGGAAGCATACAACCTTTATCAAGAAGCTTATCGGCGTATGGAACTGTTTGAAGCCGAAAATATTGAATATGACAACGATATGCTTTGGTGTGGTGAATGTACCATAGAAACCGACGAACCGGTGGACTCCGGCCCAATGCCGGGAATGTAACCATGTCATTCAAAACTCATTCCACAAAACTTAAGACTTTGCTTAAGAGACAACGCTCTCCATCGTGGAGAACTCACAAAGTTAATGTAAAGACAGATAGCGCCCTTGTCCTTATGGAGAGTGGAAGAATGGTTTTTACGGGCTGGTTAGCGGAGCTTCTGCTTCGGGATGTCCGTAACAAAAAAACGCCAAGGGATGTGCAATTCTGGCTTTTTGCGACCAAAGGGCGACCGGAGGGTCGGGGCCGGGTTGCAGTCGGGAAGCAAAAATTTATATTCCCTTTTTCGCAAGATTTTAATTCATTCTTGGTTTTGACTAAAGTCATTTCGCACCCCGATCTGGTTGTACCACCTATCGGCAAGGTTACGCTTTATTTAGATTTTAATTTCAATCATGTATATGATGATGAGAGGACTACTAATGAGACCACCTAATTTAGATTCGGAAGCGCTCGTGGCAGTGGTGGAACAATCCGGCTGTAAAATAGACAGCCGGATCAAAGATCAGGCTTTAGCAAAAGCAATGGCCTATGAACTTTGGCGACTCTGTATAGTTGGCAATCTGAACAAACTTGCCATTTCTCCGGGTTTAACTCCTGATTTTTTTGAATGGGCTTTCCAACATCAAAACAGTGAAAGACGTTTTGGACGTATCGAAAATTTATGTTCCGAAGGAGAACCCCGTTTTACAGAGTTTGGCGGGCGTCTGGTCGGTTACGTAGATGCAAAGGCAAGTGAAATTGAAGTCCGTTCAAAATTACGAAATAGGTAATGGTATCCTTGCGATTGCAGAGCGGGGCGGCAAAGAGTATGAAGTCTATTTACAACTTCCAAACACTCCCGATTCGCAACACGCTTTTCTTACCGATCCTGATATGACCGAAAATCGACAGGATTTTCTTGATGAAATTGTTGCCAAAGTTGAAAAAGAATATAATTCTATTACATTGGCAATGATTACCGAATTTGGACATGATGATTTTACATACGATGAGGTTAGAGTCGGAAGAAATAATTATTATGTTTTTGTAAATAACGCAGATTATGAAGTACATTTCCGGCGGGAATCGAATTACGCCAATTATTATAACTGCCCGGATTTGATTGAAAATCTTTCACATTATGAGTTGGATGATGACGAGATTATGTCTGAGATAGAGGGTAAGGCGCAGGAAATTATTGAGACTTTGACTAATGCGTCAACGCCGAACATGGGAATGTGAAGAAGGAAGTTGGAGTATTGTGAAGTTGGATTCTCTACCCGCATCAGGCTCGGAAATATGTCACAAGAAATCCCAGGGTTAAAAACAGTCCGCCGCACACTTCGGATGGCCGCATGGTTTGAAGAGCGGCTGATGTCTGGCGAACCAACTAATTCCACAGACATTATGAACGAATTTGGACTCAGCCGAAAAACCGCCCAAAGGTTTGTGCGACTATTCAAAGAAGAATTTGACTCGCAGTTGTATTTCTCTTCTTTTGATAATTCATATAAGACCGAACGGGTGGATGAATCCGAGCCTGATCCCGCCAATATTCCGACACATGGCATGGGAATATGAAAAAGTTTGTCGTTCACAATTAATTGAATTTCTTCAAAGCATTAGGCTGATAGCGGAAGCTATCAGCCTAATGCTCCTTGAAATCACTATCAATTCTTTCACCCCAATTTTCCTCTTCAGTTGTCATTTTATGACATCACCATTTTCCAAGTTCTCACGCCAATCTGTCATATCAATTATGACAGATTCCGTTTCTTCCCTAATTTGAGAAAGCATTTTTTCGGCCAGGACAATTATTGATACACTTAATGGGCCATTCACACAATTGCTAAGTTGTCGCTCAAGTGTGTGTGGTATCGGAACAAGAATCTGCCTCGTGTCTACCCGTGACATCTGACCGATTAATTGAACCAATCGCTTGTTAGACTTAACTGTTCCTTGAATCTGTCGGTGGCAATTTTTTGGGCGGCGGGAGCTCCACTCGTGTTTATCTGTTGAGGTTTTATTGTCGTCATCACTCAGGGCTTTTCGGTCACTATTAGATACCGCAAATTCACGAATATCGAAGTTCGATCTTTCCATGATTAATCCTCCGTAGTTTCACACTTTTCTTTAATGGCAATACTCAAATCAAGATATTGCATATATATTTTTCGGTAATTTCGGGCCATAAGTTTTTGATGGGGTGGCAGGACATTGGCATCCGCTAACTCCCGTATGCTTCTTTTGTATTTAAAACAGTTTTCAAATATTTTGGAGCGGTTGATAGGAAATACTGGAATGTTGAACTTGGCAAAATTGGACTGGACAACTTCGTTTATAAATTCTGCCTCGGTTTCATTGGTTTTATTTGCCACAACGATAATCTGCTTGTTGACTGGCAATACCTCAGCCACACACTCAACTGTAGTTTTAAGGCTGTTTACGTCCGTAAAGGTGGGAATAACCACCACCCCTGATTGTTTCAATGCAGATACAAGCCGGGGGTCAATATAGCCGCCAAAATCAAAAACCACGGGGATTTCTGGCGGGAATTGTGGAATAGCTTGACTCCTTGTGAGTTTGAGGATTCGTTCTGGCGGTAACATACGATCCAAGGGTGAATAATAATCTGTTGTTACAATAGCGCACCCCATCATTATCGCAAAATTACATGCCAAAGAGGTTTTTCCCACCCCCCCTTTGAAATTCATAACCGTAATTTTCATATCCACCACCCCCCTTTTAATATTATATAACATACATACATACATACATACATACATATATATTATATATATGTTATATAAACGCAAAAGTCAACTAATTATGTGTTTAGAGTTGACAAAAAGGTTCTTTTGTATAAAGTACACCCTATAGAAATTTTATTTTTTAAGGGGAATGGTTATGAATATAAAAAGGCAACAATTTATTTCGAGAATGAATAAAGACGGGCTTATTTCTCTCTGTGATAAAACCGCTTCCGAAGCTCGTGAAATGCGCCAGGTGCTGGTTTCAATGTGTAAATACATTGAGCGAAACGACCGCCTTCAAATCAACAAGGGGGATGAAGTTTACCTCAAGATGAAGCAGGTAAGCAAAATTCAACTTACTTTGGAAGAAACTTACGCACTCGAAAAAATTGTTATGGGTGAGGATCGTGGATTCCTCAATTCACCAGCCATTGGAAGATTACTCGGTGAGGGGTTAGTTGACTTAGATATGTTTGGCGAACGATTAATCGTAAGCAAGTCAGGTCTTGATTATATTTCGAGTATGGTCGTAACCATTGACAGCCAACAGCCCCCAAAACAAGAAAAAATCAAACAGATTCAAAACAATAATCAAAGTGATGGTGCGGAAGATATTCTTTCGTCAGGCTTTAAGTGTCCTCATTGACAAATGAAGCTTGTTCCCCTTTTGCGTACATCTCAAAATATCGGATGACCAGAGTTGGATTTTTTGTTCATAGGTTGAATCTTTGACCTGCGTAAGAAGGTCGAACCCCGCCTCGGTTACAGTTCGATAAGTCGGAATTCTTTTCATAATTGGAATTCTTTTTATATATTTTACAAGTTTTCAAGAGCTTCTTTGGCACGGGACTCAGCCATGGCCTTGGTGTCCAGGATTTTCCAGCCGTCATCGTATTTTGCAATAGGGATACTTCGTGTGTTTACCTTAATTTCATTCGGCTCCAAAGTCTTTTCAAGAGCCTTTTTAATGTCCTCTGGCCCGTCAAATTTGTAAACGGTGGTGTATTCAACCATTTTTACCTTTCCGGCATCAGTTCCAGACACTTTAGTTAAGGTAAGCATGTTCTTAATTTCTTTTAACTCTCGATGACCAATTTTGATAAAAAACTCATTTGGGTTATTGCTTTTGTGAAAGAATTTGTGGCCTTTTTCGGTTAGCATTAAATTAACAAGAACCCCTCTGCCAAAAATGCTGTACTGTCGATCCTTTATGGTTCCCTTAAGGTATCCCTTGGTAATTAACGCTTTGCCGATCCCGTTGGAAAAATTCCTGAAGTCTGCCTCGTTAAATTGGACATCCCCCACGCCAAGACTATAATGAATTGCTTCTGTTTTTATCTTGGTGTTGATGAGTTCAGCGGCCTTGTCCTGGGTGAGATCGCTCGAAGAACAAGAGGCCAATAACATTAAAAGAAAGATTGTTAATCCAGAAAAGAATTTGGTCAAATAAAGTTTCATTGCAATTCTCCTTTGCTTAGTCAAAAATTAACCATAGCCTTACATCGGGTTGCATTGTCCTGTCCCCCGGTGCATCTATCGTAGAAACTAATATAATAATCCCCTCTATAATCGGGTCAGTTTAACTGATTAAATGTTTTAAAACCTTTATTTAACGTCCAGGCCTCGACGTGAGATGCCCGCTGGATTTTACCCCAAAAAACAGGTAAACGAGAAGCGTTGCGGTTGGCTTTTTGGCTGCCTCAAGGATCTCTCGGCTCCAGGGGCTATTTGTTAGCCTCCCTGGAGCGTGCCCCAGCCACCACCTGTTATTTTATTCTGTTGCCAAGTCTGCCCGGCGGGGCATACTCCGACGCTTAGTCAAACTGTTGCCGAGTTAAATCGTTACTAACTCGGTGATAAAATCATCACCGGGGAAAACGAAAAACCCGTCAGAGAGAGCGTGACCTCTTCCATGGCGTTCTTCCCTGACAATCTTTGCCAGGGGGTACTTGCCCGGATCGACCTCGACACAATTCATGTCGGGGTGGCCCTGGAAATCGCTCTCGTCAAACATTTTAGCCCGCTTTTTTTAATTTAACCAGTTCCGCTGGTACGGCTACCAAGGCCCGCCCTTGTATACTTATATACTATACATATAATATAAGATTGTCAAGCTCAAGCTGCTTCATAAAAAAGTTGGGATGTCGGTATATCACATGCCGGGCGTAGGCCCGGATGTGGTTTCATCCTCGGCCCCGGCTGTATCGTGGGTAGATTTGTAT
>VAPL010075904.1_pt1 | contig 18694 bp, 14 predicted proteins | sample 3395061 | NCBI WGS metagenome assembly VAPL01 (sample SAMN08290444, study PRJNA428436) | hydrothermal vent metagenome | isolation source: Deep-sea hydrothermal vent chimney 2 | place: Pacific Ocean: Juan De Fuca Ridge | depth 2182 m m | reverse complement strand
AGACAGGCAAGTTTTCCTGCAACAATCGCAAATAGATAACTTGGTTTTGGGAATGGGTCTTCCCAGGTAACCCAGTGACGACCATTATCCAGCTCACCGCGCTTGATTGGATTGCCATTCGACAACAATATCGGATAGTCAGCTTTATTAGCAACCAGTGTAGTAGTGAAGCGAGACATTACATCTGGCTGATCAAGAAAATAGGTGATGCGCCGAAACCCCTGTGCTTCACATTGGGTACACAACATGTCTTTGGATTGATACAAACCTTGTAGCTGAGTGTTTTTAGCTGGATTAATTGCAACAACAATTTCAAGTGTAAACGCATCATTAGGGACTGTATGGATCACCAGATTTTGTTTATTCACTTGATAATCAGTTTCTGAGAGCGACTGCTTATTGAGACTAACAGTACGCAATTCAAGGTCTTCTCCATGCAAAACCAAGGCTGCATGACTGTTTAAGCTTGCCGGGTTGCGCTGAACTCGCATGTTTGAACACACCAAGGTGGTATCTAGTCCAAGCTCTAAATTCAGATCTACTGTGTGAATTAGAAAATCAGGTAGACTGTAGTCTTTCAGATAAATTGTTTGTGGGGATGCTTCTTTCATTTAAAGTATTCGAGTAATCGTATTCAGATGGGGAAAAAATAATCTATCATGGACCATTTTGATGGTCGGTGATTGGTGATTTAACAATAGCGATTGCAAACAGAATCCAGGCAATCAAAAAAGACACTCCACCGAGTGGTGTTATCATTCCCAGCCAGCGAATCTGAGTTATTGCAAGTAAATACAAACTGCCTGAAAACAGGATGATGCCAGATAACATTAACCAGCTGCTTATCATAAGTAATCGGGAGGTTTTTATGCACTGGAGTGATAAACCGATTAAAATTAGTGCAAGAGAATGCCACATCTGATAGTCCACACCAGTTTGGTATATCTGCAGTGAGCTGGTTGATAAAATCTGTTTCAGACCATGTGCGCCGAATGCGCCAAATGCCACGCCGAGTGCTGAGCTGATAATGCCAATTAACATGGTTAATCGTGCTGATTGGTTAAATGATCGTTTTGTTGTAAGTTCCATTAGTTAGCTGCTTCTTTAAGTCGAGGAATTAATTCAACAAGATTGCAAGGTTTGGTGCGTATATCCAATTGCGCTTCAATCAGTTTATCCCAAGCGGTACGACATGCGGATGCTGAACCTGGTAGACAAAATAGATAAGTACCATTCGCTACGCCTGCAATAGCACGGGACTGGATTGATGAGGCACCAATCTCTTGGTAGGAAATGTCACGGAAAATCTCACCAAATCCATCAAGAGTTTTATCCAATAAAGGCATGATTGCTTCAGGTGTTCCGTCTCTTCCTGTCACACCAGTACCACCGGTGCTGATAACAATCTGTACATCTTGCCGCGCAATCCATTGCGAAACTATGGCACGAATTTTATAAATATTATCAGGTACAATAGCCTTTTCTACCAACAAGTGCCTTGTTTGTTGTAATCGTTCTACCAACACTTGCCCGGAAATATCAGTTTTATTGGTCCTGCTGTCAGAGACAACTAACACTGCGATCTGGAGCGGAAGAAATTCTGTCATTATTATGGTTTGGAATGCAACTTTAAACGGCTATCGTATGTCAATAGAGACTGTTTGTGCAAATAACAAATTGCAAATATTGATAATGAGCAACTGTTTTGTCTATGCATTTGTCTGTAGCATTTTAAGCAGCAGTCATCACAAACAATCAAACCAGAACCATTGAGATTTCTAACAAAGACTAGTTGCAACTTACTCAACGTAATCTGTAACTGCTCAGATTGCCCTCTCATGTACAAGAGCAAGCCGAAAGCGCGAAGTTTACAGGTGTAAATGAGCACTTTTAACGAAGCGATTGGACAAAATAGAGGGTAAGCTGAGTAGTTACGACTAGTTATCCTCTAAACATTGACTATGCTTTATCAGGGAGGGCTGTTAATTTAGTTTAATTGTTGACAACCAGTCAAGGGTAAACAAGTAAACCCTCTTGTCTAAGATGTGCAGGGAAATTCTGGCTTAGGAGCGAAGATTCAATCATATACGAAAGTTAGACACAGAATTATTGTTTGTCTTCGAGGCGTAGTAACAAATGCATAGCAAGCTACGCAACTGTTGCTACAACGTAGAAGACGGATAAAAAGACAAATCAAAATTCGTATATAATTGAATACTCGCCTCTTAATAACAGAATTTATTGTTTTGTTAGTAGATACTGGACAGCTATACTTCGGTATCGAAATCATTAAAAAAATGATGTGGCGTTAATATTATGGCAATCGATTTAAACTCAGAGGATGCTCGCCTGATACGTGGCTTGATTCCGATTAACACTTTGCCGGGTTTTCAGTTTGATGAATTATGTGCTTCCCATGAAGTGTCTACCATAGAGGACGGGGAAGAGTTATTTATTCAGGGCACTGTGGATACAGACTATTATTTCCTGTTGGCGGGTTCTGTGTTTCTGGAGGCGGGAAAAACCGAAGTTGATACAGTTAATGCAGGAACTGAAGCCGCACGTTTTGCACTTGCCCATCATATTCCACGAAAAGTAACCTGTATAGCACAGGATTCTGTTCGCTATCTGAAAGTTGACTCCGAAATGTTTTCGCAAGAAACCGTGAGTGACTTGCTTCAAAAAAGTGACCTGGTTGTTGATGAGAACAATCAGGTTAATGAAGAAATTATCCCTTTCTTACTGAAAGCACCCTTATTTCGTCAGCTTTTTGTTTCTGTTCTTCCAGGAGTATCGGCTTGTTTGGAGGAAGTCAAATTTGAAGCAGGTCAAACCGTTATTGAACAAGGCCATCAGAATATCAAGTTCTATATTATTCAGGATGGCAGTTGCCAGGTAACTCATCGACCATTTGAAAATGCCAAAGAAATACAGCTCGATGATCTTCAGCAAGGTGATGCTTTTGGAGAATATGCCTTACTGATGGATGGCGCTTCAGACATTACTGTCAAAACAATGACTGATTGCGTGATGTACAGTATTGAAGATAATGATTTTGATCAATGGATTAAGCAGCCATTGGTTTCTGAAATTGACTGGAACGATGCTGATCAATCTGGCGATGTGTTTCTGGATATACAGCAATTGGAGGATTACAGAAAAACCCATATCAAAGGTAGTATTAACTATCCCTTTTCATCATTGCGCGTACGCATGGGGCAGCTTGCAGACTCTGATACTTATATCGTTGTCAGTAAAAATGAGCAATTAAGTATGGCTGCCGTAATTATGTTACGACAGCAACAGCTGAACGCAAAAATCCTTGTGGATGGTCTTAGCGCTGTTCCTGAAGGATCATTGGATCATATATTAGTGATGGATCCAGATGAAAGTAGCTTGGCTGACGAAGAATCGCAAAACGCTGCAAGTGAGTTGAATGATACCGAAGAATTATCTGTGTTCCAGCCTGCAGTTATTGGTAGTCCAATAAAAGATGTAGAAGATAACGTTAATAATCAGCAATCAACTGAAGCAGATCAAGCAGTCGTAGATGGATTTTCTGAACCAAATCCTCAATCAGTGGTGATTGAAGCTGCTAAGGAGATTGATAGCATCTATCACAGCGTTATGGTGGCTGAGAGCGACGCAGCATCGTTAATGGAAGAAGACTCTTTAGATAATACCCGCGTCCACATTAAAAAACTTGAAACCAAACTCCAGGAAGTATGGAGAGCATACAAAAAAACCCGTAGTCAATTACAAAAAAATAAGCGTAAATATTCGGCTTGTTATCGTGAATATTCTCGAATTGAGCAGAGTTATCATAGTTTGCTGGCTCCTCAATCAGAGGCGCTTTCTGAAATCAGATCGGAAATCAATCCAAAAGTAACTGCTGATGAAATTAATGAGCGACTGCGCGAAGAATTTGCTCAACTGACGGTTACAAACAAAAAGTTAAAGCTGCAAATAAACTTATTAAGGCAAAAGTTGGAAGAATCCAAAGGGCTGCCGATCTCGGATGCGTATCAATCCAGATTAAATAATGCAAATGGCGATAATGAAGTGTTGATTGAAAATGAAGCCTTGTTTTTACACATTAATGAATTGGAACGAACAGTTCAACTTCTGGAGGAGAAAAAAACCTCCCAGCAAAAGAAAACAAAGCAATACATTACTGAAAACAGTAAGTTACGACAATTAATTAAAGAGCTTGCAAAACAGTCAATTAATGAACAGAGTCAGGATCATGTACTCTCAAGCTTTGATTTTAACACTGAGTTTGCAACGAGTGATCATGCGTACGGAGCTGAAAGTCAGGCTATTTCTCAGCTAATCGATCAATTATCAGAAGATTTAGAACTTAAAGATGAGTTGAGGAAAAGTATAACGCCAGTTCAAGCAAGTGAAGTGAACGGATTTGGCGGTAAATTGAGGAATTTGTTTGCTGGCAAAGGAAAAAGACAGCAGACTAAAATCTGGTTGAGCATTATCAGCTCTACCCTCCTGACTGTATTATTGTTTATACTATTGATTAAATCTAAAGAAGGGCAAATATTATTGCAGCAGATTGGCTTTTGAGAAGCGTTAATGCTGTGCGAATCAGATACACAGGTAACATAATCTTGAAGCTATGATAAATTCAGTCTTTAAAAAGCGACTGTTTTGCTTTGATATGTGCTTGATCTAATCAACAAGCCATGCTGCAGTCAATCTCTCTGGTTTTCTCAAACTAAACAGTAAGCTCGGAACAGTTGGTTGGTCTCACGAAATAAAGATACAAACCGGACTTGTTTTTTTGTTCCTGCCCGAACGATCTCAATTGTTGCGTAGAAGCGTGCGCCTCTTAACGGCAACCCAACATTGGCAGATTTATTTCATCAACCCACCTAAATCGAAACGGTCTGTTTACTTGATTTTTGCCTCTTTATAAATTACATGCTTACGTAGAACAGGATCAAATTTTTTGATCTCCATTTTTTGTGGCATGGTCTTTTTGTTTTTTGTTGTTGTATAAAAGTGCCCTGTGCCCGCACTGGATACCAATCGTATTTTATCTCGCATTGTTAAGATAACTCCTGTTTAGACTTTTTCGCCACGAGCGCGAAGATTACTTAGAATGCTATCAATGCCAGCCTTATCGATAATCCGCAAACCTTTACTTGAAACACGAAGTCTCACCCAGCGATTCTCACTTTCAACCCAAAACCGATGGTAATGCAGATTTGGCAGAAATCTGCGCCTGGTTTTATTATGAGCGTGGGAAACATTGTTTCCTGAAAGTGGTTTTTTCCCTGTAACCTGACAAACCTTAGACATGATAATTCTCTATACAATTTCGCAATTTAAAAGTTAGCTCGCAATTATCGTTGATAAACTGGCCAAAGTAAATAGTAAATCAGTAATAATTGCTCAGAAGCATTGCCACGGCTAATCGACTCAAGCTACCATGGTCAAAATATCCGGCAAGACCTTAACTTTATGCACTGCCCACCAAAAAACACCATCCCAGAAGTTAATTTAACCAACGATCTAGATTTTGAACAAGTTCTAAGAGATTCTTTCAGGTAAAATAAACACAATAATCCTGACTGTTGTATGGCAACCATGAATAATTAGGCGGTTTGACGAAATAATAGACCAATCCCGCTTGTCTTTTACTCCTGCCAAAACAGTCTCAATCGCACACAGAATCACTGTGTACAATTTGAGATTAGCCCGATCAGAATCAAAAAGACAAATCAGGCTTCAAGTTTTATTGAATCCTGACTCTGTTAAGAGCATCAACAGCATTTTATACCAACAATTACTTTCCAAAAGGAGCACTTTGTGACAATGCCACAACCCGTAATGATTCTTGTTTTTGATGGCTTTGGTGTCAACCCAAGCCCAACTTACAACGGATGGGCTCAGGCTAAAACGCCGCATCTTGATCATTATTTCGCCAACAATCCACATACCACTCTCGACGCATCAGGTCTGGCCGTTGGACTTCCTGACGGGCAATTTGGTAATTCAGAAGTTGGACATTTAACCATCGGTGCGGGCCGTATTATTGAACAAGATTTGGTGCGTATTAGTCGTGCAATCAGTAGCGGCGAATTAGAACAACATCCGGTCTGGCAAAACCTGGTGAAAAAAGCGAAACGATTGCATTTGGTTGGGCTGGTTTCAGACGGCGGAGTCCATTCCCATATTGATCATTTAATCGCTTTTCTTCCACTACTAAAAAACGCTGGGGTTGAACCAGTCATCCATATGATTACTGATGGCCGTGACACATCCCCCCGATCGGCACTGACTTATCTGGATAAACTGGAGAAGGCGTTTGCTGATATTGGCGTTGGTAGCATCGCTACAGTGAGTGGACGCTATCACACAATGGACAGAGCCGGGAACTGGGATCGCACCGAAACAGCCTGGCAATCCCTGGTTATGGGTAAAGGGATTGAAGCACACACTGCCAGAGAAGCGATTACCCAAGCCTATCAGCGTGGCGAAACTGATGAATTTATTCAGCCGACAATCATTGGCGAAACCAATACTCCGTTAGTCAAAGATGATGAGCCATTGCTGCTGTACAATTTTCGCAGTGATCGGGTGCGTCAACTTGCAAGTGCGCTGGGAATGGAGACATTTGAAGAATTTGGACGCAAACCAGCAGGCCCCAGACAAATTGTCACCATGACTGAATACAGCGAAGACTTTCCATTCCCTGTGTTATTTCCCTGCATAAAGCCTAAGAAGGTACTCTCTGAAGTGGTTTCTGAGCATGGTTTAAAACAATTCCACTGCGCAGAAAAAGAAAAATACCCACACGTTACCTATTTTTTTAATGGTGGCGAGGAGCAGTCATATACAGGCGAAGATCGCGCAATCATAGATTCGCCAAAGGTAGCAACCTATGATCTGCAACCCGAAATGAGTACGCCGGCAGTGGCTGATCGAGTGATTGCAGCGATTGAATCCAAGCAATATTCATTTTTTATGATCAACTTTGCAAATGGCGATATGGTTGGTCATACGGCAATTCAGCCAGCCATTATCCAGGCAGTAGAATGTCTGGATTTACAAAGCCATCGGGTTATCCAGACTGCTTTAGCTCATGGTGTTCGTGTACTATTAACTGCTGATCATGGCAATTGTGATGAAATGGTTGATCCAATCAGCGGTGAACCACACACCCAGCATACTGCATATCCAGTGCCTTTTTTACTACTTGGTCAACGAGATGCTCAATTGGGTACTGGACGTGGCTTGGCGAATATTGCACCGACAGTTTTGGAACTACTGGGTCTGCCGCAACCAGAAGAAATGACTGCACCGAGCATCCTCCGCAAATCGGATCTGACAACCTCCAGCTAACGTGTATGAAAATCTTATGTCACACACACGTCCCTAATTCTACTTTGTCAGCTTACTAATGTTAGGGTCGTTGTACGGCACCATTGAGAGAAAACAACGCCGATTGGTGCGTACAACGCACCCTACAGAGATACTTTTGTGTAGTCTCCGTTAAATGTGACAAAGTAGAACTAACCCCCAGCAAGACAAGAAGTGAACAAATAAAGACTTATTAAGGAGAGATTACGTTGAGCAAGCTGACACAAAGCAAGTCATGGCAAGCCCTTAAACAACATCAGCAAGAAATTGCCAAACAGTCGGTACAGCAACTGTTTGATAATGACCCCAAACGTTTTCAACGTTTCTCCTGCCGCTTTAATGATATTTTATTTGATTATTCAAAAAATCATATTGATGCAACAACACTGGAGCTACTGGTCAATTTAGCGCGTGAAACCGGCTTGAGTGAAGAAATCGAAGCCATGTACCAAGGTGAGCCGATCAATAATACCGAAAGTCGCTCAGTGCTGCATATCGCTCTACGAAATCGTTCCAATCGACCAATCAAGGTGAATGGACGAGATGTCATGCATGATGTCAATCTTGAACTCGCCAAAATGCGTCATTTTGCAGATGCCGTGCGCAGTGGAGAATGGCGCGGCTATAGTGGTAAAAAAATAACCAACGTTGTCAACATTGGTATTGGCGGTTCAGATTTAGGGCCCAAAATGGTCAGACATGCTCTGAAACCCTACACCCGACCAGATATTCGCTGTCATTTTGTATCCAATATGGATCCAACTGACATCATGAATACAGTACAAGGCTTAAATCCAGAAACCACACTATTTCTGGTGGCATCAAAGTCATTTACAACACCTGAAACATTGACAAATGCTGAAACAGCTAAAGAATGGTTGTTAAAAACAGCACAGGAAAAGCGAGCTGTTACCAAACACTTTGTTGCCATGTCAACCAACTACGATGCGGTCAAAAAATTTGGCATTGATCCAGAAAATATGTTCGAGTTTTGGGATTGGGTTGGTGGTCGTTATTCTTTATGGTCAGCAGTTGGGTTATCCATTGCCATCGGACTTGGTATGGATCGCTTTGAAGAGCTACTCGAGGGTGCGCACCAGGTTGATGAGCATTTTCGTAACACCGAGTTCGAACAAAACATCCCTGTTCTAATGGGTTTACTCGGAATCTGGAATAACAATTTCTTTGGTTCTCATGGTCACGCTGTTATGCCATACGATCAAAATCTGGATATATTTCCACGTTTTTTGCAACAACTTGATATGGAAAGTAACGGAAAGAGTGTTGATCGACAAGGCAATCCTGTCGATTATGCAACCGGTCCAATTATCTGGGGTGAAGCAGGCACCAACGGCCAACATGCATTTTTCCAGCTCTTGCACCAAGGAACACAGCTCGCACCCTGTGATTTTCTGGTCGCCGCTGTTAATCACAATGAAGTGCATATCCGTCATGAAAAACTACTTGCCAATTTCCTTGCTCAACCAGAAGCAATGATGCGTGGTAAAAATCGCGAACAAGTCATTGAAGAGCTTTCTGCAAGCGGCAATAAAACCCCCGATGAAACGCTGATTGCATCCAAGATTTTTCCAGGCAATCGACCAAACTCTACTTTCGTCTACGACAAACTCACCGCAAAAACACTCGGCAGCCTGATCGCTTTCTATGAGCACAAGGTGTTCACCCAAGGAGTGATCTGGAATATTAACTCCTTTGACCAAATGGGCGTAGAACTAGGCAAGCAACTCGCCAATGCCATACTTCCTGAACTCAAAAGCGGACAAGCAACGCATTCACATGACTCATCAACACAAGCGCTTATTGATGAAATTATCCAGCGCAGAGAGGTATTGAAATAGCCTTCAGAGCATTATATTTGGTATACTCTGCTGCTTTCAACACAGCTACCTTTTAGCCACCCGTCTAACCAAAGTCTAATATGGGCCGTTAGCTCAGTTGGTAGAGCAGTGGACTCTTAATCCATTTGTCCAGAGTTCGAATCTCTGACGGCCCACCACATCTCAACACTCTAAAATCTTCTAGTGTGATGAGATAGCGTTAACACTCGTCGTTGTATTTCACTAATACCTCATAACAATACCCAATGAGCGCAGCACATCAACTGAAAATACTTCAACTGATTTATAAACCCGATCATTTATTGCCTTTATTCAATAGCTACGCTAAAGCCTTAATGGATACAGGCCACAAAGTAACAACTGTTTTTTTAACCGGCTCAGCAAACAACGTTATCAGTGAATCAACCGTTGCCAACCGCATTGAATTCTGCTGTTTTACAGCAAAACAACTCAGAAAAAACAAATACACGGTGAGTCACAAAATCCGACACATCTGGCAGCAAGGACAATTTGATCTGGCAATCTGTCATCGCCATAAACCATCGTTTGTATTTTCACTGGCGCGACTGGGTTTAAAACAAGCGCCTATGTTATCTGTTGTTCATGCATTAGGACAATACAGGCGCAAAAGCCGGCGCATCCATGCCCGAATGCTGTATGCCAACAATCAGAATAAAACCTGTATTATTGCTGTCTCTGAGGCCGTCAATAACAATATTAATCAGGATTTTCACAACACACCACCATGTTCTGTTCAAACCATTACTAATATCATTGATATTGATTGGGTTGTAAATCATCAACTCTGGCGAATCGATGCTAGGCAGCAGCTCGGAGTTGGGAATGATGATTTTGTGATCGGCAATGTTGCACGATTGGTTGTCGACAAGGCACAACAGGATTTGTTAACTGCTTTTGCTGAAATAATCAAATCAGATTTTCAGTTCGCATCAACAGTGAAATTAGTTATTATCGGATCTGGAAAGTTGGAAACTCAGTTGAAACAGCAAGCACAATCATTAGCAATTTCACAGTCTGTGATTTTTGCTGGTAATATCAATCATGCCTCCAGTTTAATGAGTGCTTTTGACCTGTTTGTATTATCATCAACAGTAGAACCGTTTGGTCTTGTACTGCTGGAGGCAATGGCTGCCAGATTACCAATTGTAGCAACCAATGTTGGGAGCATTCCCGTTATTGTCGATAAACAAGTGCAACTTGTAGCTCCAGCTAATTCAACAGAACTGGCTAGGGCGATTGACAACATAATACAGCTGGATAACAACCAGCGCACTCAACTAGGTGAGGCTGGCTATCAACACTTATTATCCAATTTTAATGACCAACAGTTCCAACAGCAACTATTCACTACTATTAACCAGATAACCGGTTAGGAACGTGCATGGAATAACTTGAACAATGATGACGCAGGATTTTTGTTTCTGACTAAACCATCTCAAGAGACGCATAGTTGGTCTACGCAACGATTGAGATGGTTTCGTCAGGGGTAAAAAGAAAAGCCAGAATGTTCAAGTTATTTCATGTACGTTCCTTAATACATATGCTTCAGATATTCCCAGCAAGAGAAAACTTACGACAGTTTGTTTACTGGACATTGTTGATTTTTCTAGCTGGTTTTTATTTTTTCCCTCAATCAAAACTTCATAATACAGCTTATTATGGACTGGTTCTGCTACCTTTTCTGCTGTCACTACGTCGACAGGATATTGTTGGTTACTGGCAATCTTCAGTGTTTCGCCTGGCAATCATCTTCCTTGGCTATCTGACATTATCACTCGCCTGGGGAGAACAGACTACAATTAACGACTGGGTAAAATACAGTAAACGATTGCTCTACATGCTCGGATTTGCGTGTATGATCATGGCTTATTACAGTCCGCAATATCTGCATAAACTCTGCAAAGTGATTGCCAGCGTTGCTGTGGTTATGGCCGTTGTCTCGATGCTTTTGTATGACAGCAGTTTATATCCACCTCCAGACCGGCTCAAGAATTTTGGTATTTTAGAACATGAAATCCTCAGCGCGTCTACCTATGGATTCGCTGCGATCATGTTGTTGTATGGTTGTCAGTTCGACCATCCGCATCAGCGATGGATAAAATTGATTGGCATGGCAATATTGATGATGGATATGGTGTTAACGCAAAGCCGAGGACCATTTCTTGCGCTAATTGGTACAATTTGTATTGCTGAGCTATTATCTGAAAAATATCGGAAACCAATAACAGGCTTTATCATCGTAGCGATCATGGCTGGAGTATTGATGGCTGTTGATGTAATTGAGACGCCTGCCTTCATTTCTCGTAATGGTGGCGATACCTATCGTTTGCAAATCTGGCAATATATTTGGCAACGTATCATGGACTCGCCATGGTATGGATTGGGGTTGAGTACTAATGAAACCATCGCTTTTCCAGCTTGCAGCTGCATCCCGCATCCCCATAATTTTTTTTTGGCAACCATGTTTTATGGCGGTGTGATTGGTCTACTGATGTTATTGCTATTATTAACGCACAGTTTATACATCGCCTACAGACACTACCAATACAGCGGACAGGTTAAATTTCTGGCATTTCTACTCTTCGGTATTATTTGTGGACTCACAGATGGCAACAAACTGATTGACCATCCAAGACCGATGTGGCTCTATTTCTGGCTACCAATATTAGTGATAGCAGCTCAACAAGTGACTGAAAATTTGCAACAACCCGCCAATCGCTCTAATTGATAAGCCTTTTACCCCATCAGCACTTGTCAAATCAATTGAGCAAGCTTTAAAAAAATCTGATCTCATAATGTAAAATCAATAGGTTATAGATATTCATGAGATTTTGTTATAATCCCCCCTTTTTATGTAATAAAGAATAATATTTTGTAGGAGCAGCTTTAGGCCGACATCGCGACTAAAGCCGCTCCTACAAAGGTATCAACTAAATTCCGCGTTATAATTTCGGGTTTTATTAAATCCTCAAAACCAAGGATATTTTTTTGCATAACATTAGCCTCGTATTAGTATCGGTCGGAATTATCAGTTTGGTTAGCCAATGGCTTGCCTGGCGAATTAAACTACCTGCCATTTTATTGCTGTTACTGTCAGGTTTGATTATCGGGCCGCTATTAAATCTGATTGATGTAGACCAAATCTTTGGTGATTTGCTGTTTCCTTTTGTGTCTTTGTCTGTCTCGATTATTCTTTTTGAAGGCAGTTTAACTCTAAAGTGGAAGGAAATTCGTGAACATGGTGGTGTGGTGCGTAATCTGGTCACCCTTGGGTTGTTAGTGACCTGGATTTTAACGGCGATTATTTCACATTACCTGTTAATACTTGATTGGCCAATCGCCTGGTTATTTGGAGCATTAGTGTCTGTAACAGGGCCAACAGTGATTATCCCGATGCTGCGTGCCATTCGACCCAACGCATCAATTGCCAATATTTTAAGATGGGAAGGCATCCTAATTGACCCTTTGGGGGCGCTTCTCGTGGTATTGGTCTATGAATTTATTATTGCCAGCAATGTCGGCTATCCATTGATGCATAGTATGCTCGCATTCTTCAAGTTGTTAGGAGTCGGAGGAGCTGCAGGGGCATTGACAGGATACATCTGGGGTATTGTTCTAAGAAATCATACGCTTCCAGAGCATTTGCGAAGCTTTGCCACCTTGATTGTGGTGTTAGCTATTTTTGTATTTGCTAACCTGCTACAGGAAGAGTCCGGTCTGTTTGCTGTTACAGTCCTGGGGATTTGGTTGGCAAATATGGATGACGTTGATATACAAGATATTTTACATTTTAAAGAAACGCTGTCGGCGCTGTTAATCTCTGCTTTGTTTATTCTTTTAGCAGCGCGTTTAACACCAGAAAGCTTAACCAGCATCGGCTGGCCTGAACTCACCTTACTTGCGATTCTGATTCTGTTGATACGCCCTGTCAGCGTAGCATTGTCTTGTCTAACATCCAGTCTTAACTGGCGTGAACGCACAGTCATTGCCGCCCTTGCTCCTCGTGGTATTGTCGCAGCTGCGGTTGCTGCTCTGGTGGCGATGCGTTTGGCCGATAGTGGTTACCAACAAGCTGAGCGTTTGGTGCCACTCACCTTTTTTGTGATTATCGGTACTGTCGTAATCTATAGTCTGATTACCGCGCCATTAGCTCGATTGCTTGCTGTTTCAGAACCTGAACCAAAAGGTTTTTTGATTGTCGGCGCGAACTCCATCGCTCGTGCAATCGCCATAGCGCTGACAGAAGCGGGTTTCCGTACTATATTGGCAGATTCCAACCGGGAATATATCAAATCGGCTCGTATGGCAGGTCTGTCTGTTTTTTATGGAAATCCGGTATCAGAAGAAGCTGAGCAAGAGCTGGACCTGGTCGGAATAGGTCGCTTACTGGCTCTTTCTCCTGATTCTGAATTAAATTCACTCGCAGTATTGCGTTATCGTCATGAATTTGGTAGAAATCGGGTCTATACTATACAAACAGAGAATGAAAAATCCAGCTCTCGACATAAAACAGCATCAAAACTACGCGGCAATATATTTGCAGCGGAAGGGTTAACTTATAAAAAGTTTGCTAGTTTGATCTCGAAGAAAGCAGACATCAAGATTACCCGGTTATCTGATGACTTTACGTTTGATGAGTATCGTAACAAACATGGAAAACGTGCAATTCTATTATTCGCGTTAACACCTGATAGTCGCTTACGCGTCTTTGTTCCCAACGATAACATAGAGTTGACGTCAGGTTGGACTGTGATTGCACTCATTCAGACCGAGGCTGAAGATCAGATTGAAGACAGTACGAAATTGCACTCTATTGACACAGATGAAAAAAAATAACGTTCATCTAAATAGTCTGCTCGAAATACACATTAATAAATGCCTTTAGGCATTCACATTCTATTAGAAATAGATAATAAGAGGTTGTCTGGTTAAAAATAATCGTAGCGAAAAAACGTTAAAATCGTTCAGGTTTTTGAAAATTTGAGGCGAATAGTGGACTATATAACGAAAGTTTTCGGAAATCCAGGCGATTTTACCGATTTTGCAACCGATTTATTTTTAACCAGACAGCCTTTAAGTATTCACCGGTTGTTAAAATTAGGCTACACTTTCAGAAGCAGTAAACAACTTGATGAGTTAAATCCACCCTAGAGTGGCAGGCAGAGAGATTCAAAATTATGAGTAACATGCAATTCCAGGATCAGTTGCAGTCTTATGCACAATGGCGGCATAATCTATCCAAAGCAGTAAAACGCTATCAATCCTGGCTGGATTCCCTGAATCTAACAGACCCCAAGATTGAAGAAATAGTTCAAAATACGCTGAGTAATCTGCAAAATGATCGCATCACTATCGCCTTTGCTGCTGAATTTTCACGCGGAAAAACAGAGCTGATTAATGCCTTGTTTTTTGCAGAAACAGGTTTACGATTACTGCCTTCAACACCTGGTCGAACAACCATGTGTCCTGCAGAATTATTTTACGACCAGGATGGTGGAAATTACGTCCGTCTGTTACCAATTGAAACCAGATTAGACCCATTGCCACTGATTGGTTTCAGAAACAAGCCTGAAGCCTGGTCTGAAATCGAGTTTTCAGCAGATTCTCCAGAAGAAATGCAGGAAGCTTTTCGGGAAGTTGCGGCGGTTAAAAAAGTCACTGTTGACGAAGCCAAAGAGCTCGGTCTCTATCATGAAGAAGTGCATGGCAACCAAGACCAGCTTGATGAGTTGGTTGAAATTCCGCGCTGGCGTCACGCAATGATCTCATTTCCTCATCCTTTGTTAAAACAAGGTTTGGCTATTCTGGATACCCCAGGTCTGAATGCACTCGGTACTGAGCCTGAACTAACCTTGAGCTTGTTGCCAAGTGCTCAAGCAATCGTTTTTGTGCTGGCCGCTGACACCGGTGTAACCAAAAGCGATCTTGATATGTGGCGTAATTATGTCAAGAGTTTTCGCACCAGTGATCAACATGGGCTTGCTGTGGTGATGAACAAGATTGACACCTTATGGGACGATATCAATAGCGATGAATTGGTTAATGATTCCATTCAAACTCAAGTTCAGTCTATCTGCTCTATTTTGAATATCTCTGAAGAAATGATTTTTCCTTTAACAGCGAAAGGTGGCTTGTTATCTAAAATCAAAGGTGATAATCGTCAGCTGCAAAAAACTGGTGTACCCGCTTTTGAAGCCTATCTATCAGACATCGTATTGAACAAACGTCAGGAGATTTTGTTAACGTCAGTGAATGATAATGTCTTGTACTTGGTGGATGGTTCAGCAAGGGTCGTCACCAATAAGATGTTGAATCTTAAGCGGCAACTGGATGAGCTACGTAAAGTTGATGGACAAAGCCAGAGCGCCAATAACAAACTGATGGTCGAAGCCAGAGAAGAGCAAAGCCGATACCTGGGTAATGTTGATGCTTTTCAATCCAGTCGTCGTGTTTTTGCCCAACAAGCAAAAAGACTAGTCGAGTCGCTTGACCCTGTTCGTTGTCAAGATATTATGGAAAAAACCAAACCTCAAATGGTCTCTAAGGCAACAACCATGGGCATGAAAAATGTCATGAAGGTATTACTGGAAGACCTTCAATATCTGTTACAAGATGCGGTTGATGCAACTGAAGAAACTCGCCGTCTAGTCAAAGCGATTTATAGAAAGTTTGAGCAGGAAGAAGGCTTTGAAGACATCAAACCGCAATTATTTTCCATCAAAAAATATCAGTTTGAACTGGAAGAAATCTTTGATGAAGCAGAAGTTTTCCGAAGCAGTGCGGCAGCGACATTAATGGAGCAACGTATTGTTATCGACAGATTCTATGGTTCGATTATCTATAAAGCCAAGGATTTGTTTGAGAGAGCGCATCAAGATTCCATTAACTGGGCATCTTCAGTCATGACGCCTATTCTGCATACGATTAAAGAACAGAAGAAGTATATCGAGAACAGACTTGTCGTCTTACGTAAGGTCAATAGTGCCAATGAAAGTGTTGATAGTGATCTGAAAGAATTGCAAACTGCATTAGTTGGATTACAAAAGCGCCTTGATGAACTACAACAAATCAAAGACGATCTTCAGCAGCCTATGGCTGGACTTGATTTGGAGAAAGATCATGGTGGTCATAATGATTCTGCACTAAGCGCCGCAGGATAAAACACCGTTTCACTGCTTATTGGATCTGATATCAGAAACATCACAAAATAATCTAGAATTGATCCGTCTGCGATTAATTCATGCGTGTATTTGAAAAAGCCCTGTTTTACAGGGTTTTTTTATAGTTGCCTGAAAAACCTAAACTCACGAATCACATGACCCAAGCCTAAGCCTCTGGTTTCAAACTTGGTTTGCGGGCGTTCAGGAATGATGATTTCAGATTGATCTGACTGTATTGTCTCTTGCAACGGACAGTCATCTGCAAACATAATTTTCTCAATCCAGCGTCCATAGTCAGCCCAGTCGGTTGCAATAAAAAGATACCCACCAATACACAATTTATGGGTAATTTGGTCAACGAATGCTTTGTTGATCAAGCGTCTTTTATGATGGCGTCTTTTTTGCCAAGGGTCAGGAAAAAAAATATGTATGCCACTAACAGACTGGTTTACTATCGAATCAGATAACACTGAGATAACATCTGCGTTGTATATTCGCACGTTGTTCAGCTCGCGTTGAGCCAGCTCTATGAGCAAGTGACCAACGCCTGGTTTATGGGTCTCTATGCCAATGAAATTATATTGCGGATGTTGAGCAGCCATTTTAGCCAGGACTTCACCATTGCCAAAACCAATCTCAACAATCACAGGAGCAGTATTTTCGAATACAGTGTTCAGATTTGCTGGTTGATCAGTAACCTCCAGACCATAACGAGACCATCCAGAATCAATCGCGGTCTGTTGCCCAACGGTTAAACGGCTGTCTCTGCGAATAAAGCTACGAATATGGCGCTTATGAGCTGGATCGGATTGTGGTTCTGCGGTCATAACGCATTGAGTACAAAAAGACTGCTGCCTGAGAGAAAGCGCTTTATAGAAACAAACCATCCACAGGTGACGACGCAGAAGCATAGCGTTTTCGCGGCATACGCCCAGCCAGAAATGCCTCACGACCAGCTTCAATGCCTTTTTTCATTGCAGATGCCATCAATACTGGATTATTGGCTTCTGCAATTGCTGTATTCATCAACACACCATCGCAACCCAATTCCATTGCGATACTGGCATCCGAGGCAGTGCCGACTCCAGCATCGACTAATATTGGCACGTTGGCATTTTCAACAATGGTCAAAATATTATAAGGGTTGCGAATTCCCAGCCCCGACCCTATGGGAGCGGCTAATGGCATAACTGCAACACAGCCAATCAGTTCCAGTTGACGAGCAGCAATGGGATCATCGCTGGTATAAACCATAACTTCAAAACCATCATCTACCAATATTTTGGCAGCTTCCAGAGTTGCTGGTACATCTGGATACAAAGTTTTTTCATCACCCAATACTTCCAGCTTCACCAAACGATGGTCGCCTAATAATTCTCGAGCCAGGCGACAAGTGCGTACGGCATCATCAACGGTATAGCAACCCGCTGTATTCGGCAAAATAGTGTAGTGATCTGGCGAAATCACATCCAGAAGATTTGGCTCATTAGCATTCTGGCCGATGTTAGTGCGTCGTATCGCTACAGTGACAATCTCGGCTCCACTGGCTTCAATTGCCAGGCGAGTTTGCTCCATGTCTTTGTATTTTCCAGTACCCACTAATAATCGCGACTGATAATGCTTTCCTGCAACCACCAGATCATCTGCTTCACCACCTCCAATCGCACGCACTATCTCAATTTTGTCACCGGCTTGCAGATGATGTGAAGAATAGTCTGAATGCGGAACAATTTCATGATTCAGTTCCACAGCGATGCGCTGCTGCGATAATTCCAGGTCGCCTAGCAATTGTTGCAGCGACATTGCAGTATTGATTTGCTTTTTTTCGCCGTTGACTAAAATCTGAATTGAAGAATTACTCATGATGTTTATGACTGTTATGTGTATTTGAATCGTAATTGCTCAGATTGCATTCTCATGTACAAAAGCAAAGCGAAAGCGTGGTGTTTACAGGTGTAAATAAGTACTTTCAACTCAGCGATTGGACAAAATAGAGGGTAAGCTGAGTAAGAAACGCGCATGAAATAACTTGAACATTCTGGCTGGTCTTTTTGCTCCTGACAAAACCATCTCAATCGTTGCGTAGACCAACGATGCGCCTCTTGAGATGGTTTCATCAGAAACAAAAATCCTGCGCCATCATTGTTCAAGTTATTCCATGCAAGTCCCTTACTTTGAATCATCAACTGGAACGCCGCTTCTCCACTGCTTCAGCTAGCAGCTCTAACAAAGCCTTGCTATCATCCAGTCCAAGACAAGCATCGGTAATACTTT
>VAPL010947127.1_pt1 | contig 18712 bp, 18 predicted proteins | sample 3395061 | NCBI WGS metagenome assembly VAPL01 (sample SAMN08290444, study PRJNA428436) | hydrothermal vent metagenome | isolation source: Deep-sea hydrothermal vent chimney 2 | place: Pacific Ocean: Juan De Fuca Ridge | depth 2182 m m | reverse complement strand
TGAAACGCTGTATGATTCTAACAATGTTAAATTAAATAATAATTCGGTTATCACTGTAGGAGATAACATAAAGGTAGAATTACTAATAAATAACAATGATTTAGAAACAGCAACAAATGTCCAAATAATAAAGAATTTTGATTCCAATGCAACATCATATGATGCAAACAGTACAACTGTTAAAAATATTGGCAACAATAACTATACAAATCAAACAGATATATTTGCTGATGATTTAACAGATTTTAATTCAACCTCAGATTCATTGAGAGTGAGAATTGGTACTGGTGCAAACAATACACAAGGTGGTACTTTTAATCCTAATGATACTGGATATTTAGATTTTAATACCACACTAAATACAGACCAAAATATTAGTTTAACTTACGATACATCTTATATATTTTCAATTGCAGGAAAACAATTTACAGTAAAAGGAACCCTTCCAAAATGTACAGCATTTGACAATATAATAAAAGGAAAATTCCCTGTCGGTGCATTTAATATTGTAAATCAAAATTTTTCAGGCACTGCAATAAGTGCGGATCCCAATAGTGAACAAAATGCACTTTATACACAAATTGCTGGTAAAAATTTTAATATAAACATAATCTCGCTTCAAAACGACAAAACGACACTAACAACATATAATGGGGATGTAAACTTATCTATAATAGATACACCAAATTATATTCCAAACGATGCAGTTGGAAATCAAAATCTATGTGATAATGCAATACCAATATCTGGAACAATCCAAACCGTAACTTTTAATAACGAATATTCAAAGTCTATATCTCTAAGCTACAATAAAGCGAGAAAGAATGTCTCTTTTAAAATAGACTTTAATTATCTAGGAAGCACAAAACATGTATGCTCAATTGATACTTTTGCTATCAGACCCGCATCATATAAAATGGATGCAAATACATCAACATTAATAGGTGGTAAAAACTATACACTGGATATCAATGCATCATCTTTAAATGGAAATTTAGCTGAGGGATACAATGAAAACATACAGAACAATAGCACAACAAAGGCATATTATGATTTAAATATTCCAACAGGGTGTATGTTGCCTCCTATGCATAACAACCTACCTCTGCCTTTAACTTTTGCTTCAAATGGACAAGCGATATATCCTACATTTAAATATCCAAATATAGGTGATATCAATGTAACTATCTATGATAATTTATGGACTCAAACTGACCAAAATCTATATACAAGCAAAGGATATGATGAATGTATAGTTGACAGCAATACAACAACAGCAAATGCATCAGGTAAGATTGGTTGCCTAATAAAGTCAGTAAAACAATTTTCTTTTTCACCAAAAGAATTTCAAAATATTTTAAATATTGAAAATTATAATAATTCTAACTTTACATACATAAGTAAAAATAAAAATATGAGTGCAAATTTAAAATTTAAAATTACTGCTATTTTAGATGATAATTCAACTGCTACAAACTATACTGCAAATTGTTACGCTAAAGATATAAATTCAACTATAGCTCTTTTAAATAATCCGGTAAACTGGCTCAACGGAAATCCTAATGCACTCCATAGAATAATATTCTTTGACGACAGCAATACAACATATCTTGAGAGCAATGCAACAGCAACAGCAACTTTTTTAACTAAAGATAATAATTTTACAAATGGTGTTGCAAATATACTCACAATTTTCAATTTTAGAAGGGATTCAACCAAAACAGATGAACCTTTTAATGTTATGAAAAATGATTTTAACATTTCAGTTATTAACACAAATAGTATAACAGGTAATAATTTTAATAGAACTATAGACAAAAATACAACTTTCTACTATGGAAGAGTACATGCGCCTGATTATAGATTTAAGGGAAAAAGTGGAAATGCCACTATATATTATGAAGTGTATAGTGATCAAAATAAAAGTGTGAGAAATAGTTTTGATATAAATGGCAGTGAAAGCATAGATAGCATAAATTGGTATATAAATACTTTACACAATAGCTCAAATGAAGGAAATGTAACCAAATACAGTTCAGTTGATGATGTTAAATTTCAAAACAATACTAGCAACACTACAAAATCAACCACTTCTAGCATAAACCAAGGCAATGAGAGTATTAATTTAACAGCGCCCAAAACTCCATATAAAGACAAAATCGATATGAATTCCTCTTCATGGCTTATTTATAATCCCACAGACTTTCAAGTAGAATTTCAAGATGATGGCAAAAAGTGGGCAGGTCAAGGGAAACTTGGACATACTATTGATACAAATATATCAAAAAGATCAAATAGAAGGCTAAATTGGTAATGAGAAAAGCAGCTTCTATGATAGAACTAATTATCGCTATAGTAGTTATGGGTATAGCAGTTATGACACTGCCCCTTCTACTCTCACAGACACAAAACAATAATGCCTATGCTATGCAGCAAGAAGTTATACTAGCAGCAAGAACAAAACTTGGTGATACTCTCACATATAGATGGGATGAAAATTCTCTACAAAATGATAGAATTGGTGTATTGGTAACACAAGGTGATAGTGACTTAAATGCAACAGTTGATACCATTAGAAGAGTGGGGCATGTTAAAGGAAATAAAAGAAGAAAATTTTTTGCAGACCTAAATAGCTCAACGAGTGTTGCAAATTTAGGGAGTGATGGTGGTGATTTAGATGATATTGATGATATAAACAATCAAACCACATTTTTATCTCCAAGCTCAGAAGTAACTTCTCTTGATTATAGATTTAAAGATTTTAATATAACAACAACTGTAGTTTATGTGGACGACAATGCAAGTTATAATGACCAAAACTTGACTTTCACCTTTAAAAAAATAGGTGTTAATCATACCACAAATATAAAACTACTTACAATTAAAGTTATTGGAAATAGCATTATACCATTTGTTTTAAGATCATACTCTTGCAATATTGGAGAGAGTGAACTTTTAAGAAGGGATTTTTAGTGAGAAAAAAATCAGCATTTACCATGATAGAGCTAGTGATGGTTATAGTAGTTTTAGGTATTGTAGCTTCAATTGGTGCTGATATTATTTCAAAATTATATTTAAACTATATAAAAACCAGAGCTATAAACAAACTTCAAGCACAAAGTGAGTTAGTATTAAATCAAATATCAATGAGGTTGCAATTTCGCATCAAAGATAGTGTAATAGCTAGAGAAAAAGGAGCTGCAAATTTTTTAAATTATGTACCCTTAACAGATGCAAATAGTTCTTATCAGGTTCTAGAGTGGCTAGGAGTCGATAATGCTAGCTTAAGAGGTGTTTCAAAGCCTGGATGGAGTGGATTTATTGATTTAGATAGTAATGAAACAAAAAGAATAGGTTCATATGGAACGCTAAAAACTTCTGGTAGCGAGCTTAATACTACAAATGAAATTATAGAGGCTCTCTCAAATGGAGAAGTTAGTTTATCAGATGCAAATACTCTGCAAAGACCAGCTATCATATTTAAAGGACAATCCACTTTTGATTTAGCACAATATGGTTGGAATGGAGTTGATGGAAATTATACATACAAAGTATCATATACGCCAGGTACAAATGATGTATTAAACTTTGATGAAAATATTTCATCAAACTTAAATGAAATTTTTGAACATTACGCTCTATCTTGGAGCGCATATGCAATAGTACCCGAGGGAAATAATACAAATGATTTTAACCTTACTCTCCACTACAATTACCAGCCTTGGGAAAATGAAAGATATGACCAAAATGCAAGTACAACAGTTTTAATTGAGCATGTAAGCACATTTAAATTCACAAAAATAGGAGACACTATTAGGTTAAAACTATGTATAAACGATGCAAATAGAAGTGGTGGCTCAAACTTTGCATTTTGCAAAGAAAAGGTAATTTACTAATGAAACAAGGTTTTTCACTTTTAACAGCTATTATATTTCTTGTAGTGGTTGCTACCATATCTATGCTAGCACTTAGTCTCTCAACCCAATCTGCAAAGACAACTACAGATGATTATCTAAAGGTACAAGCAGAATTACTTGCAAAAAGTGGAACCGAATTTGCACTTTTGGCTATGAGTGGACATAATTATTCATCAAATTGCTTAGAAAATATAGTTATAAAGTACCCTAATAATACATATTATACTCATAAAGTTAATATATCTATCTCTTATATTGGCTCTAACCTACCGTGCAGTGCTTCTCACATACTTAGCAACAATATTTCAACCTCAGACTCTAATCGCACCGTCATCATAGATACAATTGTCACAACAAATCCAACCATCTCAACGGAACAAATTCGTATACATAGAAGAACTATCCAAAAACCATAATTTTTCCTTTATCTTTAAGCTTCGTTTTGTTATACTTTTTAATGGGTTTGTTATAATTAACTACCCTAAATTTCCCCTTGTTGGGGACACAAAGGAGATAAGATGAATTTAAGTATCGTAGGAAAACAATTAGAGTTAACCGATGCCATTAAAGATCATGTGCAAGGAGCTGCAGATTCACTTAAAAAGTATAATTTAGATATAATTTCCACAAGATGCGTACTTTCAGCTGACGAAAAAAATGGTAAAAAAGGTTTTAGTATAGAGTTTGCTATCAATTTAGCTCACATGAATACAGTAGTTATCAAACAAAAAGATAAAGATGTTTATGCAGCTGTTGATTTAGCGATAGAGCGAGCCAAAAAAGTTTTAAGAAGACACCATGATAAGGTTACAAGCTTCAAGAAAAAAGATATAATTGAAGAGGAAATTGATTTTGCTGATGATGAGATAGTACCCATGCGACTTGAGAGCTATAAACCTATAGAGGTTGACGAAGCACTTCATGATTTAAAAGAGAGCGACAAACAATTTATCATCTTTCATGATAAAGAAGATAAGCTTAGAGTTCTATATAAAAGAGCTGATACAAAATTTGGGCTTTACTAGCCTTTTAAAATATGAGAGGGCTTAAACCTTCTCATATTTCTCTTCCACCATTCTATCCAAAAGTTCAAATACTTTCACGCTTTCCTTTTCCATTTTTATCATGTTGTTTAGATAAAAATCTGAATTTTCTTTATTTAAGCCTTTTTCTTCTAACTCATTCATGCTTGATATCACTGAATCATGGATATGATGATGAGGCTCAACTAATGTTTGATATGCAGTAGTTAAACCAAATGATTCTTTGCCTTTTGTGTCATACCATTTTCCAAGTCTACAATTATGACTATCAACAAGCATATCAGGATTTGGAACCTCATTAAGTATTGATGTATAAGCTTTTGTCTTATATACGACATGGTCAATTTTAATCAAAGTTGCAAAACTTTTATCTTCTGTAAACAGAGTTGCTTTTGATGATTCATTTGCATCACGATTAAATTCAGACATGGACTCACGAAAACTCTCTATCGTTTCTGAAGAGTTTGAAGCAATTTCGCTTATTTCATTTGTATTATTTTGTATATCTTGTGTCTCTTGTTGAAGCGTTTGTACAGTTATAGCTATCTCAGAAGTTGCCTTTTGAGTTCGCTCAGCTAATTTTCTTACTTCATCTGCAACTACTGCAAAACCTCTTCCGTGTTCCCCTGCTCTTGCTGCTTCTATGGCTGCATTTAAAGCAAGTAAATTTGTTTGGTCTGCTATATCTTTTATAAGATTTACAACTGATGTTATCTCTTCAGTTTTGGAGCTCAATGAATTTATAGATTCAGAAACATCTAAAATTAACTCAACCAATGAATTTAATTTTTTTGAAACTTTATCTGTTGCTTCCATGCTATCATTTGATTTTAAAGCTGTTTTTTCTGTTAACTTGGCTATTTTTTCCATAGTCTCTATAACTTTAACCATATCAGTTTGTAAAATTTTAAATGATGTACTAATACCTCCATTTAATTTTCCAAATTTATTACTCAATTCCCCTCTTAGCTTCTCTTTACCAGCCACTAAAATACCTTCAACACCTTTAGAAATCTCTTTACTAGAGTGATTAAAAAGTCCTTTTAGCCCAGCTGGGTACATTTTCCTATAACTTTTACCCCTACTTGCAAAATCAACTGCAGTATTAGCATCCCTCATATATGCTTCAAGTTGGTCGAGTAAGTCATTTATACTCCAAGCCGTTAGCGCCAATGGGTCTTTCATGTTTATATGTATAATCCTGTCTTCCAAATCACCATTTGCTGCTTTTACAACAACTCTATGAATTCTTTGTGCTAAATCTGATTTTTTATTTTTTGAATTAAACATAAAGTTATCCTTGTAATGAGGCAACTAGCTCATCATAGCTAACACCTTTTTCTTTCAAAAAATTATTTAAAAAATTTCCTGATGCTTCCATACCATCATTTTTTTCTAATTCTAATAATTTAGCATATAAATCACTACAAACTTTTACACCTTCTTCACTAGGTTTTCTTCTTACCGAATAGTACCCTATTATATTTCCATTTATATCAAGCGAAGCTGTAACATTTGCATAAACCCAGTAGTAGCCACCATCTTTTGAGAGATTTTTAACAAAAACAAATATCTCTTCTTTATTTTTTACTCTATCCCATAAAAGTTTAAAAACAATGCGAGGCATGTCTGGATGTCTTATTATATTATGAGGTGCTCCTATTAGCTCCTCTTCACTATACTTTGCAAGCTGTATAAAGATTTGATTACAGTATGTTATTTTTCCTTTTAAATCAGTCTTGGAAATTATAAAATCATTTGGTTTTAAGTTGTATTCATTATTTGTTGGCTGCGGTTTTTTCATCAATTCCTCTCTTTATCAATAATTTTTGCTTATTATACTTTAAATATTCTTTAGCTTTTTTTAACACTACTTCATCTTCGCTCATATCAAACCACATAAAACTTTTACCACTTTGAAAAACTCCTTTTAGCATATCTCCTCCCTCTCTATATTTTAAGTCAAGTTCTGCTATCTCAAATCCATCAACACTTTTACAAAAATCTTCAAGTCTTTGAGTATTTTGCAAATTTGTATATAAAAAACAGTATCCCTTAAGTCCATTTCTACTCACTCTTCCTCGAAGCTGGTGCAGACTTGCAAGTCCAAGCCTCTCAGGTGCTACAATCACAATAGTAGTGAGTTTTGGAAGAGAAATTCCAACTTCTATGACAGTAGTAGAGACAAGAATATCTCCTTTTTTGTCAAACTCTTCCAAAACTTTTTCTTTATTTTTATCTTTGCCAAAAGTGACATATACACTCTTAAATTTATTTTCCCAAAAACTTCTGCCCTCTTCTATTGATTGGTAATCAATTACTTCACTCTCTTCAACCAAAGGATAGACAATTATACTCTGATGTCCCTGTTTTATCTCTGCTTTAATATGCTCCAATAGTGCCAAAAATTGAGATTTTCTGATAATTTTTGTCTCAATATCTTTTTTAAAAGGTAACTCTTTGATATATGAAAAATCTATTAAATTAGAGTGCATCATACTAAGAGTTCTAGGAATTGGGGTAGCTGAAAATTGCAAAAAATGAGCTCTTTTATCACCGTTTTTTACTAAATTTGATATTAAAGCTCTCTGTTTAGTACCAAACCTATGTTGCTCATCCACCATCACTAAATCAAACTCTGGTAACTCTCTAAAAAGTAGGGCATGAGTGCCAATTATAAAATCATATTCACTCAATTTTTCATCTTTTTTGCTACTTTGTACAACTAAACCAACTCTAAGAGATGATGGTAGAAATTTTTTTGCTTCTTCATAAATCTGTTTTGCTAAAACAGTTGTCGGCACCATCAAAACTGACCTTTTTGGTATCGCCATCATCACAGAAGCTAAAATTACCATAGTTTTTCCACAACCAACATCACCCATAACAACTCTTTTTGTTGCATATTTTCCCAAAAAATCCTTTTGTATCTCTTTTATCGTTTTATCTTGGTCATTTGTGAGTTTAAAAGGCAAACTTCGTATAAAATCATCAATCATTGTATCTAGTCTATTTTTGGCAATAAACTTTAGAGTTTTTTTACTTAGAGTTAAAAGATAGGAATAAATTTCACAAAATTTTAGAGTTTTTACTATTTTTTCGCTATATTCATCTTTTGAAAAACTATATAAAAAATTTACCGTTGGAAAGTGCAGTAAAAGAAGATTTTTTATATCAACTTCATCTAATCCTTCGGCTTTTAAATTTTTTTCATTTATGTAAATTTTTGCTAAATTTTGCATAATTGCATTTGGAAGAGCTGTTTTGTATTTTGTTCTTATTGTATTTATCTCTTTTAAAATCTTCGGTTGCTGAAGCTGCATATATCCCATGTTCCAAATGATTTTCCCTTTGATATGTAAAATAGACCCTGTTTTAAAAATTTTTGAATGATATGGGCTTGGTCTAAAAACTATAGCATTTAGTTTTTCATTCCAAGTTTTACAAAAAAATTTTATACTAAGTGCTTTTGGGCTTCTATGGATATTTAAAACTTCGACTTCAAGGACATTTTGCTGGTTTATTTGTGGAGTTTTTGAGATAAAATTGTTTTCATAAGATTTAGGAATCAGCATTGCCAACTCTATAAAGCTACTAATTCCTAGTTTTTTAAAATATTTTGTGTCACTATTCACTTTGTCACTATTGAAAAACTTAATTTTGTGATTTCGGTATGTTTTTTGATAAAATTATTCAAATCTTCAAGGCTTAACTTTTCGATATTTGCCAAAACTTTTTTGGAATGACCAAGTTTATAACCATTATAATACTCGAAAAAAGCTCGATTTAACCTTTGAGAGAGAGTCTCATTTCTAAGTGGTTCACTTCCTAATAAAAATTTCTTTGCCTGCTCCAACTCATCTGCTGTGGCTCCATTTTTAACAAAACCATCAACAACTTTTTTTACTAATTTTTCAGCCTCATTTAAACTATCCGTTTTTGTTTGCAAATAACCTGTAAAAGCACTATGAGATTTGTTTATGCTATTTCGCGAATATACCGAATATGCCAAGCCCTCTTTGACCCTAATTTCCTCCATTAATCTACTTCCAAAACCACTCTCACCTAGTATAAAACCAGCAACTTTTGATTTATAGTCATCCTTGTCTCCGCTTTTCATAAATAGTGGTGCACCAAAATAGATATAAGCTTGTTGCGTATCTTTTTTGACTATTTTCTCTTTTTCATCTGCGTTTGCAACAAAATGCTTAAGCTCCCTTTTGGTGCCAATTTTAAAATCATTAAGTATAGGAGTTATCATTTTTTTAAACTCATCGTCTTTTATATCACCTCCAACTACTACTATAAGATTGCTCAAATCTATATGTTTTTTATAGAAATTCTCTACATCACCAAGAGTTAGATTTTTGATACTCTGTTCACTACCCGAATACGGGTGAGCAATCGGTGTTCCTTTATAAATAAGTTTTTTAAGATTTACACTCGCTATATAATCAAAATCACTCTGTTTGCTTGAGAGATATCCTAGAGTTTGACTTTTTACTTTTGCAAAACTCTCTTGTGCAAAATTTGGATCATCAAGAAGCTGTTTTAACATAGATAGACCAAAAGAAAACTGCTCCTTAAGGCATGAGAGTTCAAATACAAAAGTTTCCGCCCCAGAACTTGCACTAAGATTTATGGCTCTTTGGTCAAGCTTACTAGAAAAACCAATTGAACCCAATTTTTTGCTTCCCTCGTTTAACATACTAGCTGTAAATCTCGCAAGTCCAGCGTGCCCATCATCTTCAATACTTCCACTTTTCCCAACAACTAACTGCAAAGAGGTGATAGGTAGATGCGAATCTTTTTCATAAATAACTGGCACTTTTACACCTTTTATCTCTATATAACTTAAACTCTGACTCATCAAAACTCCCTCTAAAAATAAAAAAATAATTAATACATATTTAAACATTATCTAAAACCTCTGTAATATATTATAAGCTGTATCTCTTTTAGCTGGATACTCACCAACATCTTTTATAAGTTTTATCATCTCTTCTTGATTCATCTTATTTTGTACCCCTGCGGCTGAGACTACATTTTCTTCCATCATGGTACTTCCTCAATCATTTGCACCAAAAAGTAAGGCTAATTGTCCAACATAACTGCCTTGTGTTACCCAAGAGCTTTGGATATTTTTAAAATTATCAAGGTAGAGACGACTAACTGCTAAAAGTCTAAGATATCTATTTGAAGATTGTTTTTTCATATCTGGTATCTCCTGTTTTAGCTTGGTATTGTCTGATTGAAAACTCCACATAATATAAGCTCTAAAACCATCTGTCTCGTCCTGAAGAGCTCTAATATGCTCCCAATGTTCTACTATATCCTCATCGCTCTCAACAGTCCCAAACATCATGGTAGCAGTAGATTTTATGCCTATCTTGTGTGCAGTCTTGTGTACATTAATCCAATCACTCACATTTAGCTTTTTTGGAGCTATGATATCTCGCACTTTGTCACTAAGTATCTCAGCTCCAGCTCCAGGAATTGAAAACAACCCCTTTGCGTGTAGCCTTTGCAAAACTTCTTTATAAGAAATTTTGCAAATCTTAGCAATATAATCAATCTCAATTGCCGAGAAACCGTGAATCGTAATAGTTGGGTAGTGTTTACTTATCCACTCCACCAAATCCTCATACCACTCAATTTTCAGACGAGGATGAACACCACCTTGAAAAAGTATTTGAGTTCCACCGATATTAATAAGTTCCTCTATCTTTTTGCCAATCTCCTCAAAACTAAGCACATAAGCATCGTCTGCATTTACATGTCTGTAAAATGCACAAAATTTACAATCTACCCAACAAACATTTGTATAATTTATATTTCTATCTACTATAAATGAGGTAGTTTTATCGGGATGTAACTCCCTTTTTTTCATCGTTGCCAATCTTCCTAACTCATGCAAATCTGCATTTTGCATCAAATCCAAAGCTTTAGCATTACTCATTCTTGACATATAAAATCCTAAATCAATCTAATTTTGATATTATACAAAAAAATAATTAATTTAAGGGCACCTCCAATAACCCAAACTATATCTATTTTTTAGAAACACTAATGTATATTTGAATCCTCTTTATCTTTTTTTGTCACTTCAAATAACTCTTTTTTGCGAGTAGATTCACCACTTAAACTTTGAACTAATGCTAAAGCCTCTTTTACAGAGTAATTCTCGTGTATAATCGCTCTAACCCCTTGAATAATAGCCTCAGGATAGTCTGATTGCCAAATATTTCTTCCCATATCTACTCCGATTGCTCCGTCATTTATGGCATTGTAGCACAAGTTAAGAACATCCTCATAAGTATCTAGTTTAGGACCTCCCGCGACTACTATCGGTGCTGTACATTTGGCTACAACTTCTTCAAATCCATCGCAATAGTAAGTTTTAATGATATCAGCACCCAATTCCGCACCTAGCCTTGATGCATGAGAGAGATATCTCTTGTCTTTTTTATCAGATAGAGCTTTACCAACCGCCGTCACACCTAAAACTGGTAAATCATATTTTGAAGCTTGGCTTACCATATTTGACAAATTTAATATAGTTTGATGTGAATGTTTGGCTCCAACAAAAATAGAAACTGCTACGGCTGAAGCATTCATTTTTACTGCATCTTTTGCACTTAAGATAAGCTCTTCATTATCTATATCTTCATCAAGTATAGTGTTACCTCCAGAGGCACGAAGAACAATACCTTTTCCAAAATCAGGCTCTACATCAGTACGCAATACTCCACTTGTAAGCATAAGTGAATCAATATGAGGCACAAGCCCTTTTATTGCATCTTTTGGTTTTTCCATCCCGTGTGTTGCACCCATAAAATACCCATGGTCAATGGCAAGCATCAAAGCATGTCCATCATTTGCAATGATTTGACTTAGTCTTCTTTTTTTATCCCAACTTGCATATTCAAACATATCTTTCCTTTTTTTAATCTATTATCTATTCTCCAGGTGCTCTCCACATGGATGTTGTAATATTTTGGTCTGCTAAATCCATCTGTACTTTATAAGCCTTTTTCCACTTTGCATAAAGTTCTAAGTAAATATTTTTATTTATCTCATTTGGATAGTAGACTTTATCCTCTTTTACATATTTTATACCCTCATTTTCTATATCTTTTATAAGTCCCACTCCATAAGATGCAAACATAGCTGCTCCTAAAGAAGTTGCCTCTTTAACAACTCTTGTTTTAACACGAATTTGCAAAACATCCGCAACTATTTGACACCAAAGCTCACTTTTTGAAGCACCACCAGCAAAAATTATCTCTTTTGGAAAAGAACCTGTTAACTTAGCAATTCTTTCTAGATTTGATAAAGTCACTATTGCAGAATTTTCCAATAACGAACGAAATATAGTAGCTCTATTGCATCTATTTGTATCTAGCGAAAGGTTTAAAAATGATGGTGCCGCGTGTTTCCAATGACTATAGTTCATGGCATCTGAAAAAATTGGAAGTATAAAATTTGAACCAACAGGAGCATGAGATGCCATATCTGATAAAATATCATATGTATCTTTTTTTGATATTAATGCTTTTTCTTTTATATCAGGACAAAATACATCTCTAAACCATTGTACTATAATTCCTGGGAAAAAGGTGATAGCCTCTGCCTGCCAGAGATTTGGCAAAGCATGAAAATTCATCCTTATTTGACCAGAATCATCATAAAGCACAGATGATAGATTTACCTCTTGTTGCCAAAAAGAACCTCCAAAAACAGTTACTTCACCCTCGTGCACAGCTCCAACACCAACAGTTCCAAGCTGTGCATCTCCTCCTCCCATCACGATAGGAATTCCTGTTTTTAAACCGCTTTGTTTTGAACAAGATTTTGACACCTCTCCTATGATATCTCCTGCTTCGCAAACAGTTGCACTCAAAAAGGAGTCTTTTATACCACAAAGCGTAGCTATTTCATAATCCCACTTTCGTGTTTTTAAGTTAAATAATCCTGTCGTTCCACCATTTGAGGGGTCAATTGTCAAATTTGCACCAAGTCGATGAGAAATCCAATCACTAAGCATAACAACTGATGAAGCTTTTTGGTATATCAAAGGTTCGTTCTCTTTTAACCATAACAGTCGTGGAATAGCACTTAATGCAAAGGTTTGACCCGATTTTCTATAAATCTCTTGTTCAAGATCTTTGTTTGTAGATTTGAGTTTTTTTACCTGTTTTATAGCCCTAGAATCAACATTTGCACAAGCCCAAAGCTCTTTGTCATTTTCATCATAAATTGCTATGCCCTCTCTCATGCTTGTAGTAGAAATTGCAACTATATTTAAATTATGAACCCTAGAAGATGCTTCGTTGATACAATCACACAACAATTTCCAGTTTTTATCCATATCAAAGCTCATGGAACCTGGATATTTTGGTATACTTACATGTGTCCACTCTCTTGAAATCGCCGATAATTGTACTCCAAACTCATCAAATATGATTGCTCGAGCACTGCTAGTACCTGCATCAAGAGCAAGAAGATGCCTCATAACACTTTTAGCTCATCTGAATATTTTTTCTGACAATACTGCTCATAACTACTCTTATATATCTTATAGTGAGATGAGACTTTATGTCCATCAAGAGCTTTTTCACTTGCCCAAGTCTCTACTGCCATAAATTTTTTTGGATTTTTTTTATATTGAAATATTTCATAAAAGATAGACCCTTTTTCAGCTTTGCTAGGTTCTACCATTGCACTAAGCAACTCTTTCATCTTCCCTTCATAGCCCTCTTTTGCTATAAATGTCACTCTTTTTGTTATTTTCATTTTATAACTCCAAAATTTTTTCTATATTTTATCATACTCAAATAGTTAAAATGATAAAATCATACAAAGGATTTATATGCTTAGTCTTGATACAATTTTGCTTTTTATAACTGCGTCAACTCTTTTGGCGTTGGTTCCTGGACCTGATAATATCTTTGTTTTAACACAATCTATGAGTAAAGGAGCAAAGCCTGGAATTTTTGTGACTTTAGGACTTTGTACAGGATTGATAGTCCATACAACTGCTGTAGCTCTTGGGGTTGCGGCGATATTTCAAACTTCTAAATTAGCATTCGATATATTAAAATACATAGGTGCAGCATACTTGGCATACTTGGCATACTTATCGTTTAAGAGCTCATCTTCTCATCATCTAAAAGCTAATCATAAAGAGTTAAGTTATGTAAAACTCTACAAACGAGGGATATTTATGAATGTTACAAATCCCAAAGTATCCATCTTTTTTCTAGCATTTTTACCACAATTTACAAATCCTCAAAGTGGAAATGTTACCATTCAAATCTTTTTATTAGGCTTTATATTTATACTTTGTGCTTTAGTAGTTTTTGGCTCTATTAGCCTACTAGCTGCAAGAATTGGCTCGTGGTTTAATAAAACAAAAAATGGAGAAAAGATATTAAACAAAGTAGCGGGTAGTGTTTTTGGACTATTGGCGTTAAAATTAGCTTTTACACAGAGATAAAATATGAAAAGAGCTTTACCAATCATCTTTATCGTACTATCTTTAACAATCGGAATACTGCTAATAGAAGCTCTTTTAGAGACTCTATTAGGCTAAATATCTTTTATCATATATATATTATACATAATAGCTAAAATAGCATCATCCAAAACTTAGGAGATGATATGAAAATTGGTCTGTTTATACCATGTTTTATGAATGAGTTATATCCCCAAGCATCTATGGACACACTCAAGATTTTGGAAAGCTTTGGGCTGGATGTTGAGTATCCTATGGAGCAGACATGTTGCGGACAACCTCAAGCAAATACGGGTTGTGCTAAAGAAGCCTCTGTTTTAGCCAAAAGATTCTTAGAGATTTTTAAAAAATATGATTATATAGTTGCTCCTAGTGGAAGCTGTGTTAGTATGGTAAGATATAATTATACACAGTTTTTAGACGGAATGGATGGATTTAAACATATACAAAAAAACTGTTATGAGCTTATAGAGTTTATACACGATATCATCAAACCAAAAAAGCTGAATGTAAGCTTTCCATATAAAGTTGGTATTCATAACTCTTGCCATGGGCATAGAGAACTAGGACTTGCTTGTATGAGTGAAAAAAATGTAAAACCCTTTTCAAAAATCAAAGATATTTTAAACATGGTTGAGGGCATATCTTTCTCAACACTAAAAAGAGATGACGAGTGTTGCGGTTTTGGAGGAACTTTTGCAATAACACAGGAAGCCATGAGTGTTGCTATGGGCAGAGCTCGCATAGATGAGCATATAGAAGCACAAAGCCAATACATAACTGGAGTTGATATGTCTTGCCTCATGCATATGCAAGGCTTGATAGATAGAGAAAAACTGCCGATTAAAACCATATATATCGCACAAATTTTGGCAAAGGGGTTAAGATGAGTAACTTTGGACACCCTGAGGCTGCAAACAAATTTGCAAGCGATACAAAAAGAATGAAGTGGCACGACAAAGCTCTTTGGTTTGTGCGGGAAAAAAGAGATATACAAGCACATGGGGTTGATGAGTGGGAAAAATTAAGAGAAATAGCTGATAAAATAAAAACACATACTCTCTGTCAACTTGATTTTTATCTACAAGAGTTTGAAAAAAATGCAAAGAAAAATGGTATAGAGGTACATTGGGCAGAAGATGCAGATGAGCACAATAAAATAGTCCTAGATATACTGCAAAAAAGGGGAGCTAAAAAATTAGTAAAGAGTAAATCTATGCTAACCGAAGAGTGTCATTTAAACCCTTATTTAGAAAAAAATGGCATAGAAGTAGTTGACACAGACTTAGGCGAAAGAATTGTTCAACTAAGACATGAGCCACCATCTCACATAGTTCTACCAGCGATTCATCTCAAAAAAGAGGATGTTGGTCTGAGTTTTGAAAAGTTTTTGCATACCCAAAAAGGAAATTCTAACCCAACTTATCTCACTCATGCAGCAAGAGAACATTTAAGAGAAAAATTTTTACAAAGTGATGCTAGCTTGACAGGTGTAAACTTTGCTATTAGTGAAACGGGTGGAATTGTGGTGTGTACAAATGAGGGAAATGCTGATTTGGGAGCAAGTTTGCCAAAGCTTCATATAGCCTGTATGGGGATTGAAAAAATCATCCCTCGTCTTGAAGATTTATCTATTTTTACGAGATTGCTAGCAAGAAGTGCTACGGGTCAGCCAATCACAACTTACACTTCGCACTACCATGCACCCCAAAGAGATGGAGAGATGCATATAGTCATAGTTGATAATGGCCGAAGTAAAATTTTAGCAAATGATAAATATATAAAATCTTTGCAATGCATTAGATGTGGAGCCTGTCTAAATACTTGTCCAGTATATCGCAGAAGTGGGGGATATAGTTACGGATATATTATTCCAGGTCCCATAGGTTCGACTTTAGGTGCTAGTCATGATATAAAAAGAAATTATACATTGCCTTTTGCATGCACTCTTTGTGCATCTTGTTCAAATATTTGTCCTCTCAAAGTTGATTTACACGAGCAATTATATCTTCATAGGCAAGATGTGGTAGATGCAAGATTGCTAGATAAAACAAAACATGGGGCACTTAAAATTGCAACTTGGATTATGAAGCATCCAAATATCATGAGCTTTAGCGGTAAGATAGCAAGAAAAATTGTTCCAATTCTTCCTAGGGGCATCATTTACTCAAAATTCAATATCTGGGGTAAAAATAGAGAACTACCAAAATTTCCAAAAAACAGCTTCAAAGAGTTATATAAAGCGAGAAAAAAATGAATTCAAAAGATATAATACTAAATAATATAAAAAAAGCGGTTTTACCAAAAGTAGCTATACCCAATATTAAAATATCACATAGCACATTTAACGATAAAAATGAACAGTTTTCAACAGTTTTAAAATCTGTTGGGGGATTAGCCTGTTGGTTAGAAAAAGATGAAAATATAGAAAATTTTATACAAAAAAACTATGAAAATATAGGATTAATTTCCACAAATCTAAATCTATCAATAAATCACATTTCAACCAACGATATAGATGACCCTCATGCCTTAAAAGATATAGATTTAGCTGTTGTAAAAGGTGAATTTGCGGTTGCTGAAAATGGAGCTGTTTGGATAAAAGAGCTAAACAATCTAAATCGAGCAATCTACTTCATAACAAAAAAACTTTTGATAATAGTAAAAAAAGAAGAGATAGTTGATTCAATGCATGAAGCCTATAAAAAAATCGACTTTAAAAAGAGTGGTTTTGGAGTTTTTATAAGTGGTCCGTCAAAAACTGCCGACATAGAACAAGCTCTTGTCATAGGAGCACACGGGGCTTTAGAGTGTAGAGTTTTGTTTATCTAAGCAAATGTCCTGTGTTTTTTATGTAGTAGACATTTGAAAATGGGATAAAAAAATCTAGCACTTGATTTGAGTTTATGATTTTATCATTTTCTCCAAGATAGACTTCAATTTGCGTACCTTTTTTGATTAGTTGTTTTACTTTTTGTTTACTCCATTTGTAGTTTAATAACTCTTCAAGCTCTTCTATGGTGCCGGTTTTGTTGTATCTTGCTATATCTTTATCGCTTGGGAATTTAACTTGATTTAGAAAATTTTTTATATATTTATCTCTATCCTTTGCAAATGATAAAGTCTGTAATCTTTTAAATTTTTCACTTCTATCTTGAAAAAAGGCTGGCGAAAAAAGTTGAAGTCTATCTATCCTTTGCCCGCTTGCAAGGACATACTCAAAAGCTTTGGTGGCTCCATAGCTAAATCCAGCTACACAAAAATCATCTCTATCTAAAAATTCACCAAAAAGTTCAGCTTCGTGCTTAAAACAAAAGCCACTAAAAAACTTCATGCATAAAACTCTTCATCTCATCTTTGCTAATGCTCTCTTTTTTGTAGAGTATCTGCGAAATTTTTTCCAATGGTTGCTCCATGCCTAGTAAAAAATTTTCTACCTCACTATATGCCTCACTTAGTATCTTTTCTACATCCATTTGTGTGGGTATTATACTATCGCCCATACCGTAGTTCTCCACCATGCTTTGAGCTAGTGTTGTTGCTCTTTTTAAATCTTGAGTTGAATTGGTAAATTTCTCATTATATTTTATCTTAGTTGCTACGATTCCAGAAAGATATACTTTAATCTTTGAGAGCATACTTGTTTTTGACTCTATCTCCCTATCTATCTCTTTTATTCTATCATTTACTATAGTTATCTTATCAAAATCTACTTCAAACCAATATGCACATAACGCTTTAGCTCCTTGATATAAAGATTGTATCTTTTTCTCCTCATCGCTGAAACTCAAAACCTTGGTTTTTCCCAATAACACTTTTGTTCTAACTGCAATAAAATCATCATTTTCTATAATTTTACTATTTCGTCTCAATGCATTTATGGCAGCTTCATTTACCAAAGTAGAGAGTGCGGCTCCCGAAAAACCAACACTCATCTTGGCTATTTCATCAACTTTTGCCAAATAAGGTTTATTTTTTAGATAAACTTTTAGTATATCTATCCTATCTTGTAAGTCTGGGAGCGGTATAAAAATTCTCCTATCAAATCTACCTGAGCGAAGCAAGGCTTCATCTATGATATCCATCTTATTTGTAGCTCCTATGACTATAACTCCGCTTCTATCTTCAAAACCATCCATTTCGGTCAGCAACTGATTTAGAGTTGATTCTATCTCATCATTTCTCATGCCTCCTCTTGCTTTTCCAACTGCATCTATCTCATCTATAAATATAAT
>VAPL010268508.1_pt1 | contig 18744 bp, 22 predicted proteins | sample 3395061 | NCBI WGS metagenome assembly VAPL01 (sample SAMN08290444, study PRJNA428436) | hydrothermal vent metagenome | isolation source: Deep-sea hydrothermal vent chimney 2 | place: Pacific Ocean: Juan De Fuca Ridge | depth 2182 m m | reverse complement strand
TTCGACGCGCTTGCAGACGCCGAACCCGACCGGTTCGTCGTCATTGACGCGTCCCGTCCTCTCGAACGTGTCGTTGCAGACGTCCTCGAGGCGTTGGACGTGGTGACGTGACGCAGTTCGCCGACCTCGTCGGTCACGGAGCCGTTCTCGACCAGCTCACCGCTGAGCTCGAAGCACCGTCCCAGGCGTACCTTTTCGTCGGCCCATCCAACATCGGGAAGGCGACCGCTGCCCGCCGATTCGCTGCAGCGCTCGTCGGCGGCGACGACAAGGATCTCGTGCGTCGGGCCAAGGCAGGGTCGCACCCCGACCTCATCCTCGTTGCACCGGAAGGGCGGACATCCATCACGGTCGACCAGGCCAGGGAGATCGTGTCGGCCGCCGTGCGCTCACCGCTCGAAGCAGACCGCAAGGTGTTCCTGCTCGAAGAAGCCTCGATGCTCAACGACGAGGCAGCGAACGCACTGCTCAAGACGCTCGAGGAACCGATCGCGTCGAGCACCTTCGTCCTCGTCGCCGAGTCCGAGGACGACCTTCCTGCAACGGTCGCAAGTCGATGCAGGACGATCGTGTTCGGCCGTGTCCCCGAAGAAGAGATCGCAGCGGGACTGATCGCTCAGGGGATCGACGAGACGAGAGCCCGCCAGGCTGCCCGCATCTCTGGCGGCAGGCCGGGGCTTGCGGTCGCTCTTGCAACCGAGCCTGCCGTTGCTGCGTTCCGCGATGCGTGGCTCGGGGTGCCGGAGAAGTTGACGGATCACCCCGGCGATGCGTACCGGCTCGTCACCGAGGTTCTCGATGCCACCGAGCCGTTGCTCTCAGCGGTCAAGCGCCGTCAGGAGCACGAGACCGAGACGGAGTTTCCCGAAGGCAACGTCCCCAAGAACGTCGTCGAGCGGCAGCAGCGTGAGGTGGCCCGAGCGTCCGACGCTCTCTACGCGACAGGGTTGGAACTGCTCGCGACTTTCTACAGGGACACTGCTGCGGCCCAGTTCGGAGCACCGGTCCAGAACACGGACATCCCCGCTGCGTCCCTCACCAGGGTGACCAGCACCGTTGCCGTCGAGAATGCACAGCGTGTCCTCGAGACGATCGGTGCCCTCAAAGCCAATCAGCGGCCACAGCTTGCGCTTGCCACGCTGTTCATCGATCTCGGCGCCGATGGCTGATCTGTGGGCGTTTGCGCCCCGCAGCGTGCATCGGGTGTTTCGTCCACCGACCAGGCTGCTTGTCCAGACCTACTTCGACCTGTCGGTGACGGGCAGGAAGAACGTGCCCGCATCGGGTCCCGTGATCATCGCTTCGAACCACTTCTCGCACCTCGACCCTCCGCTCATCTCTGCGAACCTGGACCGGAACCCACGGTTCCTCGCCGTTGACGACCTGTTCGGTCAATGGCTGGCGTTCGACATGGTGATGGCGTTCTGGGAGACGATCCCACTCGATCGTGACGGGTACCCGGTGCGGGCCATGCGAACGGCGATCGATCATCTCTTCGCAGGCAACGTGCTCGGCCTCTTCCCGGAGGGCCGCAGGGTGGAACGCTGGGGGGAGAACCCGCCGAAGCGTGGAGCAGCGTGGCTTGCATGGATGACGGGGGCACCGCTGATCCCCCTCGCGATCCACGGGACGAAGCACTCCCTTGCACCGGGGGAGCGTGGCTTTCACCGAACCGCGGTACATATCTGGATGGACGAGCCGATCTGGTGGTACAACTACAAGGAGCACATCGACCCTCTCGGAGCGATGATGGATGACTGGTACCGGATCGTCGACGGGCACCTCGCCCACTGGGAGGATGCCTGATGTCCAAACGTGTCGTGGTTGCGGGTGGCAGCGGGATGATCGGCTCTGCCCTCGTCGAGGCGCTTCGTGGACGCGGGGACGACGTCGTCGTGTTGAGGAGAGAATCGAAGGGCGATGCCACCGCGACCTGGGACCCGTCACGCGGGGAGCTCGACCCCGGTGTCCTCGAAGGTGTCGATGCCGTCGTCTCCCTCAACGGTGCAGGCATCGGTGACAAGCGCTGGAACGCGGAACGCAAGGAAGTCTTGCGGTCCTCACGTATCGGCCCCGTCTCCCTCCTCGCCACGACGATGGCAGGGATGGGCGACGCACCGGCGGTGTTCGTCACCGGGTCTGCGACCGGGTTCTACGGCGACACGGGCGACACGACGGTCGATGAGACGGCACCCCCCGGCGACGACTTCCTCGCGCTGTTGTGTGCGGACTGGGAGGCCGCAGCCAAGCCCGCTGCCGATGTCGGGGTCCGTGTCGTGCACGCCCGCACCGGCATCGTGCTTTCGAACAAGGGCGGTGCGCTGTCCCCGCTGCTCCCGATCTTCAAGGCAGGACTCGGCGGGCCCATCGGGAACGGTGCGCAGTGGTGGTCGTGGATCACCCTGACCGATGAGGTCGCTGCGTTGCTGGCCCTCATCGACGGCGATCTCGAAGGGCCCGTGAATCTGGTCGCTCCCAACCCGGTGCACCAGAAGGAGTTCGCCAAGGCGCTCGGGGAGGTCCTCCACCGCCCCGCCGTCGTACCTGCCCCGAAGTTCGCCGTGAACCTCCGTCTCGGCAAGGAACTCGCCGCAGCAATCGGCTACGCCTCCCAGCGCGTCACCCCCGGTGTGCTCACCGAAGCCGGGTTCCCCTTCACCCACACCGAGATCGCCCCCGCCCTCGAAGCCGCATTCACCCCCTAACCCCCCCAGCCCCCCAACGCCCCCCAGCCCACCCCCATACCCAGGGTTGTGGACCCGCTATATGCCGCACACAACCCTGGGTTGTGGAACCGGTATATGCCGCACACAACCCTGGGTTGTGGAACCGGTATATGCCGCAGTGGGCCCACAGAATGGCGGCGGCGGCGAGCGGTGAGTGAGCGTGCGGGGGTATCATCGGGGCCGTGCCGGGGTAGCTCAGGGGTAGAGCAACGCACTCGTAATGCGTAGGTCCGGGGTTCAAATCCCCGCTCCGGCTCGGAGAGAAGGTCCTTGCTGTGCAAGGGCTTTCTCTGTTTTTGGGGTTGATGCGATCCTCTCTGATTCCGTTCCAGGTGCCGGTGTCTCACTCCAGATACGCGGCGGCACCGGTCGAGCCAGATGTCGATGGGAACGTCAACAGCGGATGTTCGGTACCTAGGAGCTCAGATCCGATCTCGGTCGGCTTCTGGTCGGTGCCCTGGGCTCACCGGTTTCAAAAGTCCAGTTGTCGGCGAAACACGGCAATGGCGATCACTCGATACGCCCCACCCTTCAAGGTCTGTCCGGTCACAGGAATGTCGCCGATCTGCATGAACTCCCAGCCCTCACGGGCGAGTTCGTTGAATCGTTGTCGAATGGACTCGGACGGGTCGTCTACGTCTCGAAGCTGGGTTGCGCCCCTCCTGCCTGCGGACTCAACGCGGATTGAGAGCGATTCTGTGTAGTACTCGTAGGTCAAGTCGTTCTCCCTCAGTGAAGTTGTAGAGACCGTTCGGCCTTCGATGACCGCCGGCTGGCTCAAGTGTTGCACAGGGTCCCCGGTGTCGGTCGAGGAATCTCGACCTCGGGTTCTTCCGTCCTCCTTTTCAAGGGGGGACGGGAGGGGGCGTCGGCGACGAGCCAGGGGGGTGGGGGTTCGGGTTGTGGTGGGTCTTTGCCGTACCGGGCTCGCGGGCTCGCGGTCCCCCCTCGCTCGGGGACTCGCTTGTCCCCCCTGAAGGGGGGACGGGAGAAAGAGCCCGGTATCACGGCGTGAAACAGCGGATCGAGGTTCAAGGGGGGGTGGAAGAAGGGCTGCTATCGGGGCTACGGGGACAGGTTCGTGCTGGTGGAGCGTTGCTGATCTGCGGTGACCGGGTGGCGGCGGCGGGCTGAACGGTGCGCTACGGCGCGACGGATGGTCCAAGCGAGGTAGAACACGTAGCTGCCCGCGACGAGCCAGAACAGTGTTCGTGCAACTTCGTACGTCGTCATCGGTTCCTCCTTTCGGAGTCACCGTATCGAGCGGGTATGACAGATTGCGGGCGTCAGGTTCCGGTGACGATCTCCAGGACCTTGGAGTGACGGAGCCCGTTCGTTGCAAGGGCGTTGCCGGAGCTGTGTGAGGGATGGCCCGTGAGGTCGGTGAAGACACCACCGGCCTCAGGGATGATCACCATCATCGGGGCGAGGTCCCATACACAGACGATCGGGTCCATCATCGCCTCGATCCGCCCGGTCGCCACGAGGGCGTACCCGTAGGCGTCGCCCCAGGTGCGCAGGTGCATCGGGCTGGTGTGGAGTCGGTCGAGCATCTCCTTGGGGAAGTAGTCGTACCCGCTTGCAGAGAACACGAACTCGTCGAGGACGGATACCGACGACACCTTCGTCGGGTTCCCGTTGTGGAAACACCCCAGGCCGCGCCCCGCGAACACCGTCTCACCGAGCGCAGGCAGGTGGATCGCCCCGGCCACGACGCCGTCGCGATCCTCGACCGCCACGAGGGTCGAGTACAGCGGGACGCCACGCACGAACGCCTTCGTTCCGTCGATCGGGTCGATGATCCAGCGCCGGCCAGAGGACCCCCCAGTGACGCCCTCCTCCTCACCGAGGATCCCATCATCGGGGTAGCGCTCGGCGAGCGTGTCTCTGATCATGCGCTCCGCAGTGCGGTCGGCCACGGTCACCGGTGACCCGTCTGCCTTCGTCACGACATCGAGATCCGGGCGCTGGAACCACTCGAGTGTCGCGTCGCCTGCCGCGCGGGCAAGATCGACGACGTCGCCCAGGAGCTGGTCGATCGAGGGGGAGGCCATCATCGGGTGATCGTAACCGGACCTACGGGCGGCGCCGCAGGTCGAGCTCCTGCTCGACGTCGCTCAGGTCGAGGCCCTGCTCGGCGAGGAGGACCAGGAGGTGGTAGACGAGATCCGCAGACTCCTCGATCACCCGCTGGGGATCTCCACCGAACTGGTGGTTCTTGGCCGCAATGAGGACCTCGCCAGACTCCTCGACGACCTTGCGCGAGGTGGCGTCGGTACCACCGGCGATCAGCTCGGCCGTATAGGACCCCTCGATGGGGTTCGACGCCCGGTCGCTGATCGTCGCCCAGAGCGCGGCGATGCCGGCCGGCTCCGCAACCCCATCGAAGCACGATGTTTCACCCGTGTGGCACGTTGGACCAGCAGGAACAGCCTCGACGAGGATCGCATCGCTGTCACAGTCAAGCGTGATCGCATCGAGGGCGAGTGTGTTCCCACTCGTTGCGCCTTTCCGCCAGATCTCGTTGCGGCTCCGACTCCAGAAGTGCACGTCGCCCGTGTCGATCGTCAAGCGAAGGGACTCCTCGTTCATGTACCCGAGCATGAGCACCATGCGTGTTGTTGCGTCCTGGACGATGGCAGGAACGAGGCCCTGATCATCCCACTGGACGTCCTGTGGCTCTACGGCCATGAGATCCCCGATTCCTTGCGTACAGCGACGCCTGCGGTCGCCAATTGTTCCTTGACCTCGCCAACGGTGTAGGTGCCGTGGTGGAAGATCGACGCAGCAAGCACCGCGTCTGCCTGGCCCTCGACCAACGCTCCGACCATGTCGTTCGTATCGCCCGCACCACCCGACGCGATGACGGGAACCTCGACGGCGTCGTGCACAGCGCTGAGCAGCGCGACGTCGTACCCGGCTTTGGTCCCGTCCCTATCCATCGATGTGAGGAGGATCTCGCCTGCACCGAGTTCGGCGCCGCGACGGGCCCACTCGATGGCATCGAGATCGGTGAGCCGCCTCCCACCGTGTGTCCAGACACGCCATGACCCTTCGTCATCGGCTTTCGCGTCGATGGCGAGCACGACACACTGGCGCCCGAACGCCTCTGCACACTGCGCAAGGAGCTCGGGCCTGGCGACCGCCGCCGAGTTGACGGCGACCTTGTCTGCGCCTGCACGCAGCACGGCGCGCATGTCCTCCACGGAGCCGACACCGCCACCGACGGTAAGGGGGACGTTGACGGTCGCTGCTGTTCGGTTGACGACGTCGAGGAGCGTTGCCCGCCCCTCATGCGACGCAGTGATGTCGAGGAAGCAGATCTCGTCCGCGCCCTCTGCTGCATACCGTGCTGCAAGCTCGACCGGGTCACCGGCGTCGGTGATGTCGACGAACTGGACGCCCTTGACGACGCGACCGTCGGCCACGTCGAGGCACGGGATGATCCGTTTACGCAACACGACGCGCCTCCTTCACACTTGCCGTGAAGTTGGCAAGGAGCCGCAGGCCCGCAACACCGGAGCGTTCAGGGTGGAATTGGACACCGACACGTTGACCGGAGCGGACCGCCGAGACGAACCGGCCACCATGGTCGGTCGTCGCGATTATCTGCGACGAGTCCTGGGGCACCGGGGCGTAGGAGTGCACGAAGTAGAACGGCTCACCCGAAGGGATGCCCGCAAAGATCGGGTCGTCGGTGTGATCGACGTCGTTCCACCCCATGTGGGGGAGCGGCCGCCCGTTGATCTCTTCGACCGTGCCCTTGACGACGCCGAGGCACGACTCCCCATCCTCCTGGGACTTGTCGAAGAAGAGTTGCAGGCCGACGCAGATCCCGAGGAGCGGTCCCTTCCACGCAACGAGCGCCTCGTCCATGCCGTTGGCGGCGAGGCGCCTCATGGCGGGTGCCGTCGCTCCGACACCGGGAAGGATGATCCCCTCGGCGGTGTCGAGCTCTTGCGGCTCGGTGACGACGCGTGGCTGTTCCCCGAGCGACGTCAGGGCGTTGACGACGGACACGAGGTTCCCCGCGCCGTGGTCGATGATCGCGATGTTGCTCACAGGACGCCCTTGGTGGACGGGATCCCGACACGGCGGGGATCGAGCTCACACGCAACGCGCATCGAGCGGGCAAGCGCCTTGAACGAGGCCTCCGCAATGTGGTGGTCGTTGCGGCCCGTAGCTGCGAGGTGCAGCGTCATGCGTGCACTGGCAGCGAACGCCTCGAGGGCGTGCGGGATCATCTGGGTGCCGAGCGCTCCGATGGATGGGGCAATGAACCCCAGGTCGAGCACCGTGTAGGCGCGTCCACCGAGATCGACGGCTGCTATCGCGACCGCCTCGTCCATCGGCAGGCGTGTGTCGGCGAAACGGGTGATACCAGAGCGATCCCCGAGTGCCTCATCGAAGGCTTGCCCGAGGGCGATTGCCGTGTCTTCGACCGTGTGGTGCTCATCGATGTGCAGGTCACCCTTCGTCGTGATCTCGAGGTCGAACAGGCCATGCATGCCGAACGACGTGAGGAGGTGGTCGTACATCCCGACGCCGGTCGTGATCTTCGTCCTGCCTGTCCCGTCGAGGTCGAGCACGACGCGGATGTCGGTCTCGCTCGTGGTTCTCGTGATCGTTGCTGTGCGGGTCATGGGGTTACCTCTTTGAGAGTCGTTGTGAGCCTGACATCGACACACGCGGCGTGGGCGCCGAGGCCCTCGCTATCCGCCAGTGTCTTGATCGTCGGGGCGAGCCGCTCGAGGCCCTCCCTGGTCAGTTCCTGGACCTGACGCCACGATCCGAAGTCCTCTGTGGACAGTGGGCCGTATGCGCCGGCGAGCCCACCCGTCGGGAGGACGTGGTTGGCGCCCGTGGCGTAGTCGCCTGCGGACTCGGGGGTCCACCGTCCAACGAACACCGAGCCTGCAGCCGTCACCTCTTCGGCGTCTGTGCGAGCGGACTCGGTGAGGATCGACACGTGCTCGGGCGCCCACTCGTTCGTGAAGGCGAGCGCCTCGGCCCGGTCGGGGGCGATCACGACCATCCCGTGATCCTCGAGTGCGCTGCGCACGATGTCCTGGCGATCCAGGCGAGCGAGCTGGACGTCCACCTCGGTCAGGACAGCGCGGGCCGTGCCCGGATCGTCCGTCACGAGCATCACGATGGAGTCGGGACCGTGTTCGGCCTGGCACAGGAGATCTGCTGCGGCGATGGCAGGGTCGCTCGTTACATCGACGATCACAGCGGCCTCGCTCGGGCCCGCAGGCAGGTCGATACCGACGGTGCCATAGACGGCGAGTTTCGCTGCCGTGACCCACATGCCTCCGGGGCCCACGATCTTGTCGACCCGACGGATGGTCTCGGTGCCGTAGGTCAACGCACCGATCGCCTGGGCACCTCCGGTTGCGTACACCTCGGTGATCCCGAGCATGTGGCAAGCGGCGAGCACAGCAGAGTCGACGGTCCCCGACGATGAAGCCGGGCACACGACGACGATCTCGGAAACACCAGCCACCTGGGCGGGGATCGCCCCCATCAGGAGTGATGAGGGGTACGTTGCACCGCCGCCGGGGACGTACACACCGACGCGGCGCATCGGCGTCCAACGGCGCGAGACGACGACGCCCGGTGTCGGTTCGATGAGCTGGTCCTTCGGGAGTTGCTGCGTGTGGACGGAGCGCACGGCCCCAGCGGCCGCTTCGAGCGCAGCGATGAGCTCGGGCGAGGCCTGCGCGTAGGCGTCTGCAATCTCGGCTTCGCTCACGGCAAGTGCACCGGAGGGGCTCCCACCGCCGTACCGCTCGTTGAGCAACCTGAGTGCAGCGTCACCGCCGTCACGGACCTGTTTCACGATCGCTGCTGCCTGGATCCGAACGGACTCGTCGGGTACAGCCGAACGTGTGAGCAGCCGGTCCCGATCGTCGCTACTGATCTGTGCTAGATCGATGATGTCTATCGAGACGGTCACGGGATCATCTGCTCGATCGGGAGGACGAGGATGGCCGAAGCGCCGGCCTCCTCGAGCTGGGGGAGCACCTTCCACATGTCGTCGGCATCGACGACCGAAGCCACCGAGTACATGGCGTCGTGGGTGAGGGGGACGATGGTTGGGGCTTCTGCACCCGGGATGATCCGCTCGATGGCGCCGATCGAGTCTTTCGGTGCGTTCATCATGACGTACCGCTTTCGCTTGGCTGCCACAACGGCCCTCACCATCGTCGTGAGCGGTGACGGATCCGCGTCCGGGCGTGAGATGAGTGCTGCCTGTGACTCGAGGACGGTGGCCACGGGACGAAGCCCGTTGATCATCATCGTGCTCCCGCTCGAGACGAGGTCGACGATCGCGTCTGCGATGTCGAGTTTGGGGGCGACCTCGACCGAACCCTTCAGGGCGACCGTCGTGACCTCGATTCCCTTGCCGGTGAAGAAGTCACAGACCGTCACCGGGTGCGACGTCGCGACCCGGAGGCCCTCGAAGTCCTCGATCGAGGTGATGAGGGACGACTCCTCGACGGCGGCCGTGAGCCGACAGCGACCGAAACCGAGTTCCAGCACGACTTCTGTCTCGACACCTGCCTCTGCAACGAGGTCGAGGCCGGTGATCCCGAACTGGGCGACGTTGTCGTGGACGAGTTCCGGGATGTCGTCTGCCCGCACGAAGAGGACCTCGACGGGCATGTTGCGGGCGGGTACCGACAGCGCTCGTGAGGACGTCTCGAAGACGAGGCCTGCTTTGCGGAGAAGGTCTACGGATGGGTCGGACAGTCGCCCCTTGTTGGGGATGGCTATGCGAGTTATGTCGGTCATGGTCGTGACTCCTGGTCGATGTCGAGGCGGGTGAGAGCTTCCCCGTAGCCACCTGTTCCGTTGCGCAGCCAGTCGTTGATGCGCGTGATCGTGGCGGTCGAGACGCCCGTCTCGTCGTGGATGGCCCGGTACGGGGTGCCTGCGGTGAGGTGGCGGACCACAGCCCAGCGCGACGTCATCTCCTCGAGCTCTCTCCTCGTGCAGAGATCCCTGAGGAACCGTTCTGCCGATGCACGGTCGGGAAGTGTCACGAACGCGTCAAGGAGAGACGCCGCATCGGCGGTGTCTGCCCAGTCGGTGTCGGGGGAGGTAGGCATGTGGATAGTGCTCCGGTCTGTACTACTGTATTAACATACTATCACACTATTACGCTAATACGTTCGAGTATCAAACAGGAGACCGCATGCAGATCATTCCCGCAGTCGACGTGCTCGATGGAGCCGTCGTGCGTCTTCTCCACGGCGACTACGACGCAGTGACCACATACGCCCCCGACCCCGCTGCGATGGCTGCCAGGTGGGTCGACGAAGGTGCATCCCTCGTCCACGTCGTCGACCTGGCAGGGGCACGCACGGGAGACCCGGACACCGCCCTGTGGAAGACGATGGCAGAGGCAGGGATCCCATTCCAGGTCGGTGGCGGCATCAGGGATGCATCGCTGGCGGCATCTGCCATCGACGCAGGCGCACGGCGCGTCGTCGTCGGATCGGCAGCCGTGCGCGGATCCGAGGCACTCCAGGCGATCGTCGATGCAGTGGGGCCCGACCGTGTTGTCGCAGCGATCGACGTCCGATCGGGTCTTGCCCGTGGATCCGGGTGGGAGGACCGTGGCGTCGCACTCGGCGTGGTCGTCCAACGGGTCGTAAGGGCAGGCATCTCGGTCGCACTCGTCACCGGCATCGAGCGGGACGGGGCGATGGACGGCCCGAATACGGACCTCCTCACGCAGGTGACGATCATGGCGCCCGACCTCGAACTGATCGCAAGCGGAGGCGTTGGATCTATCAAAGATCTCCTCGACCTGGCAGATCGCGGCTACGCCTCGGCGATTGTCGGCCGTGCCCTGTACGAAGGACGCTTCACGCTTCCTGAAGCGATCGAGGCGGTATGCGTCACGTAGCGCGTCGTCCCTCGACCTGGATCCGCGAGGCGGCTCGTCGTTCTCCTGTCCTCATTTTCAAGGAGGACAGAAGAACGACGGAGGAGCGATGTAGGGGGATAGCGCAGCAGGAGGACGAGCGAGCCTGCGTGCACGAAGTGGAAGCAACCGCGATCGGTCTCTGGCGTACCGGGCTCGCGGGCTCGCGGTCCCCCCTCGCTCGAGGACTCGCTTGTCCCCCCTGAAGGGGGGACGGCAGAATCGGAAGTCTGGAGACGCGTACGACTCAGGTTCTCACCTTCCTGGCTCGACGGGGAGGACTGGTGAAGGTCGGAGCGGCACGGCGACCCCCTTGTCGCTCGTCACACGTACTCCGTTCTTCGTCGCTGCGGCTCGCTACGCTCCACAGGATGGCGGATCAGGCGAACTTCGAGGCAGACGCGATGCAGTACGCACCACAGCTGTACTCGGCCGCGCTTCGGATGACGCGGAACCCTGCAGACGCCGAGGACGTGGTCCAGGAGACCTACCTCAAGGCATATCGGGCGTACGATTCGTTCAATGAGGGCACGAACCTCAAGGCGTGGCTCTACCGGATCCTCACCAACACGTACATCAACAAGTACCGCAAGGCGCAGCGACGCCCCAGTGAGGTCGAGCTCGGCGAGCTCCAGGATCTGTACCTCTACAAGCGCCTCGGCGAGACGTCCGGTGCCTCGGAGTCTGCCGAGAAAGAGGCGCTCGACATGTTCGTCGACGAAGACATCATCGCGGCCCTCGAGAGCCTCCCAGAGAACTTCCGGCTACCTGTCCTCTACGCCGACGTCGAGGGTTTCTCCTACAAAGAGATCGCCGAGATCCTCGACGTTCCCATCGGAACGGTGATGTCTCGGCTGCATCGGGGAAGAAAAGCGCTGCAAAGGAAGTTATGGAACCTGGCAGCTGAGCGCGGAATAGTGGAGCCAACGTGACAAGCGGATGCAACGATGCGGTCGAGTACGTGTATCAGTACATCGATGACGAGCTGACCGTGACACGCAAAGCACGGATCAAGTGGCATCTCAAGCGGTGCGGAAACTGCACAGACGCCTTCGCTTTCGAAACCCAGCTCAAAGAAAAGATTGCTTCCGCGGGAAAAACTGAGCCGCCTGCGGAACTATTTGACACCCTCAGAGCGTTACTACAGCAAGAACGCACACAACAGGATCCCGACTGCTGACGTCTGGGTCCGATATCCAGGAGATCAGCATGCAAGAGACCTCAGTCAAGGGTCACAAGTTCACGGGGGCGACCCGACCGCCCAAGACCTATTCCACGGCTCGTACGTGTGCAGCAGACAGCTGCGACACACGTCTGAGCCAGTACAACCGTCGTGAGTGGTGCTACGCCCACGCACCGACGAAGTATCCACGCCTCCGTGGACGCATCGTGAAGGCCGACGCCTGAGCAAGGCCCGGTCAAACGAACCCTGGGGAGCGTCGGTCCGCCGGCGCTCCCTTCTCGCGTCCAGAGAACGGGTCGGTTGTCGTTACGGATCGTCCTAGTCTGGCCTCCATGAAGCGCATGCACCGAATCGTCGTCGTCACGCTCATGTCCGTGCTCGTGTTCGCGAGTGCCCTCCCGGCGTTTGGCGCATCGGACACCCCGGCGGCCGAAACGACGGATACGACGGTGATCGACAACCACGAGAACCTCAAGCCCGCGGTCCCTGCACCGCCGCCCGAGGTGGTCGACGAGGAGCAGCCATGGACGGTGCGTTTCATCTACCCGGCCATCGCCATCGCCGCCGTCCTCCTGCTCGTCGGGCTCGTGATCGGCTACAACCGCAGCGTCCGAGGTCGGTACACGGTGGTCAGGTAGCCGGTACTTGGTACTTGGTACCTGGCAACTGGTACTTGGTACCGGGTAGCTCGGTAGTCTCACTGCCATGAGCAACGTCGACTGGGGAACGGCTGCGTCGGTCGCACGCCGCTTCACCAGCACCTATCCACTCCAAGACACCTACCACGAACGTAAGTTCGCCATGCAGGCTGACGGGTACGTGGCACGGGCCTCGGAACTGGTCGCGAACGAGACCGGTCTCTCACTGCCTGGATCACCCGTCGTCGGCGTCATCTCCCGGGAGCAGTGGATCGATACGAACATCGAGTCCTTCTCGATGATGCTCGCCCCGCTCGAAGACAAGCTCGCTCGCACCACAGGGGTGACCAGATCGGTGGCGAGCAAGGTGATGGGAGCCGAGATGGGAGCGATGTTGGGCTTCCTGTCCAAGCGAGTTCTCGGACAGTACGAACTCGTCATCCCGACCGCCGACGGCGGCAACGGGGATTCGGTGTTCTTCGTTGGAGCCAACGTGCTGTCGATGGAACGCCAGCACGAGTTCAGGCCGTCACACTTCCGGTTCTGGGTGGCACTGCACGAGTGCGCACACCGTGCCCAGTTCACCGGTGTCCCCTGGATGCGGGACTACTTCCTGTCGCTCGTAGACCGGATCATCGATTCGTCCGAACCCGAACGCGGGCACCTCGCTCGCATCGTTGCCGAGCTCACCAGCAGGGACGATTCCAGCGATGACTTTCTCGGAGACGCAGGTCTCATCGGCTTGTTCGCCACCCCGGATCAGAAGGAGGTCCTCGACCAGGTACAGGCGTTGATGTCGCTGCTCGAGGGGCACGGCCACATCGTCATGGACCGAGTCGGTGCGCGCGAGATCGTCGATGTCTCCAGAATGTCCAACGTGCTCAAAGCCAGACGCAAAGACCCCAAGACGGCAGCGTTCCTGAAACTGGTCGGCATCGAGATGAAGCTCAAGCAGTACGACATGGGTGCAGCGTTCATCACACGCGTCGAGAAGCGGGCCTCCTGGGACACGCTGTCGATGGCGTGGGAATCGCCAGAAGCGCTGCCGACGCTTGCAGAGATCGAGAACGCCGACATCTGGCTCGATCGGATGAACGGATGACTTCGCCACTGTCGAGTGCCGTTGCCTCGGTGGTCGGCACACGGAGATTCGTCGTGGCACTCGGCGGGGGAGCGGACTCCGCAACGCTCCTCCACACGGCTGCATCGGTTGCACCCCAGCGGGTCCGTGCCGTGTTCGTCAACCAGGGACTCGCCGGCTCGGATCTTCTCGAACGGGCAGCCGAAGGGATCTCGAACGTGTGCGGCGTCGACCTGACGGTCCTCGCCGGTTCCGTCGACGACGGGCCGAACCTCGAAGCACGCGCCAGGGTTGCTCGCTACCTCGCGATGGAGGCAGATCTCGACGATGACGAACTGGCTCTGACCGGCCACACCGCCGACGACCAGGCAGAGACGGTGCTGATGCGACTTCTCCGCGGTTCTGGAGCGGGAGGCCTCTCGGGGATCCCGGCCGAGCGTGGACCGTGGCGCCGCCCATTCCTCGGATTCTCGAGAGACGAGCTGCGGGTCGCCGCAGGTCAACTCGGCCTCCCGTTCGCCGACGACCCCGCGAACAGCGACGAACGCTTCCTGCGATCCAGGATCCGCATGCACCTGATCCCCCTTCTCGAAGAGTCGTACGCCCCGGGCGTCGTGGACAACCTCGGGCGTTCCGGTGAACTACTCGCAGCAGACGACGCGATGATCGAGGCACTCGCTTCTGATATCGAGATCCTCGACGTTGCTGGTGAGATCGCGATCCCGCTCGCGCCGCTGCTCACAGCGGACACACCCGTAGCGTCGAGGGTGGTCCGTGGCGCGCTGCGACGCATCGGAGACGACTACCCCGGATCGATGGATGACGTGAACACGGTGCTGCGTGTGGCTACCTCGGGGCGGTCGGCGCACGTCTCCGGGCGTGTTGCAGTCAAGAGCGTGCCACCGTTCCTGGTTCTGCGCACCGGATCATGCACCGAGCCCCCCGAGCCGGTCGCGATCGATGACATCGAAGCGTTCATGTGGGGTGAGGACCGGTACCGGGTGTCCCGCTCCCGCTACCCGACACCCGTCACGACGACAGGGCGGTTCAGCGTCGTATCCACCGGTTCGGTCGAAGGGCCGGTGGAGGTTCGCAGTGTTCTCCCCGGCGACCGGATCGACCTGGGGAACGGGGCAACACCCGTCACCGAGGTACTTCGCGATGCCGGAGTTCCCGCCAATGATCGGCAGTGTTGGCCCCTGGTGACGGTTGGTGGCATGATTGCGGGTGTCCACGGTGTGCGAAACGCGTCGTGGGCAACGCCTCACAACGGCGATACGGTCCTGATCATCGAACGGGAAGTGCATACGTGAAGATCGGAAAGGAGTTGATCTCCGCCAAGGAGATCGACGAGAAGCTCGCCGAGATGGGAGCAGCGATAACGCAGGACTACCGGGGGAAGAACCTGCTGCTCATCGGGATACTCAAAGGGGCGTTCGTCGTCATGGCGGACCTCGCCAGATACATCGACCTCCCCGTCGAGTTCGACTTCATGGCGATATCGTCCTACGGGTCGGCAACGAAGAGCTCCGGCGTCGTGCGGATCCTCAAGGATCTCGATCAGGAGATCGCCGACCGCCACGTCCTGATCGTCGAGGACATCGTCGATACCGGGTTGACGTTGTCGTACCTGCTCAGGAACCTGGCGGTGCGAAAGCCTGCAAGTCTGTCACTCGCGGCCCTCATCATCAAGGATGGAGTCGAGAGGCCGCCTCTCGACATCAAGTATGAGGGGTTCCACATCCCACCGAAGTTCGTCATCGGCTACGGGCTCGATTTCGAAGGGAAGTACAGGAACCTGCCCTACATTGCCGAAGTAGAAGGCATCGACTGAGACAGACGCTGGCAAGTTTGACAGATGTTTGGCGTACCATCCGCCTACCAGGACCGAACCCGCCGTTCGGATCCAAGAGAACTGTAGAGGAGCACCGTGAACCGCACTGCGAGAACCATTCTCGTATATCTGGCCGTCATCTTCGTTGTGGTGATGGCGTTCCAGGTGGTGTTCAACCAGGCAACTCAGCCTGAGGAGCTCACCATCAACGAGTTCACCGGGTACCTTGAAGCCGGTGGGATCGAGGGCGAAGTGGTCCTGATGGATCGCTCGAACGAGTTGACGGGCACCTTCAGCTCGAGCGGTGAGACGAAAGACTTCATCGTGACGTACCCGAAGGAGTACTCGCCCGAGATGACGACACTCCTCAAGGAGTCCGGCGTCGAGTTCCGTGTCGACAGTCAGGAACCAACCCTGTTCATGTGGTTCCTGACCTCGATCCTTCCCTACATCCTCATCTTCGGGCTCTTCATCTTCATCATCATGCAGATGCAAGGTGGGGGCAATCGTGTGATGCAGTTCGGCAAGTCGAAGGCCAAGCTTGTCTCGAAGGACTCGCCCAAGGTGACGTTCTCCGACGTGGCCGGTGTCGCGGAGGCCGTCGAGGAACTCGAAGAGATCAAAGAGTTCCTCGCATCACCCCAGAAGTTCCGCGCCATGGGAGCCAAGATCCCCAAGGGTGTCCTGTTGTACGGTCCTCCCGGGACCGGCAAGACGTTGCTCGCACGTGCCGTTGCAGGGGAAGCCGGAGTGCCGTTCTACTCGATATCGGGTTCCGACTTCGTCGAGATGTTCGTCGGCGTCGGTGCCTCGAGAGTCAGGGACCTCTTCGACCAGGCGAAACAGAACGCACCTTCGATCGTGTTCATCGACGAGATCGACGCCGTCGGACGTCACCGTGGTGCAGGCCTCGGCGGTGGCCACGACGAGCGGGAACAGACCCTGAACCAGCTTCTCGTCGAACTCGACGGTTTCGACGTCAAGTCCGGGGTCATCGTCATAGCGTCGACGAACCGCCCCGACATCCTCGACCCTGCGCTGCTGCGTCCGGGACGTTTCGACCGTCAGGTCGTCGTGGACCGACCAGACCTCAAAGGCCGTGGCCAGATCCTCGAGGTTCACTCCAAGGGGAAGCCGCTTGCAGACAACGTCGAACTCTCCGTTCTCGCCAGGCAGACCCCTGGATTCACTGGAGCTGACCTCGCGAACCTCATCAACGAGGCAGCGATACTTGCAGCACGGTTAGGCGACGACGAGATCACCATGAAGCATCTCGAGGAGGCCATCGAGCGGGTGATCGCAGGCCCGGAGCGCAAGTCACGCGTCATGTCTGAATCCGAGAGGAAGATCACCGCGTACCACGAGGGTGGTCACGCCCTGGTCGGGTACGCCCTGCCGAACGCCGATCCGATCCACAAGGTGACGATCATTCCTCGTGGCAGGGCCGGTGGCTACACGATGGCGCTACCCGTCGAGGACAAGTACTACGTGCGGCGGTCCGAGCTCATCGACCAGCTCGCCATGCTCCTCGGTGGGCGCACTGCAGAGGAGTTGATCTTCATCGACCCCACGACCGGTGCCTCCAACGACATCGAGAAAGCAACGTCGATCGCCCGCAAGATGGTCATGGAGTACGGCATGAGCGACAAGCTCGGACCCCTCCAGTACGGCAAGCCCGAAGGCGAAGTCTTCCTCGGCCGTGACTACGCCAAGAACCAGGACCTCTCCAACGAGGTCGCTGCAGCTGTCGACGAGGAGATCCGTTTCCTCATCACCCAGGCACACGAAGAAGCCAGAACCATCCTGACCACCCACGAAGACGCCCTTCACCGGATCGCTGAAGCGCTCATGGAGAGGGAGACGCTGAGGGCAGGAGAGATCGCAGAGATCTTCCACGACGTCCCCAAGTGGGAACACGCTGAGGACGGGAGCATCCGCCTCCGAGCACCCGACGGTGTGACGTCGATCACTCCCGGCTACGCCGCTCGCACCGACCGAACCGACGGGTTGTCATAGCACCGTGAGATCGTTCGCCTGGGCTGTCCGGGGACGCGTCCTGCCGCTCGAGACGCCACTGATCATGGGCATCGTCAACGCGACACCCGACTCGTTCTCCGACGGTGGCGACCGCCTCGACCCGGACCTTGCGATCGCTGCAGGTCTTCAGATGGTCCAGGACGGAGCCGCGATCGTCGACGTTGGTGGCGAGTCAACGAGACCAGGAGCCTCCGCGGTTTCGGCTGAAGCCGAGATCGCACGTGTCGTCCCGATCGTCGAGGCACTCTCGGCCGAAGGTGCCGTCGTTTCCGTCGACACGTCCAAGGCAGCCGTCGCTTCTGCATGTATTGCAGTGGGCGCCTCGATCGTCAACGACGTGACCGCCCTCGGTGACCCTGCAATGGCCGCCGTGTGTGCAGAGTCCGGCGTCGGTATCGTGTTGATGCACATGGCAGGCTCACCACGAACGATGCAGAACGACCCGGTCTACACCGACGTCGTCGCCGACGTCGCCTCCTTCCTCGAACAGCGTGCATCATTGGCAGTGGCTGCAGGCATCGACCCCGCATCGATCTCGATCGATCCGGGTATCGGCTTCGGCAAGACGGTCGAGCACAACATCGAGCTGATACGGAACCTGGGCACCTTCGTCGCGATGGGGTATCCGGTGACGGTGGGAACGAGTCGCAAACGATTTCTCGAAGAGATCCTTCGACCGTTTCGGGAAACGACGCCGCCGAAAGATCGCGATCACGCGACTGCCGCGACGATTGCATTGGCGGTGAGTCGCGGCGTGCAGGTCATACGGGTCCACAATGTTCCCCTTGCGGTCGATATAGGCCTGACGGCCAACGCTATGGTGACGACGGAGGACCATGAGCAAGAAGACAACCGGGCTTGAGCCGCGAGCATTCCACTGGGTGATCAAGGATCGCCTCGCGGTCTCTGAGCGTGTCGGGGGGTACGGATTCCAGCATCGCCGTGTGCGACGCGAGGAAGAGATCCTCTGGCTCCAGGATCACGGGATCAACTCCGTGTTGAGCCTTCTCGGCTCCAACCAGAACTCAACGGCGTACGAGTTCGCCGGTCTTGCATTCTCGTCGTACCCCGTGGAGCCGGACATCGAACCGGAGAAGGCCGAGCAAGTCTTTGCAGCCATCGCTGCGGCACTCGCTCCGCCAGACGCTGTGGTCCTCGTCCACAAGGACACGATCGACGACACACTTGCAGGCCTTCTCGCCGGGTACCTGATCTACTCAGAGATGCTCGACGATCCCATCCTCGCCACGGACGTCATCCAGCGGATCCTCGCCAGGGCCATCGGCCCTGAAGGGCGACGACTGATCCC
>VAPL010708759.1_pt1 | contig 18758 bp, 18 predicted proteins | sample 3395061 | NCBI WGS metagenome assembly VAPL01 (sample SAMN08290444, study PRJNA428436) | hydrothermal vent metagenome | isolation source: Deep-sea hydrothermal vent chimney 2 | place: Pacific Ocean: Juan De Fuca Ridge | depth 2182 m m | reverse complement strand
TCGATGCCAGCTTCTACTTCAACAAATGCGCCGTAATCAGTTAAGTTAGATACTTTACCAAATAAACGTGTGCCTACTGGGTAACGGCGGCCTAGTGATACCCATGGGTCATCACCAAGTTGTTTAACACCTAGAGAAACACGGTTTTTCTCTTGATCGAATTTTAAGATTTTTGCTTCAATTTCATCACCTACTGTTAACAACTCAGATGGATGTTTAACGCGACGCCATGCTAAGTCAGTAATGTGTAGTAAGCCATCAATACCGCCTAAGTCGACAAATGCACCGTAATCAGTAATGTTTTTAACAATACCTTTAACGGTAGCGCCTTCAACCAATGTTTCCATCAGTGCTTCTCGGTCTGCGCCGGCGGTTACTTCTAATACGGCACGACGTGAAACGACGATGTTGTTACGTTTGCGATCTAGCTTAATGACTTTAAATTCCCATTCCTTGTTTTCGAATGGAGTGGTGTCTTTTACTGGACGTATATCAACTAAAGAACCTGGTAAAAAGGCCATGATGCCATTGACTGAAACGCGTAAACCACCTTTAACACGGCTGCTAACATAGCCTTTAACAACAGCACCGTCGTTCATTGCTTCTTCTAGGTCTAACCATGCCTGAATTTTCTTCGCTTTATCGCGTGAAAGCTGCGTTGAACCAAAGCCATCTTCGAGTTTTTCAATGGCTACTTTTACAAAGTCGCCTAAGGCAACTTCAAGCTCGCCTTGAGGGTTTTTAAATTCGTTTATGTCAATAACGCTTTCAGATTTAAGACCAGCGTTTACGATAACGTGGTCGTTGTCGATTGAAATAACTTCGGCGGTGATTACTTCACCAGCGCGCATTTCCTGTAAGGCTAAGCTTTCTTCAAAAAGTGCGGCAAATGATTCGGTTGTAGATGTTGAGCTAGAGGTAGAAGCCATTAAAAATGTGTATCCAGTAAGTCCCACTTAAGTAGTGGGTCCACCTAATAGTAGATGGAAAAATTAAATAAACGTTTGCACCGCATTTGGCACAAAACACGAACCTGCAATAGTACACAAAAAATATCGTGTGTTCAATGACTTAATGGAATTTAATTGATAAATTTACAATTTTTTGTAAGCTGACAAAACAAATGCAACCGCTTCTTTAATACTACGACTAGTTGTGTCCAACAATAGTGCATCTTTTGTTTGCATTAATGGTGCTACGCTGCGTTGTGTGTCACGTAAGTCACGTTGTTGTAAATCTTGCAAAATTTCTGGGGCATTGGCTTGTTGATTTTGCTTAATCAGTTGTTTGTATCTTCTATCTGCACGTACTTCTACATCTGCCACTAAGAATATTTTTAGAACGGCATTGGTAAATACTACGCTCGCCATATCACGGCCATCGGCAACTAGGCCTGGCGCTTGCCGAAAACTTTTCTGCAATTTAAATAATGCATCACGGACTTGCGGATGAACTGCAACCTCTGATGCACCGCGTCCAGTGGTGACGCTGCGTACTTCAGTTGTCACACAATCGCTGTTCAGGTAAATTTCATTATCTTTAAATGCTATATGCAGCGATTGTGCAAGTTCTCCCAAGGCGTTTCCATTGTTTAATGCGATGTCATTTTGCGATGCAGCTAGCGCAACAATGCGATACATCGCACCAGAATCTAAATAATGGAAGCCGAGTGTATCGGCGACAAGTTGAGCCACAGTGCCTTTGCCAGACGCAGAGGGGCCGTCAATGGCAATAACAGGGATCGTGTTGTTAGCTGACAATGTTTGCAAATTCCGTGAAATAATTAGGAAATGTTTTTGCCACACAATTAGGGTCGTTAATGGTGATAGGCACGCCGCCTAAGCTTACGAGTGAAAAGCACATTGCCATACGGTGGTCATCGTAAGTGTCAATTTCAGCATTCGGCGTGAGTGTCGCTGGCGGGGTGATGCTAATGTAGTTTTTGCCTTCGGTCACTGTGGCGCCGACCTTGCGCAGCTCAGTTGCCATTGCGGTTAAGCGGTCTGTTTCTTTTACGCGCCAGCTAGCGATGTTGTGTAAAGTTGTCTTGCCTTCAGCAAATAAGGCTAAAACAGCCAAAGTCATCGCAGCATCTGGTATGTGGTTACAATCTAAATCAATTGCCTTTAGTTTTGCAGTTGTTGGTTTGCTAGCAGTCACTTGATTTTTGTCATAGTTAACGATGCCGCCCATCGAGGCTAAAGCATCTGCAAATTTAATATCACCTTGAATGCTATCTGCGTCTATGCCCTTTACCGTTACATTGCCAGCAATAGCGCCAGCAGCTAAAAAATATGAGGCACTAGAAGCATCACCTTCTACATAAATTTCTTTAGGAGAGGTGTAAGCGCTGTTGGCTGGGATTGTAAAACGTTGCCAGCTATCGCGGTTAATGTTTACGCCAAAACGTGCCATTAGATTCAATGTAATTTCAATATAAGGTTTTGAAATTAACTCCCCCACAACTTCAATCGTTGCTTGTTGACCCGTCAATGGTAAAGCCATTAGTAGGGCGGTTAAAAACTGGCTAGAAACATCACCACGGATTTGAATAGGCTGATTAATATGAAGCGATGCAGGTGCAATGGCCAGTGGCGGGTAATTCTCGTTGTCTATGTATTTAATATTGGTGCCGATTTGATTTAATGCACTAACCAAGTGACCAATAGGGCGCTCATGCATGCGTGGCACGCCTGATAGTTTGTAATATCCATTAGATAATGCTAATACAGCGGTCAGTGGTCTAAAAGCAGTGCCTGCGTTGCCGAGAAAAAGATTTGCACTTTTTATAGGAAAGTCACCATCCACACCGGTAATTGACCAATCTTCTTGCTTAGTGTTTGAGGCGCTAACACCGAGCGCTTTTAAGGCTTCTAACATGCGGTTGGTATCGTCGGATGTCAGTAAATCGCGAATTTCTGTTGTACCTTTAGATAGTGCAGCTAATAATAATGTACGGTTTGAAATGCTCTTGGAGCCAGGTAGTTTGATGCTGCCAGATGCCTTGCTAGCAGGCGGTAAATGTAGTTGTTCCATATCTTTTAAGTCTTTATTTCTTATTATGAGCCCATTGGTTGCGCGCTTTGCTTGCTCGTTCAAATAAGGCTTCTAAGCCTGCAGTATTATCATCTTCAAGTAACTGTTTTAATTGTGACAATCCTGCCTCGTAAGCATTAATTTCTTTTAATAATGCTGGTTTATTGGCTAGGCTAATATCGCGCCACATTTCTGGGCTGCTACCAGCAATACGGGTGAAGTCTCTAAAGCCGCTTGCAGCAAAATTGAATAGTTCAGCTGCATTACTGCGACTGGCAATGTTGTCAACTAAGGTAAATGCTAGTAAATGTGGTAGGTGACTAACAGTAGCAAAAATACTATCGTGAGCTTCTGCACTCATTTCAATGACATTTGCACCACAGTCTTGCCATAGCTGCCGCACTTTGTTAATGGTTTCTGTACTATTGGTAGAAGAGGGCGTTAATACAACATTTTTTCCACTAAACAAGTCTGCCGAGGCAGCGCTAGCGCCAGATTTTTCTGCCCCTGCAATCGGATGGCCACATACAAATTGTTTGGTTTGTTCTCCCAGTATTTCTTGTGCAATACTGAGAACATTAGTTTTTGTGCTACCTGCATCGGTAATAATGGTATTGGCATTTAAATGTGGTTGTATGCTTTTTAAAATAGCTTTTGTTTGTGCGACGGGGGTGGCGATTAGCACCATGTCGGCATCGGTTAATGCTTTGCTAATATCGGTTTCTGCTTCATCTATTATCCCAAGTGACAATGCTTGATCTACATTAGCTTGATTACGCCCTATACCGACGCAAAGAGGCGCATTAGCTTGTTTTTTTAACGCTAATGCGACCGAGCCGCCAATGAGGCCCACACCAAATATAACGAGTTTTTTCAAAGGGAAAATATTGTAAAATTTTTAAAACAGAATTGTAACATCCCAAACATGTGATTGTTTGATGCTTTATCGTTTTGCGCTTAATCTTAAAAATTTATTAAGTACATAGGGCAAAGGCGTTTTAGATAGCCAATGCCTGTTATCAGCAACCCAAGGGTAAGCGCGGCTGAATATTGGATTTAACGTTTTGCTACCCCACAATTTCCCTAGTCTTTTAAAGCCGCTAGCTGAGTAAGCTATTGCAAACACATCTGTACCTTTTAGCCATAGGCCTTTTGCATCTACCGCGTGGATGCGCGCCATCATCAGCTCGCGTGTGACGGGGCAATGTGCAGGCATTGACATGTTGGTGTTTGAGCAGTCAATTAATATCAATTTTTTATCTACGTCTGTTTCTTTAAGTGTCTCCATTTCTGTTTTACATAGGGGGCATGATGCATCGTAATAAATGGTGAGCGGATATTGAATATTCATTTTTGGCCGCCTCCACGAATAAGCATTTGAATTTTTGCACCATACTTCATTATCTTGGTCAGCGTTTCAGGTTTCAGTTTAAGCATTTCATCACCCCAGATTGAGAGAGTTTGCATGAACGCTAGCATTTCTGTAACTCTTTTTTTTGCGTCAGTTTCACTTTCGTCAAAGTTATTTTCAGCTAAGTATTTAGTTAAAAAGTTAACCGTAGGGTCAAACTCTCGATTTTTACGCTCAGTAATAACGGTGTTAAATAGCTGCCAAATATCGAGTGATGTTTCAAAATAATCACGCCTGTCTCCCATAAGATGCGTGATATGGACTAAATGCCAGTTTTGTAGCTCTTTTAAGCTATTGCTTACATTAGACCTTGCGACCATCAACACGCCAGCCACCTGTTCTGCATTAAGCGGTCTGCCCATGTAATAGAGTAGGGCGTGTATTTGGGATACGGTGCGGTTGATACCCCACTGCGTCCCCATTTCTCCCCAGTGCAGTATAAACTGCCTGCCGACATCGCTCAGTGTAATTTCTTCACTAACCTCTTCTAATGTTACTTTTTTCATTGGTAGCCTTAATTTTTAATGATTGACATATTATCTGTTATATCATATATTTCTGTCAATACAGAATTTAAAGAAATGTTGAGAGGTGTGTATGAATGTACTGGTATTAGGTGGTAATGGCTTTATCGGTAGCGCAATTGTGAATGCATTATACAAATTAAACAGCAATGTGTTGATAGGCACTAGAAAGCGGGCGCAAGGTAGCCATGTAAGAACAGTGCATATGCAAAATATGGCAATTATTAATGACTGGTCAGAGATGTTGAAAGATGTTGATGTCGTCGTTAATACGGTTGGCATTTTGCGAGAGCGTAAAAATGAAACCTATGAACAGGTACACCAGATTGGTGTTATGTCTTTAGCTAATGCATGTCAAAAACTAGAAACAAAATTAATCCATATTTCAGTGATTGGTCTAAGACAAGAGGCAAAAAGTAGATTTTTAACCACAAAACTAGCGGGTGAGAATGCTATTTTAGTAAGTGGAGCTGATGCGATTATTGTGCGCCCCTCATTGTTGGATGGTGAAGGTGGCTATGGTGCAAAATGGTTTAGACGCGTATCAGCTTGGCCAATACAATTGGTGATGCAGTCAGAAGGTTTGATTGCGCCACTACAAGTTAAAGACCTTGGTGAGGCAGTCGCAGCATTATGTCAGATGGGTTTTAACGACTTACCTAAAGTGATTGAATTAGGCGGAAGCGATATTTTAACAATCCCACAATATTTAAAAAAATTAAGAAATAAAGCCAGTTTTCCTGCATGGCAATTAGCTGTTCCAAAAGTGCTGGTGCGTGTAGTGAGTCATTTGTTGGATCTATTTAATTGGACACCATTATCTTTTGGTCACTATGAGTTAATGCAGGGCTATAACGTGCCTGCTAACAACTGGTTGCCAAAGTTATTAGGTAGAGCGCCAACAGCGGTGGGACGTTTGGCGACATCTGATGGTGTTGATCGTGCATGGGTGAAAACTTGATTGCCTAAGTAGAAAATGATACCCATTCACCATCAATCAACTTTTCTTGAGGTTTAAAGTTTACTTTGTAAGCCATTTTTTGGTTTTCTTGAATCCAATAGCCCAAATACAAGTAAGGTAAGTTAAGGTTTTTTGACCATTCTGTCAGCCACATCACTGCGTATGTGCCGTAACTGGTTTTTTGATCGCTAGCATTGTAAAAGGTGTAAACCGCAGAGATGCCATCACGTACTATATCCACAATGCTAATGATTTTGATTTCATTTTGCGCGTCTTTAAATTCAATTAATAAGCTTTCCACATTACTTTGGCAAATAAACTGTTGGTATTGTTTTACATCATCAATGTCATTGTTGGGTACTAGGGCTTCATCTGCTGGGTGGCGCAAAGCTTGATATTGGGCGTACAAGTCAAAATGCGCTTGTTTAAAGTTTAGTGGCAGAATAGTAGCCGTCAAATGTGCATGTTGCTTATAAGCACGTTTTTGACTGCGAGTAGGCATAAATTGGTTTAGTACGACACGTACAGAAATGCATGCATTGCATTCTTCACAATGTGGACGATAAGCAAATTTTCCACTACGTCTAAAGCCCTGAGATATTAATTCACCATAGCTTTTGGTGTTAATTAAATGATTTGGCGTTGCAATAAGGCTTTGTGCAATTTTGTTAGGCAAGTAGCCACACTTGTATTCAGTGGTGACATAAAACTGCAGTTTTTTGAAAGGGGGCTCATTAAGAAACGACATGTTTTAGATTTAACACTTTTTTATTCTTATGTAAATACTGTCACTTTATGTTAATTGTAGCAAAGGCTGTGAATTTTTATGGCGTATTGCAATAAATGTTTTGATTTAACCCTTTTTGTTGTTGAGTTTCGTTTAATCCACAAGACAATTTTTTATTTAATATTACGGCATAAGAGGGTACATCATGGCAGATAGTAATAACTTCGATTATATTAATTTTAGCATGCGTTCTTGGTTAAAACCTTCATTTGGAAAAAAGACTGAAGAAGATTTTGATAACATGGAAGGCTTTACTATTCATAACCCTGACGGCAGCGATATCAAAGTAGATCTGTCTCAGTATACAGGGCGTGGGACTATGAATAATATCTTCCTAGAAGAAAAAGAAAGAATCGCTGACCTCCTTAATGGAGGGGCTTATACCTATCCTGAAGACTCCATGGCAAGAAGAGAAGATGGCTTGCTGGCTAGCACAGGATATCTAAGACAAACATTAGTTAATGCTTATACAAAATTAGCGGCTTCTGAAGAAGGTACCGAATTCTTTACGCAAAATGCAAAACAAGTATTTGCAGATTATGATGCGCCACTCGATAGTGAAGTATCATGGGTTAGTCCGCAGCCATCAAAAAACCCGGCGGCAGGTTGGGAAAAGGGTGAGGTGGCAGGCAATGTGTTATACAACACGTTAAGTGATAGTTATGCGCTTATCTATAAGAATCATCGTGGTGTAGCAGCGGCTAATCTTCAAGCAGGCCAAGAAGAATTAGGTCAAGAGAAAGTGCTAAAAAATTTACATGAGGTGGACGAAGCTGGGCTTGCGGCTTTGGTTGTCAAACAATTGCAAACAGAGCCGGATTTAACGCCTGAGCAAAAAGCAAAAATGATTGAAATGGTGAAAGGACGTCCGTCGGATGAAGTTACACCTGATCGGGAAATAACTGAGGAAATTTCACCTTAAGTTACGTGATTGCTTCGAGATGCTGAATGAAACTATCGCAGGTGTTCACTAATTTAACCTTTTTGTGCTTTGATATTTTCATTGCTAATACATAATTATTTTTTTCAGGAAAGGAAACATGATGGCAGGTGAAAGAGCAATTAATACGGTTGCTATAGATACGCCTCTCTCTACGGTTACACCTATATATGGTTGGAATGGTAAAGAAGAAACCTCTAACTTAGTCGCTATTGTTATTCGCAACCCAGATGATAGCCAGATTAAGGTTAGGTTGTCTGAATATACAGGACACTCATTCACAGAAAATTTAATCAATGAGGTGCCAGAAAGCTTTTCTGATCTAATGGATGGAGGAGATTTCACTTATCCACAAGAACACCAGGCCAGAAGAGAAGCGGGTTTGCTGGCAAGTACAGAGGACTTAAGAAGCTCGCTAATTGAGGTATATACCGCAATAGCGAGCACGAAAGAGGGTACCCAGTTCTTTACTGAAAATGCAAAACAGATATCTGCACGGGATTCTTCAATCTACGATGCAGAAGTGTCATGGGTGAGTCCGAAACAATCTAACTCTCCTGTGGAGCGTTGGAAGGAAGGCGAAATGACAGGTAATATGAGGTATCGTGACTTAGTTGATCAGGTTAAGGTTATTCAGGGTAATCATCGTGGTGTTGCAGCAGCCAGTCCTTATATTGGTCAAGAAAACTCACTAGATGATATAGGGAATATGAGTCAAGAGCAGCTTAGAGAAGCGGTGCGGAACATCATAAGATATGACTTGGAATTAACGAATCCACAAGAGGATGCAATGATTGAAATAATGGAGAGACCAGCTGCTGAGAAAGGCAATAATGAAATCTCAACCAGCAGTAATGTTGAATCTAGCCTTAATCAGCAGTCACTTGCATTAGTAGTCATGCGTGAACTTGATCAGCATAATTTTTCTCAAACACAGCAAGTAGCGTTAAATCAAATGGTGTTAGAGAACGCTCATCCCAATCATGAAACCGTGGATAGGGTAGAGGAAGCTCTCTTATAGCCCGAATTATCTATTGTGCAGTGTAAATTAACTAATAGGTTTCTTACTAAGCCCGAAACCACCCAATTAATATAACAGGATTCTGATGCATTATCTCCTGTGCAGAAAGCAGTAGTTGATGCTCATCTGGGTGGCAAAGCACCATCTGTTACAACGTCAGAGCCAGCAACTTTAACACCACAGTAACAACAGGATCTTGAACCCTAATCATATCAGTGTACTTAAATGCTGAATGAAAACATCGCGTGCAATTTCACGTCCGCCAAAATTAGCCAAGAGTGGCGTTTTCATCTGACAATCAATCATACCAACACCTTGGACTTTTAGGTGCTTAACTAAGTTTACAAAAGCGATTTTTGAGGCGTCAGTATGTGTATAAAACATGCTTTCACCATAAAATATTTTCCCTATCTTCACGCCATAGCAACCACCAACTAATTGATTATTTAACCAGCATTCGCTAGAGATGGCGTAGCCCAATTCATGAAGTTCACAATAAGCATCAATCATGGCACGGTTAATCCAAGTGCCTGCTTGATCAGGTCTTTCTACGCGACTACAGGCAGTTACCACCTTGCGAAAATCCGTGTTAATTTTTACTGTAAATAGTTGTTTTTTAATGGTTTTTTTAAGTGAATTAGAAATTTTTAGTTCGTCAGGAAATAACACCATACGCGGGTTAGGGCTCCACCACATAATAGGTTCGCCTTCGCTAAACCAAGGAAAGATGCCATGTTTATATGCATCTAATAAACGTGAGCTGGTTAAATCACCCCCAATCGCAATGAGGCCATTGGGTTCGCTTAGCGCTTCTGAAAGCGGTGGAAATGCACAATCGCCATCAATGGCAGCAACATTACCAGTAGGGAGTTGATAATAACCTTGGCTCACATTAAGTTAGCATCCATAAGGCCATACCTACCATGGTTAAATCTTCAATAATAGTCACCGTGCTCATGGGGAGGTTGAAACCTGTGCCTAAGCAAGCGCAGCGGATTTTTTGTTGCTTCATCACCGCTAAAATCACACCGATAGTAGAAAAGCCCATGACGATAAGCGTTACCCAGTTAACGAATATGGGTTGCCAACCTAACAAATACCAAAGACCTAAGCCCAACTCTATAAATGGGTAAATGTAACCATAGGCTGGCATCCGTTTTGCCAGTAAATCGTACATAGCATAGCTACTGGCAAAGCCTGTTAAGTCGAGTAGCTTAAAAAAAGAAAAAACCAAGAAGAAGCCTGCCATAAAATGTGGCATCCAACGTGTTAATTCAAAGCTACCATGCATCACTTCTACCGTTAATGTGGATAAGAGTATGTAAGCAAACACCAATAGTAGGGGTTTATATGTGGCAAACCAGTTTTTTGTTTCAGTTGTTTCAGTTGTTTCTTGTTCTGCTATCGTTTGTTTTACCGCTGCTTCGTTTTGTATGGCCGTTAATTTACAATTGCCAACTTGTGCAAGTGCGGCATTGAGTGCATGGATATCTACTGTCGCATCAGTCAGTGTCGTTTCAGGAGGTTCTAGTGTTACTTCGGCATGTTGTGCAAATGCTGCAAGTGTTTTTTGTACGCGGTTTAAGCAACCACCGCAGGTCATGCCAGAAATGGTGTATTGATGTATTGTCATGATGAAATTAATTTTAAATTGTCTATAGTATCAATATGACGTTATTAATGAATAATTCAAGCAAAAGATAATGGAGGCAATATGCAATATTTGATTGTAAAGTATTTAATCACTGCAGGGGTTGTGGTGCTGGTTTCTGAAATAGCTCGGCGTAGCGATAAGCTAGGCGCATTAATCGCTGCACTACCAATCGTCACGATACTGACGCTTATATGGCTATTTGTTGAAAAGCAGCCCACAGTTAAACTAGCGAATCATGCCTACTACACATTTTGGTATGTGATTCCCACGCTGCCTATGTTTTTATTATTTCCCTATTTGCTGCCAAAATTAGGTTTTTGGTTAACGCTAGTCGTTTGTATTTTGTTTACCGTATTTTGTTTTTTTGTTTTTTCCTTGTTGCTTAAAAGTTTTGGCATCAATATCTTATAAAAATAGCTTCTAAATCAAGTAATTACCGCGTAAAATCTCCGTCTTATGGAAACTTACGCAACCATGTTGGCTAAACCGATCCAAAGCTATCGTCCCTATTGGGCGAAACGCTTTGGTGTTGCATCCATATTGCCAACTTCTCGCGAGGAGATGGATGAACTGGGTTGGGATAGTTGCGATATTATTTTAGTCACTGGCGATGCTTATATTGACCATCCTAGCTTTGGTATGGCTTTAGTGGGCAGGTTATTAGAAGCGCAAGGGTTCCGTGTGGGTATTATTGCGCAGCCTAGTTGGCAAAATACAAGTGCTTTCAAAGCATTAGGAAAACCAAACCTGTATTTCGGTATCACCGCTGGCAATATGGATAGCATGGTCAACCGGTATACCGCAGACCGTAAAATCCGCTCTGATGATGCTTACACCCCTGATGCAGCGCCACATAAACGACCTGACCGAGCCGTGCTTGTCTATAGCCAGCGCTGTCGCGAGGCTTTTTCCAAGGTGCCAGTCGTTATCGGCAGTATTGAAGCTAGCTTACGTCGTATCGCACACTATGATTATTGGTCAGATAAAGTGCGCCGTTCTGTTTTAGTGGATTCTAAAGCTGATATTTTAGTTTTTGGTAATGCTGAGCGGGCTTTGGTTGAACTGTCACACCGTATTGCCAAAGGCGAAAGTGTTGCAGATATTCAAGATATCCGTGGCACAGCTTTTATGCGTAAAACGATTCCAGAAGGTTGGGATGAGATAGAAAGCACCAAGCTTGACCGCCCGGGCACGGTGGATAAGCATATTGATCCGTATGAAATGAAAATGGGCGCAGGCAGTAGTTGCGAGGCAGATGCCAAAGATAAAGAATCAAAAAAAGACGAAATTAAACTGCCAGCAGGCACTAGCCCAATTAAAATTATTCGGAAAACGAAAGCAGATAGAAGTAAGCAAGTTGTGCGTCTGCCTTCATATGAAGAAGTCTCTAGCGATTCAACCTTGTATGCACATGCTTCACGGGTATTGCATTTAGAGGCTAACCCTGGCAATGCGCGTGCATTGATACAAAAACATGGCGATAGACAGGTATGGTTAAATCCACCACCGATTCCACTGACGACTAAAGAGATGGATTATGTGTACGACTTGCCTTATGCACGCAAAGCACATCCTGTTTATAAAGATGCCAAAATCCCTGCATGGGAGATGATTCGTTTTAGTGTCAACATTATGCGCGGCTGTTTTGGTGGCTGCACTTTTTGTTCAATTACTGAGCATGAAGGTCGTATTATCCAAAGCCGTAGTGAAAAATCTGTACTAAAAGAGATAGAAGAAATTCGCGATAAAGTCGATGGCTTTACTGGCATCATTTCAGATCTAGGTGGCCCAACGGCCAACATGTACCGCATTGCCTGCAAATCTGAGAAGATTGAAAAAGCCTGCCGTAAACTATCCTGTGTTTATCCAGAGGTTTGTGAAAACCTCAATACCGATCACAGTGCGCTTATTCAGCTTTACCGCAAAGCGCGTAGTATTAAAGGTGTTAAAAAGGTGCTTGTTAGTTCTGGCTTACGTTACGATCTAGCTGTTAAATCACCCGAATACGTCAAAGAGCTGGTACAGCATCATGTCGGCGGCTATTTAAAAATTGCGCCAGAACATTCAGAAGGCAATGTGCTGGATAAAATGATGAAACCAGGCATGGGCGCTTACGATGAATTTAAAGCCATGTTTGAAAAGTTTAGTGCTGAGGCTGGTAAAAAACAATATCTTATCCCGTACTTTATTGCGGCACATCCAGGTACGACCAATGAAGATATGCTTAATTTAGCGCTATGGCTTAAAAAATATCGTTTCAGGTTAGATCAAGTACAAAACTTTACCCCAACACCCATGGCCATGGCCACAGCTATGTATCACAGCGGTAAAAACCCATTACGTAAAGTGACTGAAGATTCAGAAGATGTACCCGTACCGAAAGCGGGTGGTGTACGCAAATTACATAAAGCCTTTATTCGTTATCATGACCCACAAAATTGGCCAATGCTGCGTGAAGCTTTGAAAAAAATGGGACGCGCAGACTTAATTGGGCCAGGTAAAAAACAATTGGTGCCAGCATTTCAGCCTGCAGTGATTGGCAAAATTAGGCAGTCTGATGGCAGTGTGTTTAAGCCAAAAGCTAAAGCATCGTCACGCCGCAAACCTGCTGGCATGCCAAAAGCATTTAATAATTTTAAAAATGCAGCAAGGCCAGCACGTAAGAAATAAATGAACGATTTTTTCTTCGTATATTAATCGTTTTTTGGTATGTGCTTTGCCTATTTCCTTATTTTCCCTATACTGAGTAAATTTAAAACTAACTAACGTATTGCATTTTGGCTGATAAACCTGATATATATGACACTCGGAGAAGTAAAGAATTGTCTATCAATTTTTTAGTAGAGGTGTTTACTGATAACGACGTCGTCCATATTTATTACAAATTATTATCACCGAACGATACACAGTAAGAATCAGCCTTATTTAGCAGGGCATATTACAGATATTGGTTTTTTACCAAGCGGTGAAATAATTGAATCTAAAACAACTTCAGGTAAAAATAATAACCCCAAAAGACAAGTAAAGTACTCAATTGCTTTGGATTTTTCTTGGGTCTCTTCCGAAGGTCATCTTTATCCTGCGCCTGATGCTAAATTTATATATTACCCACAGTACCCAGAAGTTAGATTGTCAGGTTTTCTAACAAAGAGTGGTTTTGATATGAGCGGGTGGATGGACCCCACCAAAAAAGGTAGAGCAGAAGGGCGGGTCCTTTTTTTCGGCGTAACACGGTCTAAGAAAATACTTGCTTATTTAGCAGTGCCTGATTCAAGAATTGCGACAGAGGTTGCCGACACTCCTTCTACTGATGTAACGGGTGTGCTAAAGAAGCTAAGACTTAGGGGCGTTAAGAGTGACCTCTCTTCAAGGGATGTGCTGATACAGGAGCTAAGAAGAATACATCTAAAAGGATGGATTGAAAGTAAAAAACTGAACAAAGCTGGAGTTGCTTTAGCCTATACGGCGCAGAATGGAGGAGGCTACACGCTAGAGGCTGAGTTGGGGGTTATTCCAAATGGTTTTGCAGACCCTGATTTTATGGGTTGGGAGATAAAGCAATTTGGCGTTAAGCGGTGCAGTCTTATTAACAGCAAACCCTTGACACTTATGACTCCTGAGCCGGATGGTGGTTACTATACTGAGCATGGTGTTGAAGCTTTTATAAGGAAATATGGATATGAGAGCGAAAGAGTTCCAGATAGGATGGATTTTACAGGTAGTCACTATGCAGGGGTTGAATGTGCTAAAAGTGGATTAACGCTTGTTACCCAAGGTTATGACCATCAGAATCATGTGATTACAGATGCGGCTGGTTGCATAGCATTGTTGGATAGTGATGGTAATCCAGCTTCATTATGGACCTTTAACAAGATAATGGAACATTGGAAAAAGAAGCATGCAAAAGCTGCTTATGTGCCTGCCTTGTCAAGAAAAGAAGAGAGTGGGACTAAATCCTACAGTTATTGCCAGAATGTTAGGTTATTTGAAGGGACTTCTTTTCTTCGGTTACTTCATGCTTTTATAGAGGCGCATGTTTACTACGATCCGGGTATTAAACTTGAAAATTGCAGTACAACCCCTAGAAGTAAGAGGCGTAGCCAGTTTAGAATCAAATCTAAGCAATTAAGAGGTCTGTACGAAAAACAATCAGATATCGATGTTCTTACAGAATAGTGTAAATATTTATTGCATCTGGGACAAAAAAGGGAAATAATTACCTTAATCATTCCCTTAACGTAATAAAAGGCTAGTTTACATGGATGCAATGGTCACGACCCGTGAGTTACTCAATCGTTCGCTTGAGCGATATACATATTCAGATATTGCCAAGAAACTCGATGTTACAGCTAAAACTGTAAGAAACTGGGAAGTCAGGGAGGATGGGCCCCCTAAATACCAAATACATCAGCTACAAACACTTTTATTTGGGAATGAAGACAATGTGCCCAATGCAACTGATTTTACTTTCATAGATCTTTTTGCTGGGATTGGCGGCATTCGTATGGGCTTTGAAGCGAGTGGGGGGCATTGCGTGTTTACCAGTGAATGGGATAGGTACGCGGTAAAAACTTACTGTGAAAACTTCGCGACTGATCATCCCGTTGAAGGTGATATTACAAAAATAGCTATTGAAAATATCCCAGACCATGATGTGCTACTTGCGGGTTTTCCATGCCAACCATTTTCTATCGCAGGAGTATCAAAAAAGAACTCAATGGGTCGTGTACATGGCTTTGAAGATAAAACTCAGGGGACGCTATTTTTTGATGTGGCTAGAATTATTAAAGAAAAGCAGCCAAAAGCATTTTTACTAGAGAATGTAAAAAATTTAATGAGTCATGATAAGGGAAGAACTTTTCAGGTCATTAAAGAAACGCTTGAAAATGAACTTGGTTATAAAATATTTGTAAAGGTCATTGACAGTAAAGGTTTTGTGCCTCAGCACCGGGAGCGTATTTATATTGTAGGTTTTCGTGATGAGACGGATTTTACTTGGGATGCTTTTCGTGCAAAAGATAAAGCAGCGAAAACAATGGGTGACATTTTACATAGTCAAAATGGACTTGAAGAAGCAGAGAAAGAATACACCTTGGGGAAAGAAGCAACAGTGAACAAAAAATATATTCTCAGTGATAAGCTATGGTCATTTTTATTTGGTTATGCAGCAAAACACAAAGCTAAAGGAAATGGTTTTGGTTATGGCATGGTGACTGAAAAAAGCATTTCTCGCACGTTGTCAGCTCGATATTACAAAGACGGTTCAGAGATTCTTGTTAATCGAGGTAAGGGAAACCCACGAAGAATGACCCCACGAGAATGTGCACGAATTATGGGGTACCCAGATAGTTTCAAAATCCCTGTTTCAGATACACAATCATATAAGCAGTTCGGGAATTCAGTAGTAATGCCAGTGATAAAAGAAATAGCACATATTATGAAACCGCATATAATGACTTTGATTGATGAGGACGGAACAAAAGCGCATCAATCAAGTCTTTTTCTATCTGCTAGTAGTTGATACAGAAAACTTATGTAGTTTATGCAAATTCTCGATATTAAATATCATAGAAAAGAGTTTTTATGAGATTGTTTACTTATATCCGGCAGGTTAACGTGTGTGTTTTGACGGTGATGTTTCTATCTTACTCTATGATAGGACAGACAACAGAAAAAGGCTTGTTTTGGAAGATGGAATCACCCAATGGCCATGTGAGTTATCTCTTCGGCACAATGCATACGGATGATAATCGTGTGACAGATTTTTCTTCCACCATTACAGATGCATTAAAAAGTGTAGATTTGTTTGTGATGGAAACACAGCCAAATAACGACCCTGAAAATATCGTGATGCAAGATGCTTCTTTAGAGACGATGTTAACAGAGGCTGAGTTAGATCAACTTAGAGTGTTGACTGATTTTCATGTAATGCATTCGCATAAGGTGCTAAAAATGAAGCCTTGGCTGTTGGCCATTGTGTTTAGTCAATCCAAACCGCAGACCCCTTATGCACAAGATAGTTTGCTCAGGTATGGCGCGCAAGGGTTTAAGAAACCTGTTGAAGGTTTAGAAACTAGCCAAGAGCACTTTGCTGTAATTGATGATTTTAGTCTTGAAGAGCAATTAACCATGCTGCGCGCCGCTTTAAAGCGTACACAAGAACAGAAAGAGCGTGACTTTGAACGGTTAATGGCTGTTTATTTAGGGGGTGATAGCGATAAAATTTTAGCGTTAGATGCTGAAATTACAAGTGCTACTTTATCACAATCATTATGGAAAAAATTACGCGTTAAATTGCTGGATGAACGCAATGTGTTAATGGCACAGCGTGCTGTAGAAAAAGCAACAAAACAATCTGTTTTTGTGGCTGTTGGTGCTTCACATTTAGCGGGTGAAAATGGCTTTATAAATGCTTTTAAAAAAGCGGGATTTACATTAAAACCTATTAAGCAATAATGATTATTACTTAATAGGTTGGCTGATGTTGGCAGGTGTATACTAATATTCAAACGATTCCATCGTAAAAAAAAGAAAACAATGATGACACTATTCCGCTCACTATTATTCAGTGTGTTAATGCTCAACCTTACCGCTTGTGCCACAAATAGCTTGGCAGGGGATGAAATGGTAAGGCATAAATTTTCTTTTAATAGAAGTGAATTTGATGGTCAAGCAGGTTTGGATCGTGTGCAAATACTGAATTTCCTTTATGGCAACCCTGATGGCTATGCAGCTAGAAACTCACGTGTTTATCGTGAGCGTGGAGAATCAGAGCAAAGAACTAGTGCTCGGGTTAACACGATGCGCTCCGACCTTAAGATTTTTTATATGAAATGGTTAGATAAGCAGACAGGCAAGGTGCATGAAGTGACCATCGACCTGGTTAAAAAGCTACCGAAAGACTTTAGTCGTAAACATCGTTTCTTTGCTTCTTTTAAACAAGGGCAACTCTATGCTTATGTGATTACCCCTGAAAGAATAAAAGAGGGTGAGCTACCAAATGGACCACGTGCTTCTAACTACCTTAAAACCATTACCATTTACCCAGAACAATAAGCTGAACTGATATGGCCACAACATGGCAAAAACCTAATCCACAAATTGCAGGTGTGCTTAATGCAGTGCGAACATACAAACTTAGAAGGTGGTTATGAAAACAATATTTCGATTTTTTTTATTAGGTATTTTGATGCTCAATCTAACCGCTTGTGCCACAAACAGCTTAGCAGGGGATGAAATGGTAAGGCATAAATTTTCTTTTAATAAATATGAATTTGATGGTAAGGCGGGAGTTGAACGTGTGCAAGTGCTGGACTATCTATACGGTAACCCTGATGGTTATACAGCAAGGACTGCTCCCGAGTATCGCAAACGTGGTGAAAGTGAGCAGGGAACAAGTGAAAGGCTGAACACGATGCGCTCTGACCTTAAGGTTTTTTATATGAAATGGCTAGATAAGCAGACAGGTAAGGTGCATGAAGTCACCATCGACCTGGTTAAAAAGCTACCGAAAGATTTTAGTCGTAAACATCGTTTCTTTGCTTCTTTTAAACAGGGGCAGCTCTATGCTTATGTGATTACCCCTGAAAGAATAAAAGAGGGTGAGTTACCTAATGGCCCGCGTGCTTCTAACTACCTTAAAACCATTACCATTTACCCAGAGCAATAAGCTGAACTGATATGGCCACAACATGGCGAGAACCTAACCCACAAATTGCAGGTGTGCTTAATGCCACGCAAACAGCACACGCCTATGAACAAGCGGCTGCGATTGCTGCTGCCGCAACGCCTAAAACTATTACTGATGATCAATTTGTGTTCTTTGCTGCCTTTGATGGTACGCGCAATGATAAAGGTGACGTGGCACGGGGTGGCAACCTGGAAGACACCAATGTTGCGCAGTTATTTAAGCAGGCTCATAAAGTACAAAATGACAACCTAGAAGGAAATCTTCGAACAGAATACTACGGAGGCCACGGCACGGAAGGGTCTTTAGTGGCTTCTGCTTGGTTGCCTTTTATGGTGACGCAAGAAAGCATTAATACCGCAACAGAGGCTTACGGTGACTTTTCAGAACAAGCTTCTGATTGGTTAAAAGATCACCCAGATGGCGACGTAACCACGGCGATGACTGCTTTTAGTCGAGGCGGCGCGACGGCTGCTGTGTTTACCCATATGCTGTATCAACATGGTTTAATCGACCCTAAAACCGGTGAGCAACTCATCCCAGCTGGGCAAGTTGATGTTTCAGCAGGGGTTATCTTCGACCCTGTCAGTACTGGTGTACATGGGAACATGGCGTTTGCTCCTAATGTGAACAATATTGCCGTGATACGGGCAGAAAATGAATATCGCTACCTCTTTAAAGGTATTGATTACCAGCATCAAACCGGACTAAACATCCTGCCAGCGATAGGCAATCAC
>VAPL010171767.1_pt1 | contig 18762 bp, 20 predicted proteins | sample 3395061 | NCBI WGS metagenome assembly VAPL01 (sample SAMN08290444, study PRJNA428436) | hydrothermal vent metagenome | isolation source: Deep-sea hydrothermal vent chimney 2 | place: Pacific Ocean: Juan De Fuca Ridge | depth 2182 m m | reverse complement strand
CTTGCCGTGGTTGCATTTCTTACCAATACTGTTCTTGTGTTACCAATTATCGCTTTTCCTCTTTTTGCTACAGTTCTTTCAGACATAATCCAAGTGTCCTCTAAGAGATTAAGAAAAGGGAAGAAAGTATTTCTTGTTGCTCCTATTCACCATCATTTTGAAGCGATAGGGTGGCCACCTTATAAGGTTGTAATGAGGTTTTGGGTGATATCCATTGTCTTTGCGGTTATTGGAATGGTTATTGCATTAATAGGATAGTTTTGTAATTAAAAATATAATGAAACGTAGATCCGATAGACTTTTTCTTGGCATTGTTATTTTCTTGGTATTTTTGGGGTTCCTTGTGTTTACTTCGGCATCTTTAGGTCTTCTTGCAAAAGGGAATGTAAGTTTTTCTACTGTAGCATTTAAGCAACTTTTTTTCGGTATTTTTCTTGGTAGCATTGCACTTGTTGTAGTTTCAAATATTCATTATAGATTTTGGAAAAAATATTCATTTTATATTTTTTCTTTTTCAATTATTTCTTCTTTGCTTGTTTTTATCCCTGGTGTTGGCATAGAACACGGAGGTGCAAATAGGTGGATAGATCTTGGTTTTGTTTCGATGCAACCCGCAGAATTTTTGAAGTTAGGGTTTGTAATATATTTTGCTGCAATATTGTCATCCGTAAAAAACAAAATAGGTACTTTAAAATACGGTGTTTTACCCAGTGCTCTTATTCTTGCTTTGGTGGGTATCGTATTACTTAGTCAACCCGACACAGGAACACTTCTTGTGATAGGTTCTACTGCTTTTGTAATGTTTCTTGCGGCAGGTGGGCGATGGAAACATGTTGGAGTAGCGACTCTTTTTTCTATTGGTGGACTTGCTGTGCTTGCAACATTAAGGCCGTACATAAAGGAGAGAATACTAACTTTCCTTGATCCTGCGAGAGACGCATTGGGGGCAGGATATCAAATACAACAATCACTTATTGCAATAGGATCAGGAGAGCTTACTGGTCGTGGGTTTGGGCAAAGTATACAAAAATTTAGTTTTCTTCCTGAGCCAATCGGGGATTCTATTTTTGCTGTAGCTGCAGAAGAGTTTGGGTTTATAGGTGGTGCTGTGATAATTTCAACATTTTTATTTCTTGCTTTTCGTGGTATTTACATAGCACAAAAATCTCCTGATACATTCAGTGGACTTTTGGTGCTCGGAATTGTTATACTTATAATATCGCAATCATTTGTAAATATTGCTTCAATGCTAGGAGTCATGCCTCTTACAGGCTTACCTCTTTTATTTATTAGCAAAGGAGGGACGGCTTTGTTCGTAACACTTTTAAGCGTCGGGATTATATTGAACGTATCTAAATATAAAAGACTTTAATTAAAAATATGAAAGTATTGTTTACAGGAGGGGGAACGGGTGGACATTTCTATCCAATAATTGCAATTGCTCAAGAATTGAATAAATTAGCAGAGGAAGAACATCTCACAACGCTGAAGCTTTTTTATATGTCTGATTCTCAGTATAATGAACGTCTATTGTATGAAAATGATATCAGTTTCATACAAGTAAATACAGGAAAAGCACGTAGGTATTTTTCATACTTAAATATATTAGATATTTTTAAGACAATTACGGGTACTATGTATGCACTTTTCCGTATTTTTAGGTTGTACCCTGATATTGTTGTAAGTAAAGGTGGGTATGCGAGTTTTCCGGCTCTTTTTGCAGCAAGATTATTGAGAATACCTGTAATAATTCATGAATCTGATAGTGTTCCTGGTAGAACAAATAAATGGGCATCAAAATTTGCTACAAAAATAGCTATATCATACAAAGAGGCTTCAGAGTATCTCCCAAAAAAGAAAACAGCATTAACTGGTAATCCTATTCGGCATGAAGTTCTAAATCCAATAAAAGATGGAGCGCATGAATTATTAAAATTAGATGAAAATGTACCCGTTTTGTTTATTCTTGGGGGATCGCAAGGTTCACAAATAATAAACGAAACAGTGGTGCAGGCGTTACCCGAGCTTATTGCGAAATATCAAATAATACATCAAGTTGGTAAAAATAATTTTGAATATATAAAAAATCTTTCTGATGTTGTAATTGGTAAAAGTGAATACAAAAATAGATATAAAATATTTGCATATTTAAATAATAAGGCAATGAGGATGTCTGCTGGAGTTGCAGATCTTGTGATCTCACGAGCAGGGTCAACTATTTTTGAAATAGCTGTATGGGGGTTACCTTCCATTATTATACCTATAACAGATTCTAATAAGGATCATCAGAGGAAAAATGCATATTCTTATGCTCGTTTTGGGGCCGCCGATGTTATAGAAGAAAAAAATCTTACTCCGCATTTATTTGCAGCAGAGGTGGACAGAGTAATGAACGATAAATCAAGAATGGAAGAAATGAGCAACGCTGCAAAAGTATTTTCAAGAACAGATGCTGCAAGAAAGATAGCTGAGCAAGTTATGGATGTATTACTAGAACATCAAAAATAATTAAAAACAAAATATTAAAAATAAATTCCGTCTCATTATAAGACGGAATTTTATATTTAAGCATTAATCCATAACCCAGCGCCATCGTTTATCTTTCTTTTCCTGAGATAGTCCAAGTTTAGGTGGAGCTATAAGATTTTTTAGTGCTTCTTCTGATGTGCCTATATTTGCAAGTGTTATGTTGGTGCCATTAAGGCAGTGGAATATTCCACGAATAGAGGCTTTTACGAATGTTAACATCATAGGATTGCTTCCTGTGCTTCTTGAGAGGTATTGAGCTTGCGCCAGGCAATTTAGAGCACCTTCAATATATTTTTCTTCTTCAAGTTCTTTGCACTTTCTTTGTTTAAAAGGTAAAACATTATTTTTTTTCATAGATCACCTCCAAGAAATAGTGTGCTATAATACAAATTTGGAACTTTTAATCTAAATTGAAGATACTATATATATGGATAAAAAACAAGATAAAATTGTAACTAGATTTGCTCCATCACCAACCGGGGTGCTTCATGTTGGTAGTGTTAGGACTGCATTATTTAATTATCTATTTGCACGCAAGTACGGAGGGAAGCTTATCTTGCGTGTAGAGGACACCGACAAAGAAAGGAGTAAAAAAGAATATGAGGACAACATATTGGATGGCTTAAAGTGGCTCGGTATTTCATATGACGAAATATATCATCAATCAGAACGAGTGGATATACATAAAAAATATTTAAAGAAGATGATTAAAGAAGGGAGTGCGTATGAGGCAGAAGAGAGTAAGGATGGAACTGGTAAGATTATTCGTTTTAAAAATCCAAATATGAAAGTTTCTTTTAATGATTCTGTTCGTGGAGATATAGAATTTGATACAACAGATTTAGGTGATTTTGTTATTGCAAAAAATCTAGATACACCACTCTTTCATTTGGCTGTAGTAGTTGATGATTTTGAGATGGGGATTACCCATATTATTCGCGGGGAAGACCATATATCCAATACTCCGCGTCAGATACTCATACAACGCGCAATAGGCGCCACAGAGCCTCAATATGCCCATATCCCGCTTATTTTAGCACCAGACAGGAGTAAACTCTCAAAACGTCACGGTGCTGTTTCTGTGATCGAGTTTAGAGAAAAAGGATATCTACCAGAAGCCGTGATAAACTTTCTTGCGCTTATTGGCTGGAACCCGGGAGACGAAAGGGAACTTTTTACGATAGAAGAGCTCGTCAAAGAGTTTTCATTGGAGAAGGTTCAAAAAAGTGGAGCAATATTCAATACTGAAAAACTTGATTGGATAAATAAAGAGTATATAAAAAAGATGAGTAGTGGTGAAATAATGGAAAAACTAGAAGTGTGTATGCCGGAAAGTGTCAGGAGTATTGAAGGAGTAACGTGTGATAAATTTGAAAAGATACTCCCCGTTATTGTGGAGCGCATAAATGTATTTTCTGATATTAAAAAAATGGCAGAGGAAGGGGAGTTGCAATATTTCTTTTCACAGCCGGAATATGAAAAAGAAGGATTATTTTGGAAAGACGAAAAGGATACAGAAAAGACTAAAGAGAGGATTGAAGAAGTGATAAACAAGTTGCAGAATATATCAGTAGAAGATTTTACAGCTGAAAAAATAAAAGAAAAAATTTGGGATTACGCAACGGAAGAGGGGAGAGGTAGTGTGCTTTGGCCCATGCGCTTCGCGCTCTCAGGTCGCGATAAATCTCCTGATCCATTCACACTGGCTGGAATATTTGGCAAAAAGGAGACCATTGAGCGTTTGCAGATTGCAGGGGAGAAGTTGGCAGTGTAGTTTTTCTATGCTTGACAGAAGGTTCAAATAATGTTATTCTCTACAGAGAATAATCATAGTGTTTTAGAAGGAGAAAAAAATGGAAGAAGAAGTTGAGTTTCGAAAGAAATCATCTTGGCAAAAGGAAGATTGTATTAATCCTAATTGCTCAAATAAATCTACCCTCGAAACATTTTTTGGGGAAGTGGAAATTCGGTGTTGCAAGGAGGAGGAATGTAAAATTTTGGCAAGTAGTTTTGCACAAAATGCATATCCTTTTTCTAGCTCACGGTTTATCAAAACAAGTTTCTCTCATTTGTCTTTAGTGAGATAGAGAATAATAATCGCCAATATCCTTATGGGTAATGGCGATTTTTTTATTGGAAATATTCAAAAGGGAATTTTAACCATCCTATTTTTACAAACATAACTACAACAAGTGTATAAATGATTGAAATAACAGTATCTTTTACGAGTTCTTTTCTTGTATATTCACTTTTTTCTTTTGAAATTAGATCTTTAACTCCATGGTGCATAAGCATAAAACCAACAACATTAGTTATCCAGTACCCAAATATCATCATGGGTAGAAAAAGATTTTTAGAAATCAATCCAAATGGAAATGCGAAAGCATAAGCGAGTGGAATATTAACCAAAAGGTCATTCCACCAAGAGAGTGGCGAAAGTATATATCCGATTGTGGCTGATATCCCTCCTTTGATCTTATTTTTCATATTTATTTTTTATCTAGAATTTAGAGTTGGTAAAAGGTGGAGTTATTGGTAAAATATACATAAATAACTTTAATTTTATTATATGCATTTCGGTAAAAAAGTACAAATATTATTTATTTTGGGTCTTCTTTTCTTTGTTTTTACGTTGCCAACAAATGCTGCACTTGTTGATGATTTAAAGGATAAAATTTCAGATAAAACTACGGAGATAGAAAAAATAGAAGCTGAGATCGCAAAATATCAAAAAGAAATTGATTCATTGGGCGGTGAGGCAGATACATTGAAAAATTCAATACGTAAATTAAACACTACGAGAAAGAAACTAGAAGCAGATATACGATTTACTCAAACAAAGATTAATTCAGCATCATTGAAGATAGAAAAATTAGCTCTTGAAATTGCTACAAAAGGTACGGAGATAGATGAGTCTAATAAAGCTATTGGTGAGATAATACGTAAGATAGATGAAGCTGAGACAAATACTTTAGTAGAGATAATACTTTCTAACGACACTTTTTCATCTTTTTTGGATGATATTGAAAATTTAAAACAATTACAAAGTGTAGTGAGTCAGAATCTTAAACAGCTCGAGGCTTTAAAAGCAGATCTGGAAATTATTAAAATAGAAGATGAAGAGCAAAAAAGATCGCTAGTAAGTTCACGGTCAGAACTTAGTGATCGTAAGCAAATTACAGAAAGCAATAAAACAGAAAAGAAACAACTACTCGACATTACAAAAAACAAAGAATCAAATTACAAAAAACTTGTAACAGAAAGAAAGAAACAGAAAGATAGGTTTGAAGCTGATTTACGTAATATGGAATCACAGTTGCGATATGAATTGGATAAAAGTAAATTACCCAAGGTTGGAACAAAAATCTTTTCCTCACCTCTTCCAGAACTATCTTTAGTATCTTGCTACAGTGGTGGTATTGGAAATTGTATAACCCAATTCTTCGGGGATACTCCTTTTGCAAAATCAGGTGCATATAATGGCAACACTCATAATGGAATGGATTTTCGTGCAAGGACCCCACAGAAAGTAGGAGCAGTTCTGTCTGGAGAAGTAGTAAAAGTAAACCGTACTGCAGCTCCTGGTTGTCAGTATGGCAAATGGGTTCTTGTTGATCATAAGAATGGAATTTCAACGTTGTATGCACATCTAAGCCTTGTAAAAGCGGAGGGTGGACAAGAAGTAAATACAGGTGACATAATTGGATACAGTGGTAATACAGGATACTCAACTGCTTATCATTTTCATTTAACAGCATACGCATCAGAAGCTGTAAAGTTTAAAGATTACAAATGTAAAAGTGGTCCAACTGTAAACATTCCAATTGCTGCATATAGTGCATATCTTAATCCATTGGATTACTTATAAAAATTTGTTAAAATATTACTTATATAATGAAAATTCAAAAACATAAAAAAGGAGGATTTATTAAGACAATCGTAATATTGATTGTTGTTATAGCAACTCTGTCGTATTTTAAGATTGACATTGCTTCTATCATTGAATCTGCGCCAGTACAAGCTGCATGGAGTTTTACTAAAACATTATTTACAAACTACGTTGCACCGGCTACTGAGTATGTATGGAATAATATTCTCAGAGATTTTATTTTTGAAAATGTTGTAGATTTCTTTACAAAAGCTGAAGAACAAATAGCTGATACTAATATTGAAGATCTTATAAATTTGGCTACATCTACTCCGGAAATTAATTAAGGTAATAATAGGGGAGTGTGTAAGTAGAACAATATGAGTGAAAATAAAAACACTGTTAAAAGGAAGAGGTGGAGTACTGAAAATTTAAAAGATGGATTAAAGCATTATTATGAACTTAATAAACGCTACCCAACATCACGAGAAGTTGATAAATTTGAATTTCTACCTTCGTCTCGCTCCATTCAGAGAAGATTTGGGGGACTTGTAGAGCTAAGGAAGCAAGTTGGACTAAGTAGTGCTACTGATTTCAGAAAAGGTGAATATAGCTCAAATAGGGCAAAAAGAATAAACAAAAGGGCTTCTATCATAGAAAAACAGGTACATGAGTACCTTGTAAATCTGTTTGGAGCCGAATTTGTTCATAGAGAATACTTTTTTACAGATGACAAGAGGACACGAACAGATTTTTTTATATATTGTAAAAATGGAAATTTTTCCGTAGATGTATTTTTTACTCAGGACAGACATAATTTTACTGGATGCTTGAATAGCAAAATGAGGACATATAGTAATATTGAGATGTTACAGTATCCAGTTATATTTTTACACATGAACGATGAAATAACCTCTGAAGAGATATTAAGTATTTTAAAAAATAAAAAAAATAAACTACTTAAGTACCAAAAGGTAATGACATTCGGTGAATTTAAGGCATTTTGCTCGTCTAAGACAAGAAAATAGAATAGAAGGGGCTATTTGTGTAATTTGGATAAAATAGCTTAAAGTGGGACTTTACTGGGATAAGTAACTAACGTCGCATAACGTATCTGAACAAAAGATATATTGTGCGACGTTGTTTTGTTTACAAAACAACGGGTACCCTCGTAGTGTGGTATGGGTGTGACGTTGTCTTATTTATGTTCCCTACTTAAACAAGAGTGTGGCATTTGATTGTAATTAATAGTGACCTACCGGGTTACTATTAGAGTATTTTTAAAACAATGAAGCGGTGTTAAAAATTAACACCGCTTTTGTCTTCTAAATTAGGAGTAATTTTTATTTTGATTGATTTGATCGAAAAAAGAAATTATCTCTTCTTTTATCTCTTTTTCATGAATATCTTCTTCGTAGTATTCTGCAAGGACTATTTCTTCCAGTAAGTTTCGGTCTTTAGTATGCCCCGGAACTTTTAAAAGAAAACACTCTTGATTATCTTTTGAACAGCACCTGTATTTAACAGGAATCTTTTTTTTAAATTCAGGAAAAGAGCACTGCGCTATTTTTCCAAGGTAACCATTTTTTTTCATAATAGGACAAATGTTTACCTCTCCCTCTTCCCTACTTTCCAGCTTAGTTTCATTTATTCTTGCGACGGTGTGTATAGAAATGGAATGTGCTGACATTATTATTTACTCCTTTGTTATTTAAAAGATCGTTAGCTTCCCATGAACACATAAAAAAACCGCCAAAATGGCGGAATTACGACAATTTAGTGTTGTCGCTTAGTTTTACTTCATACATTATATGACGTTGCTTCATGCTATTTTGATTATAGAAAATAGGGACATATTGTCAATATTTTTAAGTGTATAACTATATTGGAGATATAACCCACTTTTATCCTTTAGTTGATCTCACATTCAGTTTTAAGCGCGCCTATGTCTTCGTCTGACAGAAAAGGAGACTCCATATCTTGGTTTTCCATGAGGTAATACATTATTGAAGTCGAATTTTCTACATGATCTAGATTGAGCGCATGTCCAAATTCATGAGCCAGAACAATTCTCAAGTCTTTTGTGCTATCAAATTGATATATATTGATTCTGTCTCCAGTGTATTCACCTTGATCAAATACTCTTGCTTTTCCAAATGTGTTGTTGTAAACACTCACATCTGAATTTAATTTATTTGCAAAATTATTTATCTTATCAACTATTATATTCATTTGTTTATTCAGAAAATTTAACTCAGTTGTTTTTTTATTAAGTTCTACCGCTATTTTTTCTAAGCTTAAACGTTCTTGTTCAAGTTTATTGAATTCTTTTTTCGGAGCTCCTCCTACTTTGTTCCAGTGAGCGACCTCCTTGTTATATTCTTTGAGTTGAGTTTCATATAAAGACACTGCGGTATTATATTGCTTAAAACGTTTATCATGTGAAGATTTCAGTGTCTCGTGTTCTTCTGTAAGCCTATCGTATGAAGCTCCTTTTTTATCAAGACTTTCCCTTGTTCGTCTTTCGATGATTGTATTTTGTTGTCTTTCATCAAATACTAAATTTATTTTGAATTCCGCTTCTGGGTTATAAACAAAAAGTTCCATATTTATTCCTTCTTCCCATATCGTTTCAGCGTTAGCTATAAGATTTAAAAAATCATTTTTTGTTATATTAAATTTTTTATCAATTTCTCCAAGACTATATTCCAAAGGTTTTTCACATACTGTTTTTTGTTGAGATATTATTACTCCAGTCAAAACTATTGTGAATATGAGAAGTATGTTCAAAAATACCCCTCCTCTTTTGTAATTATTTTTAGAATACTTTAATTTCATCGTGAAAATATCATTACGACTAACTACTGACTCTTTTTAAGATATAAAGCATTTAGCATGATAGCTGCGCCAGCTGCGAGTATGAATGCCCACTGTATTTCCATGAAAAATGATATTATTATAACTGCTGTTAATATTATGACTTTCCCTATTTGTATTGCTATTTCTCTAAATACAGTAAACTCGTCTACATAGTGTCCCTTGTCTGCTGCAAGCTCATAAAATATTGTATCAAAAGATGTACGTGTCAATATTCCCGTAAGACTATGATAGAGTCCTGCGATAAATATGTGAAATGAAGTAAGAACGAATATTTTAATTATCCATCCTATCGCATACAGTATACTACCCCACCTCAGCATCTTTCCTTTTTCCGGCATTTTGTCTATATACTTTCCGGCAACAAGTTGCAAGACGACTGTTCCGGCGATAATAAAGCTGGATACTGCTCCAACTTTGAGATAATCTCCATCAAGTAAAAGAAAAATAAAAATTGGCCAAACTATTATACCGATAGCATTTTCTGCCCCATTTGCCATAAGTGATAATGTTAGAGGTCTATTTTTTCTTGAAAAAATATTTTTCCATGTTTCTGCGTAGCTCCATACGAATTTTTCATTTGTTTTTGGCACTATTGAAAATGGTATTCCCGCAAGTATAAAAAATAAGACTGTCACAATAAACAGTATATTAAATCCAAAATTTTCAATTACGTATCCTGCTATTGCCGGACCCACAACACCAAGAACAGTAAGTGTTGCCAATAAAATACTAACTTGTTTACCTCGGTTGTTTTTGTTTGTAAATTTTGCAAAATCAACATGGTATGGAAGCCAATAAAATAAACGGAAAAATAAGACAGCAAAAAAAGATATTGGAATAAGGTAAATAAGACGATCACTTCCCTCTTCCATAAAAAAAAGGGTGATATAAAACAACGCTCCCCATAGTGTGGCAAGTACTAGAGCTTTTTTAAAACCAAATTTATTTAAAAATTGTGCACCTAGTGGAGCTAGGAGTCCATATCCTAAATGTCCAAGCAAGTAAAAGAGAATAAGATATTGAAAATTTTGCTCAAAAGTATTGTAAAAAAATATTGGAAGAAATACCCCAAGAAGACCTGATGAGATGAATAGTATTGTTCTGCCTACGTAAAGCCCTAACAGCCCCCTAAATTTATCGTTTTGTAGTTTTTCCTTTAAAGATAACCCTATCATAACTGCAATTTTATCATATTTTACATATATAGCACAGTAAGAATCAATAAATAAACGAAGTGGAATCTCTTTCATTTATTGATTCTTACATCAAAAACAAAGTAAGCAGTTCTCCTGTGATAAATACTTCTATGAATGCTGCCAGTGCTATTATTGGCAATATTATTTTGATATATTTTTTAAGTGCTATTTTTAAATATGGTGTAAACATGTCTTTATTGCGGAGTTTTTTTGAAAACATTTCTCCAAGCCATACTCCATATCCAGCAATGATGAGAATTGCGGGTATCTCAAACATCCCATGAGGAAGTATTCCGAGCAATATTGATATTATCCCCTCCCCGGCTATTATTACTGAGGTTATAATTCCTAGCATGTATCCATTAAGTAATATAAAGATAACAGGGATCACTCCAAACAGAATACCTAAGAGCATCATAAAAAATGCTTTTATGGAATTATTCAAAAAGATTAGAAAAAATATTTCAATTTTTTCTAATTCCCCAATAAAAGCAATTTCTTCCTTTATTTGCTCCATTGCCTCCCCTGTTTCGGTTGGTAAAAACTCTGCGGTTGCAAAACCTAAAACTCCAGAGATAATAAAAAGTAGTGCAAGTGCTTTTACATAAAATCCAATTTCTTTAGGTATTAATGTTTTATATAAATTCATAGTCGTTATTATATCATACTTGACTGATGGTTTTATTGTGGTAGTGTTATAGATAGTAGCACATTCTAAATTTAAGCAGATTACACTGGAGGTGTAAAATGAAACAAACAATAAAAGCTCATTTTTCATTTATATTTTTAGTTGTTGCCTTTGGTTTTTTGATTGCTTGGTGTGGTCTTTGGATAGTACAAGAGTGGAGAGAAAACTCTGCACCATTACCAGAGACAAAAATTATAAAACCATGGACTTCAAATGGTTATGAATTGCTCATTTTAACGAATGGAAAAAGTGTAAAATGGAGATCTTCAACACCGCCAATTATTGTTCATAATAAAGAATCATTTTTACAAAAAAATATTAGTAGTGTTGTGTTACACTACATTCTATATCAAAATCTTAGTGGAGGTACTCTTACCTACCATGGAAAGACCAAGGATGGAGATCTTATTTTGTATAAAGAACTCCTAAGTTCTGATGGTTTTACACAAGGTTCCAATTATTTTTGGAAGATTCGTGTAAATGAAGAGAAAACTTTAATTGAATTCTACGCCGAAGAACATTTTAATATACTTCTAGCTTTGAGTTCTTGTTGTATGTTTGCGTTGTTTTTATTGTTTGCATTGGTTGTATTCTGTAGGAAACAGGACAATAAGCAATTACAAAAGCCTGACTGGCGTAATGACCATTATAATCCCGTGTAGAACAAAGATCTTCAAAATTTTTCTTAAGCTTCAGCCGTGCATTTTTTGCACGGTTTTTCTTTTACTTAATTTTACCAAGCGGGCACTTTTTGTGGTCGTGTTTTGGTAATGCCGGGCAATATTTCCTACCATATTCTATCATCCTAATCGTAAAATCTTTCCATTCTTTTTTGGATAATATTTCCATAAGATCTTTTTCTATCTTGTTTGGGTCTGTTTCGTCAGTAAGTTTGAGAAGTCGCGTGAGTCTTTTTACGTGTGTATCTACTGCGATTCCTTCTACAATGCCGTAAGCTTCTCCCAAAACCACATTAGCGGTTTTTCTAGCTACCCCGGGGAGTGCGAGCATGTCTTCCATTATCTTAGGGACTCTCCCTTTGTGTTTTTCTTTCAATATTTTTGCTGTAGCTAAAATATTCTTTGCCTTATTACGATAAAACCCTGTTGAGTGTATATCTGTCTCAAATTCTTTTAAATTGACCTTTAAGTAATCGTCCAACTTTTTATATTTTCTAAATAATTTTTCTGTTACCTCATTTACTTTTTTGTCTGTACATTGAGCAGAAAGTATAACTGCAACAAGTAATTCCCAATTATTGGAATAATTGAGTGCGATTTTTGGTTCAGGAAAAAGCCTTTTTAGTTTATAGATAATCTTTTTTACTCGCTCTTTTCTAATTTTTAACTGTGTTGCGTTGTTTGACATATTGATGATATTTATGTATTTTATCACACAGAAAGCTAATCACAATATTCAAACAACACAATGATGGAGATATGCTATGTGTAAAAGAGAAACAGATTTTAATCTTGAGCAATTACTGAGCTTTATCACACTTTCATCTAAGAGTACTGCTCAAAATGCTTCTTCTTTCGAGTCACCGTCTATTAGTTTAATTACTAATGAAATAGGAATTATCTTTCTAACCACAGTGAATAAGGAGGAAAAGACAACCGCAGAAAATAAGCTTATTGAGTTGCTGGAGAATTGTTTAAATAGTGTTCGTCAAATAGCTTATTTTTTTATTTCAAAATATGAAACTTTGGCACCAAGTAATCTTTCCAAAAATTCACAGAAAGTATTACGTGAATTTGAAGAAAACCCAAAGAATATAGAAATAATAAAAAATGCACGAGCAGCCATATAACACTTAAGTCTAGACAAAGCCTCGGCATACCCGGGGCTTTTTTGTACAAAAAAGCATTCATTTTAGTTTACTTAAACATGGAATCACTTGCACAAAGTTTATTTATGCGTATATTTATTTATAGACAGAAACGAGGAGGTGTAAAGTGGATTTTGACATAATTACAACACAAGAACTAATCCCAGAATTTTTGGAGAGAGTAAAAAAAGTTTCTTCCGAAATATCTAATAAATTACCAAATATTGATAGCGAATCAACAGATGAATATTGGTACGATTGGTGGGCAGTAAATCAAGTCTTACTAGATTTGCAAGATTTCTTGAAAGTTTTTGAATTTCAAGTTCGTTGTCTAAGCTTTCAAGATCTGACATATCGAGAACTTTATTTACTTGAAACATTGTATGGTAATTTTATTATTTTAGCACATACACGTATATCAAATGCGCCAGAAGAAGCGAAAAGTGATAGGTATAAAGAAGTGTTTAAAAGAGTTAATAATGTTGTATCTGATTTTCAATTGATTAATATAAAATTGAAAGAACAATTTTATCAATTGATATTTAATAAGATATCTACAGAAAAAAAAGTGTGCTAGTCTTTTTGAAACAGAAGAAGGAAGCGAATATTGTTAAAGTTAAAGCCCTATTTTGGGGCTTTTTTTTGTGTAAAAAAGTCGCTCCAATTACTAGGAGCGACTTTAGTCAAACATTTTATCTGTGGTTAGTAATTTATGAGAGGAAAGAATTGTTTCAATTACACCAAGAAGATGGAAAGCCCGTTCATTTTCTCCATCTTCGTGCATTTTTTCCATTAACAGTGTCATGGAATGTGCGTGCATAAGTGCAAATTGCCCATTGCATAGATAGTTTAACTCACTTCTGGCAAGCTCTTGTGGAGGGATACATTCTTCTTGAAAGATTTTTTTATATTCTTTTGCTCGTATTTCTAATTCTTCATGATTAGATTTTCTCATTAGTTTCTCCTTTTGTTTGAAGTGTTACATTTGTTCTATTTATTATAGTTAAATTTTTCCTTGTGTTTGTCAAGCTCTAGATTTTTTCTTGTAATAAGTCGTCTTCAAATGCCTTAATTCCCTTAATATTTTTATCATACTTACTGATGTCTGGCAGGTTCAATGTTATTATTTTCCTATATATTATGTCAATCAATTTTTTTACTCGTTCCACTTCCTCATTATTCATTTCAAGGGACAGGCTCATTATTTTGTTATTCTTTGGTTCTAGGAATTCTAGTTGTCCAATAGACACACCACCTGTGCTTATAAAATCTCTAGAATTTTCTACAAGTAATTTATAGAAAATAAGTTGGTTTTTATATTTATATAATTTTACTTTTTCATATGCATCCTTCCCTCCCCAGCTCTCTGCGCTTTTTCCTGTTTTAATATCCACCACTTCAAGCAGATTAGAGTCGAGACTTATGATTTTGTCTATCTTTCCAGTTATGTGTGCATCACCAATCATTACTCCTTGATGCTTGAAATCCACTTCTATTTTGTGCGTAGGGTCAAAGCTGTCTATACGCTCTTTGTAGTATATAGCGAGTGCATCCTTGCCTCGTTTCAAGAAAAGTGTGAAATCCGTAGAAGATAAACGTTTCATCTCCAGCTCTCTTTCAAACCATCCAAGTACAGTTTCTTCTGATGGCACGACTCCATCTTTTCGTAATTGTGTATATATGAGTTCAACTACTTTGTGCATTGCCGTCCCGTATGAGCCTGATGGAGTCATTGACTGTGGGAAACGAAGCAGATTTTGTTCAAGAAATGTCTGAGGACCACCATCTGCGACATTGAGAAAATTATTAAAATGAGTCACCGGCATTTGGTAATCCTTGAGTAGCGTCTCTAAGAGCGCCCGCTCATCTTTTATAAACGGTTGATGGTGATATGCATCCCAGCTTCTTTCAAGTACCTTCACTGTGTCCTGTATACTCTTTTCTTTTTCTTCACTATTCTCTCCAGAGAGAATAGTGACAATAAAACCATCCACGTCTTCTCTCTTTTCGTGGAGGTTTAGAAAACGAAGTTTAGATGACTCTTTTCCACTTCCTTTTGCTGTGTATGAGGTGAGATAAAGATTACTCTTTGCTCGTGTCATCGCAACATAAAAAAGTTTAAGCTGATCATCGGTGGTGTCTCCTGCCGGAGCTATTCTGAGATTTTCAGGGAAAGAAAGCCTGCCTCCTCTGGCGGATGACGCCCAGATGTCATCTTGGCAAGATAGAACAAAAACAGTATCAAACTCAAGTCCTTTTGCTTTATGTGACGTCATAAGGTTAACCGCGTGTCTTGCGCCTGTAAACGGGCTTGTGTCCGTTATTTGCTTTTTATTTTTCTTGTGGAGTTCCACAAACTCCACCAAGTCATCCAGTTTAAGCTGTTCGCCATTTTTATATTTTCTTAATGCGTGCACAAATACTCTCAAACTAGAAAGAAAAGTAAGATACGAAGTCGTATTATTTTGAAATTCTTCAACCCCAAAATAGTGTTCTCTAAAAGGACTAACGAATTTATCTATGGCTTTCGGTTCTTTGTTCTCAACCCCGCTATTGTCATCTTCTTCAGAGTCTGCCACTAGCGACACATGTGAACCAACTATTTTATCCAAAACTGATTCTAATGTTTCTGTTTGTGACGCTCCTGTAAGCTCGTCAAAAAAATGGGCAATTTGTTGAAGTTTCTGGTCTTCAGATTCCCTCATTATCCCAAGCCACTCCCTCTCACCTCTGCTTTTCTGCCTCGCCTCTACAGATAGCTTCCAAATTGTTTCTCTCTCAAGACCCCAAAATGGATAAGAAAGTATTTCCGGAAGTAACTCGTCCGCCTCGCTCTTATCTTTGCGTGCAAGAGTAGTTATGAATTGTGATATTGTGATCAATTGATGTATGTGAGGTTCATCAAAAATGTTTTGCTGTCTTTCGTAATGGATTGGAATGTTGTGCGCGCTAAGATACGTTGTAACATTCATTAGTTCTTTGTGTTTTCGACTAATAACAGCGATGTCTTCCGGATTTTTACCATTTTCAACAAGACGTTTTATTTCATCTGCAACAAAACAGAGTTCATGTGCATCAGTTGCAAATATCTTGTGCACAATATCTCCATCTGTAATATTTGGGTTTGATGCAATAAGTTTCTTTTCCAGTTCTGGGATTATGTTTTCCAGTCGCTCTTCTCCTTTTTGTATGATGTGTCGAGCAATATCCAGTATTTTTTGTGTTGAACGATAGTTCTCCGTCATCGTTATGATATCTGGATTATCATAAGCGTCTTTGAAATTCAAAATATTAGATATTTCAGCACCTTGAAACTTGTATATTGCTTGATCATCATCCCCAACAGCCATTACATTTGGCCTCCCTTCATTTACCGGAGCGCTGGAGATAAGTTGCAATAATCTAATCTGAGCATCGTTAGTATCTTGGAATTCATCAACCAAAATATATTGAAATTGCTCTTGTATGTCATAACGGAGAGTATCGTTTTCTTTCACCGCCTGTATTGTCTCCAGAAGCATGTCATCAAAATCATAAAAACTTTGTCTATGCATTTCGTTGCGATATTTTTCATAAATATCAGCAAGGGCGTTCATTTTTATTATGTAAATAGAATCTTTGTGCACTCGCTTTCCGTCAGAATCTTTTTTTGTGTATTTTGTTTTCCATTCTGAAAGAGGTGTAGCCTTGCCCGCCTCCTCTGCCTCTAGAAGAGCGCGAGAGAGAGTTCCCGACATTGCTTCGAGCCAAGACTTCAAGTGTGTGAGTGGAAATGATTTTGATTCATATTTTTTAAACTCAGTAAGAATGTGTGCCACTTCTTCAAAAATACCTTTTGATATACGTTGATCAAATACTTCAGCCAAAAGCGGATTTGCGTATTCTTGTTCTTCACTATTGTGTTTTAAAATGGCGCGGAATTCATCGGGAGTAAGTCCTGCTTTTTTTAGATTACTTATCGCGTTCAATATCGCACTTGCGTACACGAAACCCTGCTCAGGGTGCTCACTGCGTAATGGATTGTCGTGGTCTGACTCTTTTAGTATGTTCTCTATAATACTTAGTTGAGTCAGCTCGTCCGCGGAAACAAAACTTGCTCCATTGTAGAAAAACTCAGGATTTCTGTTGATTACCTCAACTCCAAAACTATGAAAAGTATGAATCGCCACCCTATATGCATCACGCCCAATAAGCCCAGCCAGACGCTTACGCATGTTTATAGCTGCGGAGTCTGTAAAGGTTAAACACAAAATATTTGAAGGGGCTATATCTGTCTGTTTTAGGATGTTTCCTACTCGAAGGGATAATATCTCCGTTTTCCCTGATCCGGGCCCTGCAACCACCAAAACAGGCCCCTCAACGGTATCCACAGCCTTCTTCTGGGCAGTATTTAGTTTTTTGTAGCGTTCTTCATATCCCTTCTCGGAGTCATTTTTCATAATGCCAGTATAACACACCAATCTGCAGTTAAATAAAAAACGGCTCAATTAATTGAGCCGTTTTTGAACGTAAAATAAGGTTAGTTTCTGAAATAATATCCTACATAAATTTTTTCCAGAAAATCACCGTCATCAAAGTATGCATCTGCTGAAGTCCCTTCATTGTCATACTTTGCCCACCCCCGACTTTCATAACTAAACTCAGGGTGAAGACCGTAGAAATTGCTAACATGGTCATGCATCATTGCACCATTGTGTGTAGAGCCTTTCCATCCGTTATTTAACATAAAACCGTAAAAACTGTTATATGCCCATACGAATATAACTTCTTCACCTGGTGAAGCAATTTGAAGAGTACCTCCATATCCTCCATTGTGTCCATTGTACACATGCCAACCGCACTCTGATACAATTCGCCGTGCGGAAGAATCCCTACCTTCATTATTCAGCTCAAAAGATCCATAAGAATTCCAGGTAATGTTATCACCTATCGATGGGCAGTTAGATAACGGTTCATCTTCTTCAAAAAGACATCCTGTAGTGATAATTACTGAAAAGAACAATGCTAACATAGTCATTTTCATGACATTTCTCCTTTTCGTTGAGAGAAAATTCTCTATAATTACGCTATCATAACTCTTTACATTTAGCAAGGTATGTAGTATAAATTGGTTCGCCTCCAACTTATTTCTTTGATACATAGGCCCCTGTGGCAGAAACCACGCGACGTTAGACCTATATTAACTCCTCGGCTCGGCAGTGAGAGAATTTCGCTATCGGCTACATTATCTCACTGCGCTTGCTTTACGTCGTTAATAAAAAAACGACTCAATTAATTGAGTCGTTTTAGGAGCAGTAAATAGACTTAATTTTTGAAAAAATGTCCAACATAAATTTTTTCCAGAAAATTTCTCTTACTAAAATACGCACTAACAAAAATATTTTCATACTCATACGTTGATAAACTATAATTTTTGCCCCGAAATTCAGAATGCAATTTATAGAAATTGCTATTATGTTCGTACATTCCTGCACCTTTGTGTGTTGCACCCATCCATCCCTCATTAAGTATAAAGCCGTAAAAAGTATCGTACTCCCAAATAAGTATAACTTCTTCGTCTTGTGAAGCAATTTGAATAGTATTCCCATCTTTCCCGTCATGCCCATCAAATATATGCCATCCGCATTCTAAAACAATTTGTCGTGCAATATGATTTTGTCCAGCTTCCATTAGTTTGAAAGCCCCATAAGACTGCCACGTAACATTGTCATCAATAGAAGGGCAACTAGGCATTGTCTTCTTTTTGTAATTATGTGTATAACTACAGCTTGTG
>VAPL010635930.1_pt1 | contig 18778 bp, 19 predicted proteins | sample 3395061 | NCBI WGS metagenome assembly VAPL01 (sample SAMN08290444, study PRJNA428436) | hydrothermal vent metagenome | isolation source: Deep-sea hydrothermal vent chimney 2 | place: Pacific Ocean: Juan De Fuca Ridge | depth 2182 m m | reverse complement strand
TGTGTTAGGCATGCCGCCAGCGTTCAATCTGAGCCAGGATCAAACTCTTCAGTTCAATCATTTTGATTGCTTTTAGTATATGAACAAGTCCATATATAAAGTGCAATCTACTTTTCGCAATGAAAAGATCTAGCATCAAAAAAACTACTAACTAAACTACTATATAATAGGTTTTGACATAGGTTACTTATCATCGACTTTTTTGGCATTGCCAATCATCGACACAAGTACCCACACAAATTATCTGATTAAATTGTTAAAGAACGAGGCTAACATTTTTCGTTAGCGCAGACCTTCAATTATAAAGGTGTTTCTGCTCCACCGTCAACCAATTTTTTAGGTTTTTCGTTTCAGGAAAAGTTGTTTTTCAACTGCTTCCCTTGTGTGGAGGCGCGCATTATACGCACAGAATGAAATCCGTCAACAGTTTATTTCAGTTTTTTTGTATATAATAAAAAAACAGGGTAACTACCTGAATAATAAAGCAACCGCCCGAAAAAAAACCGCAGGGTTTTGCGGTTCTTCGGGTGATAAAAAGCGGATTAGTTCGTTAACAGTGCGGAAGTATTCAATAATACTCAGCTTAATCTTGAGCTTTGCTGGCTTTAATTATCAATTCTTCAACCGGGGCAGGTCTGGCCAGCGCATAGCCTTGCGCATAATCAACGCCAATATCCCCTAGCGCACGCATAATCTCTGTGTTCTCGACAAATTCTGCCACGGTTTTTAAACCCGCAACGTGGCCAATGTTGTTCACCGCAGCCACAATGGCCGCATCCATGGGATCTTCGAGCATATCGTGAACAAAGCCACCATCAATCTTCAAATAGTCCACTGGCAAACTCTTTAAGTATGAAAAAGAGCTTAAACCCGCACCAAAATCATCCAGCGCAAACTGACAACCCAATTCCTTGAGTTGCTTAATAAATTCAACCGTACTGGCAAGGTTTGTAATCGCCGCTGTTTCTGTCACCTCGAAACATATTTGTTCAGCCGCTAGCGAATATTTTTCAAATTGCTCACGTAAAAAATCAAAAAAAGCCTTATCACTTAATGAGGTGCCAGACAGATTTAAAAAATAAGTCGCATTTCTTAAATCCGTGTTTGTTTGGGTAATCTGAACAATGCATTTGAATGCCTCCTTAATCACCCAACGATCAATAGATGGCATTAAGTTATAGCGCTCTGCCGCAGGGATAAAAGCACCCGGCGCAATAATTTCGCCCTTTTCTTTAAGCCGGACAAGAAATTCAAAATTGATGGCAAGTTTGGACTGGTCATCGACTGGCTGCATCATTTGCTGATAAAGCGTGAAGCTATTGTCATTCAGTGCATCATGAATGCGTGATACCCACTTCATTTCACCGTGGCGGCGGATCAGACTACTATCGTCTTCACTATAAAGATGATAACGATTGCGCCCGGCATCTTTTGCGGCATAGCAAGCCATATCGGCTGCACTCAATGCTTCGGTCATGCTTTGTTCGGCATTGGTTAACATCACCAGGCCAATACTCGCACCGACTTTAAATGTCTGGTTTTTCCAGACAAAGTGGGATTCTTTTACTTCTTTAATCAGGTTATCGGCAATAAGTTCAGCATGGTCCAGCGGGCAGTTTTCCAGAAGAATACCGAACTCATCGCCCCCTAAACGTGCCAATGTATCACTTTCTCGAATAGGTTTATGCAAAATAACGGTTAACTGTCTTAACAGCTCGTCACCGGCAACATGACCACAGGTATCATTGATAATCTTGAATTGATCCAGATCGAGGTAAAGCAATGCATGATGGCCTTCGGCTGCATTAAGCCCATACAAAACCCGCTTTAAGCGTCGTTCAAACTCGGCTCGATTAATCAGCCCGGTTAAAGAGTCGTGGTAGGCCATATGACGAATCGTATCTTCGGCACGCTTACGCGCACGTCGCGTTTCAACGTCACGCAGTTCGCGCTCAATCGCCGGCGCCAACCGCACCAGGTTATTTTTCATAATATAATCCTGTGCGCCCGCTTTCATTGCGGCTACGGCTATATCCTCGCCAATGCTGCCAGAAACAATCACTACAGGAAGGCTCTCATCAAAGGCTTTAACCTGTCTTAGCGCTTCCACCGAGCTAAACCCGGGGATATTATGGTCGGTAATAACAAGATCCCAGTTGCGTGCTGTTAACGCTTCTTCAAGTTCCTTGCCATTTTCTACACGTAATAAGTCCGTTTCATAGCCCGCCTTTGACAGCACACGCCGCATCAGGATGACATCATCTTCAGAATCTTCTACAACCAGTAAACGTAAGTCTTTTTTCATTGAGACAAACTTTTATTGATTTGCAGCAAAGGGTGGGGCGGGAATATTAAGCTCAAGCCAGTAACGGCTAAGCTGCTCAATCACTTTTGCAAAATCCAGAAAATCCACCGGCTTACGTAAAAAACTGTTTGCGCCTAATTCATAACTCACCGAAATATCTTTTTCTTCATTTGATGTGGTTAGAATAATAACCGGGATATGTGCCGTTTGCGGATTGCTCCGTACATATCTTAGAAATTCATGTCCATTTAAGCGTGGCATTTTTAAATCCAGTAAAATCAGATCGGGCAAGGAATCAGCTGCCGCCTTATTTGTGCCAGAATCGGGTAAATTAGTTGCAATAGATAAGTATTCCAGCGCTTCAACACCGTCACTAGCGACATCAATACAACTGAACCTGGAATATTTTTTTAATGCGCGACGCGTTAACAACTCATCATCCGGGTTATCTTCTATCAGTAAAAGTCTCTTTTTTTTCATTATCTTAACTCGAAAAGCTCTATTGCCCTTAACTTGCAAATGGATCAACCAAAAAGATCCTAACGCTAACATTATTTATAGCTTATGTAAGTATGAATGCACACATTTGCAACCAGTTAATTTTAGAATAAGTCTAAAGAAAAACAGTAAATTTAGGCCGATTAGCCATCGAATTGATTAATAGTTGAGAATGCGTGTGGGTTTGTATATAGTACCAATTTCCCCAATAACTAGATTTTAGGAGCCCAAGAATGCAAGAACGGGAAGCAAAGTTACTCTGTAAATCTAATGATTTAGTGTCTATTTCGGTATCGACCAATAATTCTGGATGGATAATAAAAATATTAGAAAAAAATAAGCATAATCCTGATTATTTAATATCAAAGCGCTCGACAGATCCACGTGTTTTTAAAACATCGGATGCCGCATTAAGATGCTGTAACCGGATCGGGTTCAATAAAGTGGAGGTGTTCTTCGGATAACTTAGATTTTATTTATAAGAAAAATTAGTCAAGCCAGTTACATAACTGGCTTTTTTTGTGTCATCATTAAACCCGAAACTATACTTCTGGGTTTAAATTTAGTAAATTAGCCCATTGACTCCCAATTTTACTTTTTTGGCATAATTTATATGAATGAACGTGATGTACGCTTACTTTTTGAAGCAGGCCATTGGTCTGGTGCATCGGTCGTTTATATTGCTGACGATAAAGCCTGGCGGGTTTACATCAATGCGCTGGAAAAAGATGAGCAAGAAACACTCACTCTGAAAACAGGCTCTCCAAGAAACTTCAAAACATCAGATACAGCAATACACTGGTGCCATGAAATTGGCTTTAAAAAAATAGCCGTGCATCTTTCGCCCACAAAACCAACTGATCAGAGTGACCCACACAAAAGCCTTAAAATTGTTTTAATTGAAGACAATCCTGCCGATATCGAGCTAACTTTACGTGTGTTTCAAAATTTAAATACCAATATTGACGTACTGGTATTAGAAGATGGTACTGAAGCTGTGGATTTTCTTTTTGCAAAAGGGAAATATCAGTCCAGACAAAAAAGCGAGCTGCCAAGAATTATTTTACTCGACTTAAAATTGCCCAAACTGGATGGCCACGAAGTGTTAAAACAAATTCGTGCCGATGACGCCACTAAACATATTCCTGTTGTTGTTTTATCAACCTCAATGGAAGACAGGGATATTCGCTTAAGCTATGAACTTGGTGGCAATAGCTACATTAACAAACCCATCGGTTATGAAGAGTTTTGTAGCACCCTTGAAGAAATTGCCCGTTATTGGCTCAACATTAATACTTCCAATAGCAATGATATTTAAAAGTGCTCCACATTCCAACTTCCGAGATTTAAATCTTGCCTATTTAAACAAGCGTTACCCTGGCAAAGCGACGTTTTCCCACCTGGTAAACATGTTCACTACCAACCTGTATTTTAATGTCCCGGGAGACCACTTTCTCACCGTCTATTTTGACCGCACCTTGCTTAATCATCCGGTAAGCATCGGATGTACTATTCACCAAACCCGCTTCCTTTAGCAAATTAGCAATTGGCAGCTCGCCGTCTGCTGCAGTAATTTGCTTCTCATCCATATCGTCAGGCATGGCCCCTTTCTGGAAACGGGCGATGAAATTTTCGCGTGACTTTGTTGCCGCGGCCTCGGAGTGGAAGCGGGCAATTATTTCTTCTGCCAGCAGGAATTTAATATCACGCGGGTTTGCCCCCTGCTCGATTTGTTGCTTAAAGCCTTCTATTTCAGGCAAAGGCCTGAAGCTTAACAATTCAAAATAACGCCACATCAGCTCATCAGAAATTGACATCAGCTTACCAAAAATTTCATCGGGTGCTTCATCAATACCTATATAGTTACCCAATGACTTCGACATTTTATTCACACCATCGGTGCCTTCGAGCAATGGCATGGTCATCACAACCTGTGGCTTTTGACCATAATGTTTTTGTAATTCACGCCCGACAAGTAAATTAAATTTCTGATCGGTACCACCTAATTCAACATCCGCCTTCATCGCAACCGAGTCGTAGCCTTGAATCAGTGGATACAAAAATTCGTGGATTGCAATCGGCTGACCCGACTTATAACGTTTATTAAAATCATCACGTTCTAACATCCGTGCAACCGTGTGTTTCGCTGCAAGTTGAATAAGATCAGCCGGTGACATTTCATTCATCCAGCTTGAGTTAAACATCACTAATGTTTTTTCAGGCTCCAGAATTTTAAAAATTTGCTGCTCATACGTTCGAGCATTTTCAATCACTTGATCTCGAGTCAGGGGTGGACGCGTAGCAGATTTACCCGTGGGATCACCAATCATGCCTGTAAAATCACCAATTAAGAACAACACTTCATGCCCTAAATCCTGAAACTGGCGCAATTTATTGATTAAAACCGTGTGCCCAAGATGCAAATCCGGTGCAGTGGGATCAAAACCGGCTTTAATGCGCATCGGCTTGCCTGTTTTTAAACGCTCAGCCAGCTCCACCTCAACTAAAATTTCGTCACAGCCACGCTTTAACTGCGCTAATATTTCTGTTTGATTCATTTCGTTACTCAATTCTTAAAAGTGCGGCGTACTTTACCATAAGTGTGATTCTTCATTGAGCACTTTTTTAGCGCCCCTTTGCTGCTCACAACCACTTAATCCCCCATAAAAGGGCTTAGAAGTTAGTTTTAATTTGCTGCATCAAATTTGACCAGCAGGTAAAATCACGCTATCGTATAGGAAGAAGTTTTATAATGGAAAAAGTGAGTAAATTCCGTGAATTACAAGCCATTCTTAACGCGAGATTTTAAGTCCATTAATCTGGATAAGCAAGCCCCTAAAAAGTGGACTAAATTACACTGGTTTGTACTTGTTGCTGCCATCACCTCGGTCAGTACCCTGCTGATTTTTGCGTCTAAAGATGCCTCGGCTAAACGAAGCAATTCACTTGCCACTATCCCTGTGGCAACCACCCCGGCAACTGAATCTGAACCAGCATCACCGATAACTACCCGACAGGCACAAATTACCTTACCCTTGTCCATTCCCGGCAATGCTTCGGAGACAGAAACCACTGCTTTAAAGCAAAACACGTTTGTAGAATCGGCTTTAATCAAAGCTCAAGACACACAAACAAATCCCGCACAGCCAACATTTAGAAAGCAAATCGTTGAAAAAGAGAATACTTCACCAATGTATGTCTGGCTCGATGAAAAAGTAAGACGTGGTGACTCACTAGCACATTTATTTAAACGCAATAAATTAAGCCCAAAAGATTTGCATAAAATTATGCGTCTGGGTAAACCAACCCGAGCCTTAAAATATATCCAGCCTGAACAAACCTTTAAGTTTCGTCTTGACGAGAAACAGCAGCTCGTTGAAATGGTCTACCAGCAAAACCGTTTTCAGTCTCTACGCATAGAACGTCAGGATGACAACTTTGTTGCCAGCACCCTTTCCCGTGTTGCACAGAAAAGACAACAACATATCTCCGGCACCATCCAGTCCTCTTTATTCGTTGACGCTAAAAATGCTGGTATGAATGCCGCACTGATTATGGATCTGGTTTCTATTTTTGGCTGGGATATTGATTTTGCACTCGACTTGCGTAAGGGCGATACTTTTTCACTCCTTTACGAAGAACATTTTTTAGATGGCTTAAAAATTAAAGACGGTGATATTCTTGCAGCCCAGTTTACCAACCAGGGGCGTACTTATCGCGCTATTCGTTATACCGACCCAAAAGGAAACAGTAATTACTATACACCAGAAGGTTTATCCATGCGTAAAGCCTTCTTGCGTACACCGGTTGATTTCAGGCGCATCAGCTCGCGCTTTGGCAAACGTAAGCACCCGGTTCTAAACCGTATGCGTTTACATAAAGGCGTGGACTATGCGGCTGCACGCGGTACTCCGGTTAAAGCATCCGGTGACGGTAAAATTATCTTCCGTGGCCGCAAAGGTGGCTACGGTAAAGCCGTTATTATCCGCCACGGTGGTCGCTACAGTACTTTATATGCACACTTGAATAATTACCGGCGTGGCTTATATAACGGCAAATTTGTTAAGCAAGGACAAATTATTGGTTATGTAGGCAGCACAGGTCGTGCAACCGGGCCACATCTCCATTATGAATTCAGAATTAATGGTGTACATCGCAATCCACTAACCGTGAAATTACCCAATGCTGCACCAATTAATAAAAACTTTAAAGCAGACTTTGAGCAGCATTCATTAAAATTACTGGCCCAGCTTGATGCCTTTGATTTTAAAATTGCGGCAAATACTTATACCCAAGCATTCTAACCACACAAATGTAAATGGATCCTGACCATCATGCCTGATTATTATATTGGTTTAATGGCGGGCACCAGTATGGATGCCATTGATGCGGCACTGGTTGATTGCAGTGATAATACCACCAAACTCATTGCTCACTATTCACAAGCATTTTCCACTGATACTCAAGATCAAATTAATAAACTATGTCAGGGTTGTGATAACGAATTACAAAAAATGCAACAACTTGATACCGAGCTTGGCAAACAATTTGCTGACTGCGCAAATCAGTTACTGAAAAATACGAAAATTAATGCCAGTGACATTACCGCCATTGGCAGCCATGGTCAGACCTTACGCCATTACCCTGAAGCCACTATTCGCAACAGTTTACAAATTGCCAACCCGAATATCATTGCACAACTCACCGGTATTACCACGGTAGCCGATTTCCGACGCAGAGACATGGCCGCAGGTGGACAAGGTGCACCACTGGCACCGGCTTTTCATGCGTATATTTTTCGTGATGCCAACAACAATCGCGTTATCTTAAACCTCGGTGGGATTGCCAACATTACGGTGTTACCCGCAGATAAAAACAAACCTGTTACCGGCTTTGATACCGGCCCGGCCAATACCTTAATGAACTACTGGGTTCAACGGCAACAAAATAAAAAATACGATGATAAGGGCGCATGGGCAGCAAGCGGCAAAATAAATAACGAGTTTCTTCAACAATTATTAACTGATGATTTTTTTAAAACCCCACCACCAAAAAGTACCGGCACAGATTATTTTAGTCCAACATGGTTTAGCAACCACCTGGAAGCATTTCCTTTTTTATCTTCGGAAGATGTTCAAGCCACACTCTGTGAATGTACCGCAACATCAATTGCTAATGCAATAAAAAAATATGCCGATAATTGTGATGAAGTTTTTGTTTGTGGTGGTGGCGCGCATAACAATTTTTTAATGGCGCGTTTACAAACTCATTTAAGCACTATCAAAGTAACAACAACCGAAGCTGAAGGCATACCCGGCGACTGGATAGAAGCCATGGCCTTTGCATGGCTGGCGAAACAAACCCTGAACAAACAACCGGGGAACTTGAACAGTGTAACCGGTGCAACGCAGCCCGTGATATTAGGTGGAATTTATTCCGCCGTTTAATAATGACCTAGCGCTTGTCAATATCCACATAATGACGAATGGGTTCACCCGTATAGACCTGGGTAGGCCTGAAGATTCGATTATCCCCTAACTGCTCTCGCCAGTGCGCCAGCCAACCAGCTGAACGTGCAATCGCAAAAATAGTAGTGAACTGATCAGCAGGAATACCCATTTCGGTATAAAGAATGCCCGAGTAAAAATCAACATTGGCGTACACACCTTTTTTCGCCAGGCGATCTTCACAGACCTGCTCAACCACTTTGGCAATTTCAAAAGCTGGACTGATGTCGCCACCTCTGGATTCCATCAGCTCATCGACCAAACCCTGCAAGATAGTGGCACGGGGATCTTTTGTTTTATATTCACGGTGCCCCATGCCCCAAATAACATCCTTATTTTTTAATTTTTTATCAATATACTCTTCAGCCTTGTCCGCCGAACCGATTTCATCCAGCATTTCAACCACCCGTTGGTTTGCACCGCCATGTAATGGGCCTGAGAGCGCACCAATGGCCGCAGCAATCACACTATAAGGGTTCGCTAGTGTTGATGCGTTCACTAACACCGCAAAGGTTGACGCATTAATCGTGTGCTCGGCATGCAGAATAAGACAAACGTCCATAATTTTTGCCAGCATAGGATCGGGCTCTTTGCCGGTTAGCATGTACAGGAAATTTTCAGCGAAAGATAAATCGGTTCGAGGTTTAACCGGATCATAACCATTGCGGATATGTTCCCACATGGCCACTATCGTTGGTAAACGGGAAATAATTTTAACCGTTGTATTGTGAATATAATTCAAGTCATCACAATGCGAGCTGCCCGTTAAACATTCCGACCCCGGATAAAACATGCTTAAACTGGCCACAACCGTTTGCAGCATTTCCATTGGGTGGCCGGTGGCGGGTAGGTTTTTCATTAAGCCGCGGGTATGGAATTTAATGTCGCGGTCATCAATAAGTTGCTGTTTAAATTCTTCGAGTTCAGGGTGTGTCGGCAAACGACCATCCAGTAACAGTAACGTGGTTTCTTCAAAACTGCTGTGTTTGGCTAATTCTTCAATGGGGTAACCACGATAAGCCAGGATCCCTTTGTCGCCGTCGATATCCGAGATATTGGATTTGGTTGCGGGGACACCCGCTAAGCCCGGTAGATAATCACTCATTGCCGACTCCATGTATTCAGTTCAATTTAATAGAATAACAGAAAATAACACCGGGGTTATCGGCAAATGTAAAAAATTCATTAAGTTTAAGAAAATAGCCACCAGGGCTAAAAACCCCGGGAAACACACAACTGTACTTTTTAGCATTAACCCCGAAGCAATCAGGCTAAAAAATTGGTAGCATATTAACTAACATATGAAGACCAACCGCAAACATATTCAAATATATCTGGCACTCATCAGTATTCTGCTGTTTGCGGGGCAGTTAAGTGCGCTCACGCACTCCGTAGAACACCCCTTTCATACAGCTGATAAGTCATGTGAGATATTTGTACAACTGGAAAAATCAGGCAATGGATTAATTTTTACCGAATTACAACTAACACCACTAATAGAAAGTACCCCACCCGGCTCTCAGAATCTCTCCCTCCATTTATCCTCTCTACAAACACTATATTTTGCACGCGCGCCGCCTTATTTTTCGTAGAACCTTAAAAATTATTTTGTAATCTGGCACAACTATTTAAGTTTGTGCCCAATTTTTTTCGTTATCGGAGAATTTATATGCGTAAGATATTACTTACAGCGGCTGTCGCAGCCACAATAACAAATCCAGTATTAGCTAACACCAGCCACGATTTAACTGATTTAAATACTTCAAAAAATAGTGGGTCTAAAAATATAAAATTTGGAGCCAATCTGGATCTCTTTGCTGCATCAAGAGACTTTGGTGCAGAAAATAAAAAAGCTGAACTAATAATTCGTGAAATAGAGTTATCACTTGAGGCTCAAATAAACCCCTGGCTCTATGGCATGATATTTTTAACAAAACCAGCCGATGAGTCTTTAGATGTTGAAGAAGCTGCCGTTATAGCGAACCTGGGCTATGGCTTTCGATTGAAAGCAGGCAAGTATCGCAATGAATTTGGCTTGCTTAATACCATTCATGAACCAGAAAGACCACAAATTTCACTGCCACTGCCCATTACCGAATTTTTAGGTGAAGAGCAACTTCGTGAATCAGCTGTCACTATTGGCAAAACTATCAATTTTGGAAATGGCCATCGAAGTGCTGTGAGCCTTGCACTTCTTAATAGTGAAAATGAAACCGCTTTGAATAAAAGTCAGTCAAAAGACAAAGCCTATTCCGGAAAGTTATATTATGGCTATAAGTCATCCACTACAGCCTATCAGTTAGGCTTCAGCGTCGTTACTGGCAAAAATGATGCGGCCGGAACCTTAAGCACAAATCTACAGGTATTTGATTTTAGCTATTTTCTACAACCTGAGTATGCAGCAGAATATGATTACTCAGCACGTTTTATGTTGCTCGGTGAAGTGTTTTATAATCAACGGGAAATGACACCAGGCAATACAAATAAAGCACAGGGTTATTGGGCTGTCGCAGATTACCAGTTTATACCTGCACATCATCTTGGTTTAGGCCTGGAATCCACCGAAGGCATACTGGATAAATCCGTTAAATCAAAGGCCTATTCGATACACTACAGTTGGTATTACAGTTCGCATGGCCGGTTACAACTAGAGGCGCGTCGCCTCAAAGCAGGCAATGGAGATAATGGTCTGGAAATCCTGTTTCAGTGGAACATCATACTGGGGCCACACAGCGAAAAACCATTTTTGGCCGTAATGGAATAGATATATGTAGTGTATCTAACAAACAGGCGAAACTTTACACATGGACGTGTCTGGTTTGCAAGGCTTCAAAGGACGGCCCATTATCAGGTTTCTTAGGGGCTGTTAATTAAATTGAAAACGATGAACCACAGCCACAGGTTGTGGTTGCATTGGGGTTATTCACGACAAACATGGAACCTTCCAAACTTTCTTTATAATCGACTTCTGCACCCAACAGATATTGCAGGCTCATGGGATCAATCACCATTTTTACACCGCTGTTTTCAACCTGTGTGTCACCGTCCTGAACATTTTCATCAAAGTTAAAACCGTACTGAAAACCGGAACAGCCCCCACCCGTCACATAAACACGCAGATTCAGGTTCTGATTGCCTTCGTCTTCAATGAGTTGTTTTACTTTTTTTGCAGCATTATCGGTAAAAGTAATTGAAGGGCTTGTTTCGGCCATGGTGTTCGCTCCCGGATAGAATATCAATAAACACTTATATTATGAGGGTTCCCCCTGACTGATTCAAGTAATACCGTATTATTTTAATAAGGTATTATGCCCGTATCCCTTATAAATAAAGGACGATACCAGGTAAGTCATTGATCCTGGTAAGTTAACCCTATTTACTCGACTTTTTATCGTCATTTGAGCTGTTCACACTTTCAGCGCTCGGTTTTAAATGCACCACCGAATCTTCACGATGCACCAGGTTGCCATTGACTTCGGCACCCATTGCCATCTCAATCAGGCTGTAATAAACGTTGCCGTGCACCCGTGCTTCTGAGGCCAGTTCAATATGTGTTAAGGCATGCACATCACCAATCACCGTTCCGTTGACGACAACATTAGGCACCTTTACTTCACCTTCGATGGTGCCTCGCTCGCTAAGTGTAATCACAGAGTCGGTTCCTTCTTCTGCAATAACGTTACCTTTAATCACACCATCGACATGCAAACCGCCTTTAAAGATCACATCACCATGAATTTCTGAATTCTGGCCAATTAATGAATCAATCTGTGCCGTTTGCTTCGGTTTCTTCTTGTTTCCCCACATACTCAGTGCTCTCCGTTTTCGGTTTGGGCCAATCAAATGTCTTTTCTATCATATCCTGTCGCCGTCCGCGCGGGAAAATGCGCAAAATAATACGTGCAGCAACAAAACCAGCAGGTATTTCTATATTGCCTTCGATATTCTGAAAATACTTGAATTTGTAATTTAATTCGTTGATGCGTTTCTCGGTTACATCACGCAGCTTGAGTACTTTAGGCTGTTCATTTTGCAAGCCTTCAAACGCCAGTTGCACATTACCGCGCGCAACACGATCATTTTTTAGAACTTGAGACAACACGACTTTATACCGGTAGCTACGCGAATTACCGTTTTCCTCAAAAGTGAACTTTTGCAAACGTAAACCACGAGAAGCGTCACGCGGCGATACAATACCGCGATAAAAAGCCAGCTCTTCTTTTAACTCAAGAATCTCGGACTGCAAAGCCTTTAAGGTGGTATAAAGTTCATTATAGGCTTTCTTTTCAATTTGTGCGGCACGTTTCAGAATGGCCTTTTCTTCACGCAAGGTCTCAATCTCGGAGCTAAGCGCATCACGAATTTTAATAAAACTTTCTTCACTTCGGCGTGCATCGGCACTATCAAACCGTGCGCTATAACGCCCGTAGTCAAATGCCGACCAGCCCGCGATAAGCAATGCAGTAACACCCAACACCCAGATTAAACGAGTTACCCAGGGGCGATGCGCTTTAACAACTAAATTCATAATATTCCTAGTAACAAATGCATAAAGCAACTCAAGGCATTAATGCAACGGCATTTAAACCCATTGTTTCATCTAAACCACACATTAAATTCATATTGTGGATGGCTTGCCCGGCGGCGCCTTTTACCAGGTTATCAATCACCGATAAAACCACCACGGTATTAGCACCTTGTGGTTGATGCACAGCTATTCTGCAGGTGTTCACACCTTTTACTGAACGTGTTTCAGGATGCGCCCCGGTGGGCAGCACGTCAACAAAGGGTTCATTTTTATAACGTTCAGCAAACAGTGATTGTAAATCACTCTTCGAGGTTAATTCTGCATAGCAGGTCGCATGAATACCACGGATCATCGGTGTTAAATGTGGCACAAAGGTTAAACCTACTTCCGCACCATGTGCATTTTGTAAGCCCTGCTTAATTTCAGGTAAATGGCGATGCCCCGCCACGGCATAAGCTTTCATACTTTCGCTGCTCTCAGCCAGCAAAGCACCGACATTCGCACCACGACCGGCACCGCTCACACCTGATTTGGCATCGGCAATCAAACGTGACACATCCACAATACCCGCCTCAATTAAAGGTAAAAAGGCCAGTTGTACCGCCGTTGGATAGCAACCGGGGTTCGCCACCAGTTGTGCAGTTTTAATCTGTTCCCGATTGACTTCCGGCAAACCATATACGGCCTGCGCCAGCAACTGTGGGCAGGCATGCTTACCTGTTTTAGAAGCATCCTTATACCAGTCAGTCCAGACCCGCTCATCTTTTAAACGAAAATCGGCCGCTAAATCAATTAACTTTACGCCAGCACCAAGCAACTCAACCGCATGTTGCATCGCAATTCCGTTGGGTGTGGCAAAAAACACCAGGTCACATTCTTTTAAAGGTGCATTAGCGGGGTCGGAAAAAGCAATATCAATATGGCCACGTAAATTCGGGAACAAATCAGAAACCGGCAAGCCTTTTTCTGAACGCGAGGTAATACACGCCAATTCAGCCTGCGGGTGCTGCGCAATTAAACGCAATAATTCGACACCGGTATAACCTGTTCCACCGACTACGCCAATTTTTAACATCGAAGTACCTTTAAAATAATGATATTTTCCACCGAATTATAATATCTTTATTTTAAACAACAAGATACGGCGAAATAGATAATCGTGCAATTTAATTCACAAAACGGAAGAAACAGCAGGGGAAATAATTAATGTTTCATGACCTTCAGTTAATGAGCCTGGTTATGGGAGCGGCTCTTACTCCATGTTTAATCACAGACAGAAACACAGGCAAATAAAAAGCGACCGAAGCCGCTTAAATTTGTGAGTACATTTTATATTTATAGTTATTCCTAAAATACCAAACGTTTATATTATTTTAATATCTTGTCGTTCGGTATAAAAAGGCTCCTCTACCCTCACCCTTGCTATTTCTTTATGATGCCGGTTTGCATCAGTGGCGTTACCTTACCGAGAGAGGACAGTGCGGTCAAGTAAAAAAACCTTTATTAACATATGCTTATAAACTTGAATGCAACTTGCGCAGATATTTTGACGAACAGGCGGTAGTATATAAAAGACACAAAATCATGATAAGATGCCGCGATAATGCGTCATCATCTTATAAAAACCCGCCGTCAGTTATTTTCACCTAAAAAAATCAAAATGCGGCTCACTTTTCTTGGTAGTGCGCTGATTGTGGGTGCGGTGGCCGCTTTTTTTGCAATAGCGGCACAACAGGCTGACCACCATTATCTCGAGTTATTTAAATCTCACCCCTGGATTGCTTTGGCCATTCCACCGCTAAGTCTGGCGCTTATTGCCTGGCTAACGAAGAATGTGTTTCTTGGCACCGAAGGCAGCGGCATACCACAGACCATTGCAGCACTTGAAATGTCCAGCCATGCGATGCGAAAAAAAGTACTGTCGCTTAAAATTGCGTTTGGCAAAATCCTTTTAACCATTATGGGGCTGTTCAGTGGTGCTTCGATTGGGCGGGAAGGCCCTACCGTACATGTGGGTGCCTCCATTATTTATTCTTTGCATACCCACCGAGGTTTTAAGCGCCAGCATATGGCCAAAGCACTTATTATTGCCGGAGGCGCTGCCGGGATTTCAGCCGCTTTTAACACCCCGCTGGCGGGTATTATATTTGCCATTGAGGAAATGTCGCGCAATTTTGAGCGCCGCCTGAACAATATTTTATTACTGGCGGTTATTTTAGCCGGGTTGACCGCCATCGCTATCCTCGGCGAATATACTTACTTTGGGCATAGTGATGCGGTACTTCCATTAAACCAGCATGCCTGGATAGCGATTATTATCTGCGGGATCGGTGGTGGCATACTGGGTGGCTTGTTTAGTTTGACACTTATCCATGGCTCGCGGCGACTGTTCCACTTTGCCCGCTCCCACCCTGTTTATCTGGCCTTTATCTGTGGTTTGCTGATTAGCATATTGGGTTACAGCTCGAACGGGCTCACCTTTGGCACCGGTTACCATGAAGCCCGAAACCTGATTGATGGCGGCGAAGCCACCGCTGGCTTTGCTTTTATGAAACTGCTTGCTACGATTGCCTCATATTTAAGCGGTATACCGGGCGGGATTTTTGCACCTTCCTTATCAATAGGTGCCGGCTTTGGTGCCAACCTGGCGGAGTACTTTCCTGCTTTGCCCGCTGCATCACTTATCATATTGTGCATGGTGGGCTATTTTACCGGCGTTGTACAAACACCCATTACTGCTTTTGTGATTGTGATGGAAATGACAACCAACTCATCCCTGCTGCTGCCGTTAATGGCAACCGCGCTTATTGCCAAAGGTTTTTCAAAACTGGTTTGCCCTACCCCTATTTATCAGGCCTTATCTGAAGTATATTTAGCCAACACAAAAGAACCTGAAACGCGGTAATAATAAAAGTATGGCAAACTTAAAAATGAAAGATAAATTGCTTGCAGGCTTTGCGCTTGTTTTTATTGGCTTATTGGTTTATTTCTGGTTTTCACCCTCGGGGTTAAAAGTAGTTCCCGATCTTGAATTAACAACGATCAAAGGTGAAAAGATTCAACTTTCATCCTTACGTGGCCAGCCCTTGCTTGTTACTTTCTGGGCAACGTCCTGCCCTGGCTGTATAAAGGAAATACCCCACTTGATCGAACTGCATAATAAATATGCCTCACAGGGCTTAAAAGTGATTGGTATTTCGATGCCCTACGACCGGCCTGACCACGTGATGAAAATGGCGGAACAAAAAGCACTGCCCTATACCATTGCAATGGACATTACCAAACAGGCGGTTAAAGCTTTCGGGGGCGTGAGCTTAACGCCAACGACTTTTTTAATTGCGCCCAATGGCACCATCGTTCGGCAAAAGATTGGTGAATTTGATATGTATGCTGTCGAAAGACACATACAGCAGTTGCTGGCACTCAGTAATAGTAAAACAACCGCAACGCAAAACTTGCAACCAGCCAATGACGTTAAAAAAATAAATTAAAGAGCCTTGTAACCATGTTATGGATTAAAGCACTTCATGTTAGTTTTATGGTGACCTGGTTTGCAGGACTATTTTATCTACCACGTTTATTTGTTTACCATGCAATGAGTGACGATGCTGCCAGTATTGAACGTTTTAAAATAATGGAACGTAAACTTTACTTTGGTATTATGACACCGGGGCTTATCTTTACCGCACTGTTTGGTGGTTGGCTTTTATATGACTATGCATGGCAAAATTTTGCAGATGCTGGCTGGATGCAAATAAAACTGGCCAGCGTAATTTTTTTAATTGGCTACCACATTCATTGCGGAAAATTGCTTAACGATTTTAAACACGATCGCAACACCCATAGCCATGTGTTTTATCGCTGGTATAACGAAGTACCGGTGGTGTTTTTATTTTTAATTATTATTCTGGTGGTTGTAAAACCGTAAACAGGCCTACACTTAAAATAAACTATTTGGAAAAATAAATATTCTTCATTTCGTTTATTTTTTCCTGCGCAATAGTGGTTGCCTTCTGCACGTCCGCCGGTTTTAGGTCTATCATTTTCCAGCACGCTTCATCTATCGATTGCAAATCGGACTCATCAATATCGCCACTGTAAGGCAAGGCTGCAACCGCATTGGCAATATGAATTAAAGTGGCTTCCAGTTTAAAATCTTTTGCCTTTTCCGGTTCATGGTGGAATTCAATACACTCCACTAAATAGGCAGGCAAATGCCATTCTCGCGCCAGCGCAGCACCGACCTGGGCATGGTCAAAGCCAATCACTTCACGTTCTTCCATAAATAAAGGTAAAGATTCCCCTTGCACAGTACGCAAAAGAGCATCATGGATAAGTCTGGGGATTTTATTAAACATAACCAAGTGGCCAATGTCGTGTAAAAGACCCGCAACAAACATTGAATTACGTAGTGGTGGATTATGCTGGCCGGCAAGTTCTTGCGCCAGCAGACCGCAATACAGACTGTGATACCAGAAGTCGTCCACCGAAATCACATGGATAGGGATACCGGCAAAGGCACTGGTGGTGGCAGTTGATAACACCACATCAGTGATCTGCTTGGTACCCAGTACAGTTACCGCACGGGCAATGGTACTGACTTCGGCAGAAAGCCCGTAAAAAGGACTGTTTGCAATGGCCAGAACACGTACTGTTAAAGCGGGATCCTGGCTGATTAGTTTGCCAATTTCATCAACCGACACATTGGGATCGTCAACCATCGAACTGATTTTAATCGCAACTTCAGGAAGCGAAACAAGCCCCTGAATATCATCCACTAATGACTTTAGTTCAGTGTTCTGTGTTGCAGTCGTTGTGCCAGACATTATCTAATATTCACCTTAAATTAAGTTCAGTAATTACATGTACTTACGAGTTAACAAGCGCTTACTTTATAAAAAGAACCTGTTACTCCCTTAAAATATCGGCCAATTAAGAAAAAACATTAAGGATAAAAGCGAGGAAACGTAAATAAGGCTAGGTGATTTCCAGCATATTAAAATCGGACTTGCCCACGCTGCAATCAGGGCATTGCCAGTCATCCGGTATGTCATCCCATTTCGTTCCCGGCGCAATGCCTTCTTCCGGCAAACCGAGTTCTTCGTCATAGATAAAACCACAAATATCACATTCGTATTTCTTAAAACTCATAACACACCTTCGAAATAATTAATAAACCAGTTGAGCATAGATAAAAACAAACGGGCAAGCAATGTTACAATTTGGTCTATGCCCGATAAAATCAATAAGTCAGCTAAGGTAACCACCATTTTAGTATTTGCCGGTTTAGACCCAACTGGCGGTGCGGGTATTCAGGCTGATATTGAAACCCTCTCCAGTTTACAAACACATGCTTTACCGATTGTTACTTGCTTAACGGTACAGGACACGCACAATGTCAGCCAGGTTCAAACTGTCGATACGCTTATCATCCAGCAACAGATTAATACCTTGCTAAATGACATTCAGCCCGACGCCATTAAATTGGGGCTATTATCCAGTGTTGCGATAATAAATGTTGTCGCGGACACTATTAAAGATAGCCTAAAAACCTGCCCCGATCTTCCTGTCATTTTTGACCCCATTTTACGTGCTGGTGGTGGGGCCGAACTCACTCCGGACAATACCAATATAGAACAATTGATAACCGCCATGCGTGAAAAAATTATTCCGTATAGCACCATTATTACCCCCAATAGTTTAGAAGCACGGCTGTTAACAGGCCAGCAGGATTTAGCCGACTGTGCCAGAGCATTGCTCGAACTTGGTTGCAAACATGTGTTGATTAGTGGCGAACATGAAAATAATCCAGATGAAATTATCAACACTTTATATTCTACAGGTGTATCGGGAAAACCGGAGCAACATGACTTTCACTGGCAACGCCTGCCACATCGCTATCACGGCTCAGGCTGCACTCTGGCATCGGCACTGGCAGCC
>VAPL010211538.1_pt1 | contig 18814 bp, 22 predicted proteins | sample 3395061 | NCBI WGS metagenome assembly VAPL01 (sample SAMN08290444, study PRJNA428436) | hydrothermal vent metagenome | isolation source: Deep-sea hydrothermal vent chimney 2 | place: Pacific Ocean: Juan De Fuca Ridge | depth 2182 m m | reverse complement strand
TGGGGATTGAGCTGCGCGCCGGGCAACTGGCGGCCGGTTTAGCGGGTGATCAGCTGAGATCACACGAAGATGCCCATCGCCGATTGACCCACCCGCTGGAAATGGGGAAACTGTTCAAAGCCATTGCCCTTTATCAGAACGGGGCAGCCCTACCGCCCGGTTTTGAAACATGACCCTGCAAATAATCACCGCTGACAGTCTGGCCCCGCTGCGCCACGGGTTTTTCACCCGCAAGGGCGGGGCGTCGTCCGGGGTGTTTGAGGGCTTGAACTGCGGGCCCGGATCATCGGATCAGGGCGATGCGGTGACATTGAACCGGGCGCGGGTGGCCCAGGCGATGCAAGTGGCCCCGGATCATTTGCTGAGCCTGCATCAGATACATTCAACCGAGGTGCATATTGTCACTGAACCGTTTGCCCCCGGCGCGATCAAGGCCGATGCGATGGTTACGGTGGTGCCGGGTATCGCATTGGCGGCATTAAGTGCCGATTGCCAGCCGGTGCTTTTTGCCGATGCAGGGACCGGTGTTGTGGGCGCGGCCCATGCCGGCTGGAAGGGCGCGCTGAACGGGATTTTGCACGCCACCATTGACAGTATGGTTGGGCTGGGGGCCAGTCGGGATGCCATTGTCGCCGTCATCGGCCCCGCCATCAGCCAGCGTGCCTATGAGGTTGGACCTGAGTTTCTGGAGAATTTTCTGCAGGTTGATGCGGAATATTCAAGGTTCTTTGCCAATGGCAAAGGCGATCGCTATCAGTTTGATCTGCCGTCTTTCGGGCTGCACCGGTTGCGCGATGCCGGGATCAGATCGGCCGAGTGGACCGGGCATTGCAGCTATGGCGAGGCGGATTTGTTTTATTCCTACCGGCGCGGCGTGCATGCCGGTGACGCAGATTACGGGCGGCTGATTTCTGCGATCCGGCTTTAGGACTGTTGCTGCGTTTGGATTGTTTCGAAATCCAGAACAATCAAGGCGGTGATGTGGCGGTTTGGGCCTGTTCGGCCAGAAGCTGGCGCTGAATATTGCAACTATTCTGACGAATATATTCGCTATGGCACTGTTTACAATAAGTTTTATAGACTACCCACCACCTTGAAATAGAATTTTTCTGCGGTGATGATTTTTTCTGATTTCTGCCCGAACTCTGCCTAACTGCTATGTCAAATTTCCCCTGAGCAATGACGGTTCACCAAATGAGCCGCGAAATTTGAGGTGCAGGACATGAAAAAGAACCCACGTTGGCTGAAGGCCACTATCGAATTCACAAAGACCAGTGACAACAAAATGCCATGGGCACTGTCAGGCAATCGCCGTGACTGGGCCAAACGCTGTTCCGAGCGGGCCAAGACCAACGACTGATTTGCGGACCAGCACCGGCAGGCAGCTGTGCGGATTACCCGCCGTTTGAACACCAATTGTGGCAAATTTGAACAAAATTTGGAAACAAATTGTAGGTCAGCAGCGTGATTAGCTGCGTATTTTAGTTAAATTACGAAACATTTTGACTTAACTGTTTGTTCGCATCATAGGCAGTCTTGTACGTCCCTCTGCACTTGGGTGGGGGCCGTAACGCAGATGTGGACAGTTTGTTAAGGACTGGTTCATGAGTTATATTGTTCGCACCAAGATTAATCCCGCTAAAACACCTGCCTGGACGGTAAATCGTCAGGCGTTATCTGCAATCAAACCAAAACAATTGGATGTCGTTACCCGCCGCTATGAAATTGAGTGGCTGGACAGCAGCGGCGAGGCCCAGAGCGAAACCCGCGTGGCCCCGGCGATGCCGATGTTTGAAAATGCCTTTAGTGCCTTTGCACAGGGCGCGCTGATCCAGACCGATCAGGGCTATGTTGCCATCGAAGATCTGCAACCCGGCGATAAGATTGCCACTGCTGACGGTGGCCTGCAAAAGCTGATGTGGATCGGGTCAATGACCATGTTTCCACAAAACCTGGACCTTGGGGTGCCGGCGGCCCGCCTGTTTCGGGTCACCGACGGCAGCTATGGGCATGATATCAGCACACCTGATCTGTTACTGGGCCCGGCAGCGCGAATTCTGCCCGGTGTTCTGGCGACCAATTCAAGCTCACCCCTGAAGCAACTGGGTCAGCTGGACGACGGAAATTCTGTGATTGGCATCAATCTGGTATCGCCGGTTCGGGTATTTCACCTTGGGCTGGCCAGCCACCATTTGATCCGGGCCAACGGCATTCTGGCCGAAAGCTATCACCCCGGTGAACAACCCCACATGAAAATGCCGTCTGAGCTGTATTCATTTTTCGTCGATTTGTTCCCGCATGTGGAATCGATTGATGATTTTGGACCGCTTAACCATAAACGGTAAACTTCTGGTCTGCGTCAGGGGTCCTGACGCAGACGGGTTTCCAGCACATCAAACGGCACGCCGGGTTCGTCCTTTGCGCAGCGGATCACCAGTGAGGTTTTAACGCTGGCGACGTTATCCGCTGAGGTCAGTTCCTCGGTCAGGAAGTTCTGAAAGCTTGACAGATCTGGGGCGACACATTTCAGCACAAAGTCAACTTCGCCGTTGAGCATGTGGCATTCCCGGACCAACGGCCAGTTCCGGCACAGGTCTTCAAATCTGGACAGGTCCGCCTCGGCCTGGCTTTGCAGACCGACCATGGCAAAAACCTGCACCTCAAACCCCAGGGCGCGGGCGTCCACATTGCCATGATAGCCGTTGATATAACCACCTTCTTCCAGCGTGCGCACCCGGCGCAGGCAGGGGGGGGCGGAAATTCCGACGCGCCGGGCCAGTTCAACATTGGTGATGCGGCCATTCGCCTGTAATTCTGCCAGAATATGGCGGTCGATGGCGTCAAGTTTACTGGTTGGCATGGTGTTTCCTGCAGATGATTTGCAACTTGTATAATTTCGCGCCCCTGTGCGCAATAAAATTTCACGATTGCGAAATATTGTTAAACGTTCTGCGGGCATGCGATATTAGATCACAGGTTTGAAACCGGGGTTTCATCGACCCCCGCCCGTGTTTATATCCCTATTGAACAAATCACAGTCCGGGGGCTGACATGTCGGAAACCAAACACAGTAAAGTACTTATCATCGGCTCTGGTCCGGCGGGGTATACGGCGGGTGTCTATGCCAGCCGTGCCATGCTGGATCCGGTTCTGGTGCAGGGCATTCAGCCCGGTGGCCAGCTGACCATCACCACGGAAGTGGAAAACTGGCCCGGGGATACCGAAGTTCAGGGCCCCGACCTGATGATCCGCATGGAAGAACACGCAAAATCCGTCGGCACCGAGGTGATCCCGGACATTATTTTAAGCGTTGATCTGGGCAGCCGCCCGTTTACCGCCATAGGGGACAGCGGCACCACCTATACCGCGGATGCGATTATTCTGGCCACCGGGGCGCAGGCCCGCTGGCTGGGTCTGGAAAGCGAAGAAAAGTACAAAGGTTTCGGGGTGTCGGCCTGTGCCACCTGTGACGGGTTCTTTTACCGGGGCAAGGATGTGGTGGTGATTGGCGGCGGCAATACGGCCGTTGAAGAGGCGCTGTTCCTGACGAAATTTGCCAATAAAGTCACGGTGATCCACCGCCGGGATGAATTGCGGGCGGAAAAAATATTGCAGCACCGGCTGATGAACAACGACAAGATTGAAATGCTGTGGGATCACCAGCTGGAAGAGGTGTTTGGCACGCAGGACCCGCTGGGGGTTGAGGGCGTTCGGGTTAAGGGCGTAAAAACCGGCGAGATCAGTGAAATCGCCTGTTCTGGCGTGTTCATCGCCATTGGTCACGCGCCGTCATCAGAACTGGTCAAGGATGTGCTGGAAACCCATATGGGGGGCTATGTAGTTACTGCGCCGGACAGCACCGCCACGTCTATTCCGGGGGTATTTGCCGCCGGCGATCTGACGGATTACATTTATCGCCAGGCGGTGACCAGCGCCGGGATGGGCTGTATGGCAGCCCTTGAGGCGGAAAAGTTTTTGTCGGAACAGGAAGATTAGCACCGCGCCAAAGCTATGTTCCTGGTCTGGGCGGACCTATCGCATCCTGTTTCAGGACCGCGTGCAGGATGCCCTTGAGCCGGCCCGCCACCCGGAAGGGCGATTTCACCATTCCGGGCAGCGCGCGCTATATGTTTCACCTGAAAGAGCGACGGCGGGGGTCGCAATTGACAGCTATTATCGACCGGGTGATGCGCCGCGGGTAATTGTACCGCTTTACCTGGAAAGCACGGCTTTGCTGGATTTCCGTGATTTGGAAACCAGCACAGGGCTTGGTCTTGGCGGACAGGAAACCCGTGCAGACTGGCGCGATGAGCGCGCGCGCGGATCGTCGGCCAGTTCCTGGCGTGCCAGTGACGCCGCCCGCAATGTCGGGGCGGATGGCATAATTTATCCGTCCCGCAAGGTGCCAACCCGTTGGCATCTGGTTCTGTTTCGCTGGAATGAACCGGGTGCGGCATGTCTTAGGGAAAATGGTCTGGTGGAAGCCTTTGTTCCAGACCAGATGGGCTAAACCCCTGAAAAATTAAGCAAGATCCCCCCAATTCCATCAATTTCGCCTATCGGTGCTTGAATTTTGCCCCAATCGCGCGCTATTCGCGAATAATTAGAATAGTAAATAAGCAGCCAGAAGGCCAAGAGCTATGCAAGCGCCAAACTTAACACCGATCCCCGAATTATTTGTCTCCTATGACAGTGCCCTGAAGCTTAAGCTGGAAGCCGCTGATCTGCCCAGCTGGGACATGACCCCGCGCCAGATTTGTGATCTGGAATTACTGATGAATGGCGGCTTTAACCCGCTGAAGGGGTTTCTGTCTGAGGCTGATTATAACAGCGTTGTCAAAGACATGCGCCTGGAAGGCGGGGCGCTTTGGCCGATGCCGGTCAATCTGGATATTTCAGAAAAATTCAGCGAAACCGTTGAGCCTGGGCAGGACATTGCCCTGCGTGATCAGGAAGGGGTGATCCTGGCGATCATGTCGGTCACGGATAAGTGGACACCGGACAAGGCGCTGGAAGCCAAAAGCGTGTTTGGCGCCGATGATGACACCCATCCGGCGGTCAACTATCTGCATAATACAGCCGGACCAATTTACCTTGGCGGACCGATCACCGGTATTCAACAGCCCGTGCATTATGATTTTCGCGCCCGGCGCGACACACCAAATGAGCTGCGCGCATTTTTTCGCAAGGTTGGCTGGCGCCGTGTGGTGGCGTTTCAGACCCGCAACCCATTGCACCGCGCCCATCAGGAACTGACGTTTCGCGCCGCCAAAGAGGCACAGGCCAATTTGCTGATCCACCCCGTTGTTGGCATGACCAAACCCGGGGATGTGGACCATTTTACCCGCGTTCGCTGTTATGAGGCGGTGCTGGATAAATACCCTTCAGCCACGACATCGATGAGCCTGCTGAACCTGGCGATGCGCATGGCCGGGCCGCGCGAAGCGGTCTGGCACGGGCTGATCCGCGCCAACCATGGCTGCACCCATTTCATTGTTGGCCGGGACCACGCCGGACCGGGAAAAAATTCAGCCGGTGACGATTTTTACGGCCCCTATGACGCCCAGGATCTGTATCGGAAACATCAGGATGAAATTGGCGCGGAAATGGTCGATTTCCGACACATGGTGTATGTGCAGGAACGGGCGCAATATGAAGCGGCGGATGAGATAAAGGGCGATGTGACGGTGCTGAATATATCGGGTACTGAATTGCGTCGCCGATTGTCAGAGGGCTTGGAAATTCCGGAATGGTTTTCTTTTCCGGAGGTAGTTACCGAGCTGCGGCGCACCCGCCCGGCGCGTCACAAGCAGGGTTTTAGTGTATTTTTCACCGGTTTGTCCGGGTCCGGCAAATCCACGATTGCCAATGCGCTGATGGTCAAGCTGATGGAAATGGGTGGGCGGCCTGTGACGCTGCTGGATGGTGATATTGTCCGTAAAAACCTAAGCTCGGAGCTGGGGTTTTCCAAGGAGCACCGGGATCTGAACATTCGCCGGATCGGCTATGTTGCCAGTGAGATTACCAAGAATGGAGGCATCGCCATTTGCGCGCCCATTGCGCCCTATGCCACCACCCGGCGTGCAGTGCGCGAGGATGTGGAAAGCTTTGGTGCTTTCATCGAAGTTCACGTTGCGACCTCACTTGAAGAATGCGAACGGCGCGACCGCAAAGGGCTTTACAAACTGGCCCGTGAAGGAAAAATCAAAGAATTCACTGGCATTTCAGACCCTTATGATATTCCCGAGGCGCCGGAACTGGTTGTTGAAACCGAGAATGTTGAGGTGGACAACTGTGCCCATCAGGTCATTCTTAAGCTGGAAAGCATGGGGCTGATCAAAGACTGACGCAGTTTATTCTGTGGCTGGCCGGTAACTGCCCGCCACAGAATTCAACTAAAATCAGCGACGTCAAATTGTCGACACAGCCCTGTTTGTAGCACAGCCCTGTTTGTGGCACGGCGCTGTTTGTGGCACGGCGCTGTTTGTGGCCTAGTGCACATGCACCGGGGACATGTCATTTTGACGCGCAATGTAGAACGCCAACCGACGCCCGTTCACCAATGCCAGACGCTGCCCGTCTTCATCGTGAACCGCATAAAGATCATCGGCGGCGTCGGCCTGATCCAGCATGTCTGCGGGTAGGTCGGCCAAATCAACCGGGCGAATATAAGCAATACGATCAGAGCCGTATTGTGAAAATTTGATCTTTCGATCCATTGATTAGCCCCTTTCAGACAGTTTGATTGATCTTGATCGTTTGTACAACCGTTTCAGGTTGCAAACGTTTCAGATCAACATGCAGCAGGCCGTTTTCCATGGTCGCCCCGGCGACATCAACACCGTCAGCCAACACGAAACTGCGCTGAAACTGACGCGCTGCGATGCCCTGGTGCAGAAAAACACGATTTTCCGTGTCGTCTGCCTGTTTGCCCCGGATCATCAACTGGCGGTCTTCCACTGTGATGCCCAGATCATTTTCTGCAAACCCGGCGACGGCCAGGGTTATTCGGTAGCTTTCGTCGCTGGTCTGTTCGATATTAAACGGTGGATAGCCGCCAAGGTCAGACTTGTTCGTCCGTTCCATCAGCCGTTCAAGCTGTTCAAAGCCCAGAAAATACGGATGGCTGGACAGGGTGAGTTTTGTCATCGACACGTCCTTTGATAAGCGACAGTCAGAATATTGGCCCCAACAGGCGGCCAGTTTTGAATATGGGGTCTAATTAGGGCGCTACAAGTGCGAAATCTGTGCATTTCCTTGGTGTCTTGCGGGAATGTTTGCTAATTTGCAGTCAAAACAGCCAGGTGGGATATTGCGAAACCAGATGAGCAGTTCAGCTAAAATGAACCACAGCGATGTTCTGCGCGTCAAACTAGAGGTTTTGCGCCGCGAACATGGTGATCTGGACGAGGCGATCCATGCCCTGCAGGAAAGCCGGAGGACAGACCAGTTGCGACTGCGCCGGTTAAAAAAGCAAAAGCTGCGGCTGAAGGATCAGATCAGTAGAATCAAAGATGAGCTGACGCCGGATATCATTGCGTGAACCCGCCATGGCGCTATAGTGCGGCCTTGGTTTTTACCCGGAGACTTTAATGAACAACGTCACTATCGGCATCATCATGGGCAGCCAGTCGGATTGGCAGACCATGCAGCAGGCCGCGCTGATCTTGGATGATCTGGGGCTGGAATATGAAACCCGCATCGTGTCGGCCCATCGCACCCCGGACCGGCTGTGGGAGTATGGCAAAACCGCGGTGGAACGGGGTTTAAGGGTGATCATTGCCGGGGCCGGCGGGGCGGCGCATTTGCCGGGCATGATGGCGTCAAAGACCCGGCTGCCGGTGATCGGTGTGCCGATACAGACGGCGGCGTTATCGGGGGTTGATAGCCTGTATTCCATCGTGCAGATGCCCCGGGGTTTTCCGGTGGCGACAATGGCCATTGGGGCTGCGGGCGCGGCCAATGCCGGGCTGATGGCAGCGCAGATTTTAGCGTTGCAGGACAAGGGTCTGGCGGAACGTCTTGATGTATGGCGCCGCGAACTTTCGGCGTCAATTCCGCAAGAACCGCGCGATGACTGAGCCGCTGGCACCCGGGGCGACCATTGGCATTCTTGGCGGTGGCCAGCTGGGGCGCATGCTGTCGGTGGCAGCGTCGCGTCTGGGGTTTAAGTGCCATGTTTTTGAGCCGGGCGCGCAACCGCCAGCCGGGGATGTGGCAGCTGTGGTTACCACCGCCCCCTATGATGACGCAGCTGCCCTGAGCCGGTTTGCAAATTCGGTTGATGTCATCACCTATGAATTTGAGAACATCCCCACCCAGGCGCTGGATATACTGGAGGCAATCCGCCCGGTTCGCCCCGGGCGTGAGGCCCTGCGAATTTCACAGGACCGGCTGGTTGAGAAAGCGTTTTTGCAAGGGTTGGGCTTGAATGTTGCGCCCTATGCGGCGGTGAATGATCTGCACGATCTGGAAAATGCGGTTGCCGGTATTGGTCTGCCTGCAATCCTGAAAACCTGCCAGCTGGGCTATGATGGCAAAGGGCAGTATCGCCTTAAAAGTGCCGGGGATCGCCCGGCGGCGATTGAGGCAATGGCCGGCAGCCCGGCGGTGCTGGAGGGGTTCATCGACTTTAAACTTGAGATTTCTGTTATTGCGGCCCGGTCCGTCAATGGCCAGGTTTCATGTTTTGATCCGGGTGAAAATATCCACCGGAATGGGATATTGCACACCACAACACTACCGGCGAAGATATCCGGTTCGCAGCGCATGGATGCGGTGTTGATTGCCGGTAAGATACTGAACGCGCTGGATTATATCGGCGTCATGGGGATTGAGTTGTTTGTTACCCCGGATCAGCTAATCGTCAATGAAATTGCCCCAAGGGTGCATAATTCTGGCCACTGGACCCAGCAGGGTTGCGCCATTGATCAGTTTGAACAGCATATCCGCGCCATTGCCGGCTGGCCGCTGGGGGATGGGCAACGCCATAGTGATGTTAAAATGCTGAACCTGATTGGCGATGATGTGGGTCGGGTGGCGGAATTGTCAAATGATCCGAAAATGGCGCTGCATCTGTATGGCAAGTCTGACATCAAAACCGGGCGCAAAATGGGCCATGTTAACCGGATATTGGGCCCGGCCAGTTAGCAGCCAACAACCGCCGCCCGGATCATTGCCAGAGCGATTGTTTAATCAGTTTTCCAAAGGTCAGAGATTTGTCAAACCTGCCGTTTTTCAGGAACAGTTTTACCTGTGCAATGACAACCGGGTTCATCATCATGAACGTATGTGTCACCGGCAAAACGATATGGTCATCCATGCCAGCGATGCGGGTGCTGTCGACGGATACTTTTCCATCATCTGCGCCCTCTATTACGCTGGAATATAGGGGATTTATCGACTGGCTGCCTGCTATGACCCCCAGATCAAACCACGCATATCCCAGCTGATTTGGCACGGCGTCGCTGCCGGTTCCAAGCTCTAGCCCGGCGGGTCCGTTAAGCCATGCAAAGGCGCTGATATCTTCAAACGCATCCACAAGCGCTGAGCCATGGTTGGGGGGGCCCATCATCACCACACGGCCCATATTTTCCGGCCGGTTATTTTCCAGCCAGGCGCGCACCAGAATACCGCCAAGGGAATGGGTTACAAAGTTGACCTTTTGATCGCCACAGGCCGTAACAGCCGGAGGAATGCTGGCCTGCATCAATTCTTCGATCGAGGCGCTGGTTGAGGCATAATCGACATTAACCACGGTATAGCCTTCGTTGAGCAACGATCTTTGGATTACCCGCATTGAATTGGCCGAACGGGCAAGGCCGTGCAACAGAACCACGCATTCAGCGCGCGCAAACCCCGGCAACAGGATCAAAAAAAGGGTCAGGATCAGCCTCATACCCCCTAAATAGCGCCCGCCTGTGGCTAAATCGAGACCCAGTTGCAAAGAACCTAACGTCACGGGGGTCAGGAATGTCTGCCGGGTGTTTGTTTGTGGCGAAGCGAAATTATCACACCACCCAGCACAAGAATGGTTGCGAGTATGAAACGCAGGGTCAGGGGTTCGCCCAGAAAAACCAACCCACCGGCAACGGCGATGACCGGCACGGTCAGTTGCGCGACCGCGGCTGTTGTCGCCGGCATTCTTGGCAATACCGTATACCAAAGCGCATAACCCGCGCCGGACATAACGGCACCGCTTATCACGGCAAGAACAGCACCCGTGGGGGTGATACTGTCAGGGAAGACCAAAAACATTGCCAACCCAACCGGCAATGCCAGGGTGAAATTTACCGCCGTAGCACCCAGCGGATCACCCGCCCCGCGCCCGAGCAGCGAATAGGCCCCCCAGCCAATGGCCGCAGCGATCATCAATGCCACACCAGCCGGATCGGGGGCAAAGGCCCCAACCGGCCAGAGCAGCAGCGCCAGACCAGCAAAGGCAACCCCTGCCCCGATCCAACGGATTTTGGGCACGGTTTCCCCCGCCCGGAGCGCCCCGATAAACATGGTGATCTGCACCCCGCCAAACAGGATCAGCGCCCCGATCCCGGCATTCAGGCTAAGGTAGGCAAATGAAAACCCCAGCACATAAAGCGCCAGGGTCGCGGCCCGCCAAAATTGGTTGGGCGCGCGCCATTTCGCCGGCCTGCCGCGCAGGTTGACCAGAAACAGCAGAAATAACGCCCCGCTTGCCAGCCGGATCAGCGCGAAGGCCGCCGGACCGGTATCGTCGCCAATCAGCGCCATACGGTTCAGAACCGAATTGGCCGCGAAGGCGAACATTGTTAAAACTGTTAACAGAATCAAACGCATAGTCAGAGCCTAATACCGAAGCGGGTTCAGTCCAATGGCCCCGGCGTTCACAACCTGGTCAGGGGTAAAATAGGCACCCTTAGGCAAGGGAAACCAATTTTTCTTGTAGTGGTACGCCAATGGCAGCTGCGCGGACTTTCCAGACATTCAAAGAGTGTCCGTGTCATCGACTTTCCGACACAATTGTAGTTGTGTTTACATCATCTAATCACAGACGCGACCACATGTCGTCATGCAGAATTGCCCTAAACGAGAGTTTTCCAATGCCCAACCCAATATCCCTCCATGTCGCTTTGAATGGAGATAGCCTTCATCCCAGAACTCCGAAAACACCGGGCCAGATTGCCAGCGAAGCGCGCGCTGCCGTAGCTGAAGGCGCACAATCGCTGCATCTCCATCCATATGATGAGGACGGACAAGAAACGCTTCAGGCAGAGGATTGCGCAAGAGCGATCAAAGCAGTTCGCGCGATCTGTCCGGGCATTCCAATATCCCTTAGCACTTCCGCCGCAATCGAATCTGACCCACACAGGCGCCTCGATCTAATTGCTGGCTGGTACGAAATGCCCGACTTAGTGACAGCGAATCAAGGAGAGGACGGGATTGATGGTGTTTGCAGGCTGCTGGTTGACCGAGGCGTCGGCATCGAGGCTGGATTGTTAACCTCTCAAGATGCACAGATGTTTGTTTCTTCAGGGCTGTCAACTTTATGCCGACGTGTCATGGTGGAGCCATTGGATCTAGACCCCAATGACGCCCTTCGTCATGCTGCATTGATCGAGAAAACAGTGACTGACGCAGGCATCGGGCTTGAACAAGTTCATCACGGCTATGGTATCGCGTGTTGGGATGTAAACCGTCGTGCTGTCGCCAAGGGTCATGGGATAAGGACTGGATTGGAGGATGTGACTGTTCTGCCGGATGGGCAGCAAGCGAAAGATAACGCCGATCTTGTTGCTGCCGCCGGTTTGATCATCCGTAAGGCTGCTAATGTGTGATGCCTCTGTCATAGGGTCTATTTGCTTAACGCACTGCGATGTAGTGCTTGTTCGTTGCGTTGAGGCACGACTTGAAGAGCTCAAACAGACATTCGCCCTAATGTAAAAAGGGCCCGCCAAAGCGAGCCCCTTAAATTTTCTCAGACGATCCCGGATTAAGTCCGGGATGACACGCCGCAGCGTGTTACATCATGCCGCCCATGCCGCCCATGCCGCCCATATCAGGCATGCCGCCACCGGCGCCGCCTTCTTTGGCCGGCTTGTCAGCAACCATGGCTTCTGTGGTGATCAGCAGACCGGCGATTGAGGCCGCGTCTTCCAGAGCTGTACGAACAACCTTGGCCGGGTCAATAACACCGGCTTTGAACAGGTCGCCATATTCTTCGGTCTGAGCGTTAAAGCCGAATGACGCATCGTCGCTTTCGCGAACTTTGCCGGCAACAACCGCACCGTCAACACCTGCATTTTCAGCGATCTGACGCAGAGGTGCTTCCAGAGCGCGGCGCACGATGGCAACACCGGCATCCTGATCCGAGTTTTCACCCTTAACATTGGCCAGTGCTTTGGCACCCTGCATCAGGGCAACGCCACCACCAACAACAACACCTTCTTGCACGGCCGCGCGGGTCGCGTTCAGGGCGTCGTCAACGCGGTCTTTGCGTTCCTTGACTTCGATCTCAGTCATGCCACCAACACGGATAACAGCAACACCGCCAGCCAGCTTGGCCACACGTTCCTGCAGTTTTTCCTTGTCGTAATCGGATGTGGTTTCTTCGATCTGCTGACGGATCTGTGTGACCCGTGCTTCGATCTCAGCCTTTTCGCCATTGCCGTCGATGACAGTTGTTTCATCTTTGGTGATGGTGATTTTCTTGGCTGTGCCCAGCATGTCGATGGTGACATTTTCCAGCTTCATGCCCAGATCTTCGGAAATTACCTGACCACCGGTCAGAATGCCAAGATCTTGCAACATTGCTTTGCGACGATCACCGAAACCCGGAGCTTTGACGGCCGCGATTTTCAGACCACCGCGCAGTTTGTTCACAACCAGAGTTGCAAGGGCTTCGCCCTCAACATCTTCGGCAATGATCAGCAAAGGTTTGCCGGACTGGATAACAGTTTCCAGCAGGGGCACCATTGGCTGCAGGCTGGACAGTTTCTTTTCGTGCAAAAGAACCATGCAATCTTCCATTTCGGCCAGCATCTTGTCGGGGTTGGTCACGAAATATGGTGACAGGTAACCACGGTCAAACTGCATGCCTTCGACAACTTCGGTTTCAGTTACGAGACCTTTGTTTTCTTCAACGGTGATCACACCTTCGTTGCCGACTTTTTGCATTGCGTCGGCGATCTGTTCACCAATGTCGCTTTCACCGTTGGCTGAGATTGTGCCAACCTGTGCAACTTCGGCGCTGTCTTTGACTTCGCGTGAGGCTTTTTTGATGGTCTCAACAACTTTCAGAGTTGCCAGATCAATACCGCGCTTGAGGTCCATCGGGTTCATGCCAGCTGCAACAGACTTCATGCCTTCTTTAACGATGGCCTGGGCCAGGATCGTTGCAGTGGTTGTGCCGTCGCCGGCTTCGTCATTGGTGCGGCTGGCGACTTCTTTCACCATCTGCGCGCCCATGTTTTCGAACTTGTCTTCCAGTTCGATTTCCTTGGCAACCGTTACACCGTCTTTGGTGATGCGCGGTGCGCCGAAGGATTTATCTAGAACCACATTGCGACCCTTTGGGCCCAAAGTGACTTTTACCGCGTCGGCCAGAATGTTTACGCCATTCAACATGCGGTTACGGGCGTCTGTCCCGAATTTGACGTCTTTAGCAGCCATTGTGCCTGCTCCTTTTCGTCTGAATTAAAATTAGCAAAGTGACCTAGGCAATAATGCCCATGATGTCGCTTTCTTTCATGATCAGCAGCTCTTCACCGTCAAGGGTGATTTCAGTGCCGGACCATTTGCCGAACAGGATCTTATCCCCGGCTTTGACGTCCATAGAAACGCGCTTGCCATCTTCGTCACGGGCACCTGCCCCAACAGAGATAATTTCGCCCTCGGCGGGCTTTTCTTTGGCGCTATCGGGAATAATAAGCCCGCCAGCAGTTTTTTCGTCGCCTTCAGTGCGACGAACCACGACACGGTCATGTAATGGTGTGAATGCCATTTTTGAACGCTCCTCGTTCAGGGTTTCATTTATTGTTAGCACTCGGGCCTTCCGAGTGACAACGAAACGGATTTAGGGATGAAGGGGGATTGTGTCAACCGCTTACACAAAGGAATCGATTTGTTGACGGGGTATTCACGCCCTATAAAGTGTAAAGAAGTTGTTAACGAGGGTTTAAGGGGTTTTACCATGAAAATTACACCAGTATTTGTCGGGGTGTTTTTGGTTCTGTCGGCTTGCAGCGGCGGCGGCGGAACGGCAGTGGTTTATGCCAAACCCGGAGACGCCATCGGGCCGGGCAGCACCTTCGCCACCCAGGATGCCAAGCGATTTGTCATTGTAAACGGCACGGCAAACCTGAATGATCAGACAATTCAGATTTCGATATCTGATGATGGCCAGACCGTCACTATCCAGCAAAACCATAAAACTTTTACGCTGGTGGATGATGGTAGCGGCACTTTTCGGGGCGACAATGCGGTGTTTTTTCTGGATGAAACTGGATCAGCCGTTGTAGATATAGCATTTTTTGGTGAAACCACCCCCGGATATTATAATGGGGGCTGGGTGGCAGTTGGTTACAAAACAGACCCGATCCAAGTTGCAGGGCGCACTGGTTCCGCAACTTATACCGGGCTCACACGTCTGACCGCCAGAACCTTTGCATTGAACGGGTTTGCTGAAGGAAATGTATTCCTGAATGCAAATTTTGATACGGGATCAATTACTGGCTTGATGGCAATTAGAGATAGAGGTGCCGCAAACGCAGATTTTGTTGTTCCCACAACCACCGTTACTATTAACCCGAGTGCAGCCGCGAATATCAGCGGAAACGGATTTGTTGCAGATCTTGACTTTAGCCCCACACCCGCCCCCGGTGATACCATCAGTTTTGATCAGTCAGGCCTTACCGGTAATTTTTACGGCGTTGATGCTGTTGGAATTGGGGCCACTTACTGGGCGACAGGCACTTATAATGGTGACGCGCTATTTGTCGAAGGCGCCCTGGCGTCAGACAACTAGCCGCGGCCGGCCTGCGACCGCCCCTTTGGCGTCAGTTGATAGACCCCGGTTTCAACCCGTTCAAACCAGCCATAATGATCCGCCGCCATTAACCGGGTGGCGGTGGGGACACCGGTGGCGGCGGCCACTTGCGCACCCTTGGTGGGGCCGTTTTTTCTAAGATAAGCGGCGCATAACATGGCGTCCTGGCGGTAGGCCGTCACCAGACCGACGCGGGTTTGACCGCCGGTGTTGGGATCGCCAACCCGGCGCAGGAATTCGCGCAACAGCCGCCCCTTACGGCGCGCAGATTTGACCGGGCGGTAGGGGCCGGGATCACAGTGGGCTTGAACGAAACCGTCACGCAGGCGCACCGTCAGCAGGCCAATGCCAAGCCGGCGGCACAGGCGGGTATTGTCTTTCAGGGATTTGTTGAAAACCCGCCCCGCGCCGCGTGGCACGCAGATATAAACATCGTCAGTGACGCCCTTGCGGTCCACCGCCTGATGGAACAGTGACAGGGAAAAACCAGTTTTTAGCTCAACAATCACCGGATCATCATCGCCGCGCAGGCCCATGACATCGACGGCCCCGACTTCGCCTTTCACCACATAGCCCTGCGCCTGCAAAAATGCCTTGATTGGCGGGTATAGCTGGGTTTCTTTAGGCCGGGTCATTGGGGCAAACTATCGGGCCAGCAGGTGGGTGACAAGCCAGTCTGCTGACCCTATAAGACACGAAAATCTTTGCAAAACCCACGGAAAATCCATGACCATCAAAATTTTCGGCCACAAAGGCCCCGATACTGACGCCACCTGTTCCGCTTTGATCTGGGAATGGTACCTGAATGAGGTGCAGGGCAAAACCGCGCAGGCCTTTGTGCTGGAGCCGCCCAACACCGAAGCGGTGTTTGTATTGCAGCGCTGGGGTGTCGATATGCCAGCGACATTGGGGGCGCTGAGCGAGACCGATGAAGTTGTTCTGGTGGATACCAACAACCCCGGTGAGTTGCCGGCCAATATCAACGACACCAATATCGCCGAGGTGATCGACCACCACCAGCTGGCCGGGGGTTTGAAAACCCGGGCGCCGATCAAGTTTACCATTCGCCCCGTCGCCGCCACGGCAACCGTGATGGGCTGGCTGATCGGGCGTGATCTGGACAGGGCGCCGGACGCGATCAAGGGTTTGATGCTGTCCTGCATATTGTCGGACACGCTGGAATTTCGTTCCCCCACCACGACGCCAACGGATCGTAAGCTGGCAGAGCGGCTGGCCGCTGAGCTGGGGGTTGATATGGCGAAGTACGCGGCCGAGATGTTTGCCGCCAAGTCTGATGTGTCGGCATTTTCGGATGCTGAATTGCTGAAAATGGACAGCAAGATATTTGAGGTGGATGGCAAGAAATTACGGGTGTCGGTGCTTGAAACCACGGCGCCTGCCATAGCGCTGGATCGCAAGGGCGATCTGATGGCGGCGATGCCGGATGTTGCCACAGCTGATGGCGTGGATGAGGTGCTGTTGTTTGTTGTGGATATTCTGAAGGAAGAGGCCACGTTGCTGATCCCCAATGGCGCGGTGAAATCCATTGCTGAAAAGTCATTTGCTGTGACAGTCACCGGGGACAGCATTGTTCTGCCGGGCATCATGAGCCGCAAAAAGCAGATCATTCCCAATCTGAAGATTTAACCCTAAGGTCAGGATATGGGTGCGTATTTTGAAAATCTGGTGCAGGTGCTGCCAAGTCTTGCAGACCACGCGCGCGCACCCCTGATATCAGCACCTTCGGTGCTGGAGCATCTGCCAAATCTGAGCGCCGAACTGGGGGTTCAGATTGACGCCAAACGTGACGATACCCTGCCCCTGGGCATGGGCGGCAACAAGGTGCGTCAGCTGGAATATTATCTGGGCCCGGCAGTGGCCATGGGTGCCGATACGGTTCTGATCACCGGGGCGGTGCAGTCAAATTTCATCCGAACCTGTGCGGCGGCGGCGCGGCGACTGGGCATGCAGCCGGTTTTGCAAATGGAAGACCGGGTGCCAAAGGATGACGCGACCTACATGACGTCTGGCAATGTATTGCTGAGTTCCCTGATGGCGGCGGAGGTCGTGCGTTTTCCGGTTGGAAATGACGAGGCGGCGGCGGATGCGAACCTTGACCGGATAGCCGCAGGGCTGCGCACCAAGGGGCGTGCGCCCTATGTGATCCATCTGGGGATCGATCACGCGCCGTTGGGCGGGTTGGGATACGCGGCGGCAGCGGTGGAGATGTGGCAGCAATATCAGGCGCTTGGTGAATTACCGGACCATGTGATTATTCCGTCAGGCAGCGGGCTGACCCATGCCGGGTTTCTGGCCGGGGCGCGGGCCATTGGCTGGGATGTGTCGGTTCTGGGGATATGCGTGCGCCGGGATATACAGGAGCAAAGCCCGCGTATTCAGCGGCGTGCGCACGAGATCGCCGAGATGCTGGGCAGTAGCTATGGGTTCAAACCGGGTGATATACAGCTGAGCGATGCGGTACTGGCGCCGGGCTATGGGTTGATGAATGCACAGGTGGCCGGGGCAATGGATCTGGCGGCCCGAACCGAGGCGTTATTGCTGGACCCGGTCTATAGCGGACGTGCCATGGCCGGGCTAATCGAACATATTACGACCGGGACAATTGCCGCGGATCAAAGGGTGGCTTTTTTGCATACCGGTGGCACCCCGGCAATTTTCGCCTATCAGACAGATATTGAAACCGCACTTGAACAGGTAAGACATGACACAGTTGATTGACGCCTTCGCTGAAATTCGTGACCGCTACGATGCGCTTTATGTTGATCTTTGGGGGTGCCTGCATGACGGGTATCAACCCTTTGCCCAAGCCGTCCAGGTTTTGCAGAAATTTCGCGCAAGCGGTGGCATGGTGATGTTGCTGACCAACGCGCCGCGCCCACGCACAGCCGTTCAGGCGCAGCTGGATAAAATGAACGTGCCGCGCGACGCCTATGACGGGATCACTTCTTCCGGTGATGCGTCACAGGCGGCGATGGTGGCAGAGCTGGTTGGCCGCGAGATTTATCACCTTGGACCTGAGAAAGATCTGAGTTTTTTCAGTGATTTAAGCGACGGTCTTGATGCCAGCCATATCAAGCGTGTGCCGCTGGAACAGGCCCAGGGCATCATTTGCACCGGGTTGTTTGATGATGATGTCGATACCCCGGAAGATTACCGCGCAACGTTGTTGTTTGCCAAACAAAAGCGGCTGAAGCTGCTGTGTACCAACCCGGATATTCAGGTGGATTATGGCGATAAACGTATTTATTGCGCCGGGGCCGTTGCGGCTTTGTACACTGAAATGGGCGGCGAAAGCCTGTATTTCGGCAAACCACATCCGCCGATCTATGATCTGGCGCGCAATCGGATTGCCGCTTTGGGCGACGTTGTTGATCAACGGGTGCTGTGCGTTGGTGATGGTATCCGCACCGATATTCTGGGCGGGTTGAACGAAGGATTTGACACGCTGTTCATCACCGGCGGGCTGGCGGCCGGTGAATTTGGCGCCGACCCGGAGAACCCGGATGAAAACGCCATGCAGGCGTTTTTCGAAGGCGCGCAAATCAGCCCGGATTTTGCGATCTCAAAGCTGCGCTGACGCGTCTGGCGGATGATCGACAAAGCAACAAAATTGCGTATGATTGTTTCTGATTGGAAATAAATTACGCGTTCGATTGCGGATGGCCGTGAATATCGCTATGCTGCACTGCAACATATTAGCGGGATTCGAAAGCGATGCTGGACAACATGCCACGGGGAACCATCTGCATAGAAGAGCTGGAAATCGGCATG
>VAPL010460419.1_pt1 | contig 18822 bp, 19 predicted proteins | sample 3395061 | NCBI WGS metagenome assembly VAPL01 (sample SAMN08290444, study PRJNA428436) | hydrothermal vent metagenome | isolation source: Deep-sea hydrothermal vent chimney 2 | place: Pacific Ocean: Juan De Fuca Ridge | depth 2182 m m | reverse complement strand
TGGAGCACGACCTCCTCACCGATTCCGGGAAGGCCGACAAGTGTCCGGGGCGTCACCGCAACCTGGTATCCAACGCCACCCACATCGAGCACGATGGACTCGGTCCCTCGATCAACGAGAACTCCCCGGAGACGGCCGATCATCGTGCGATCCTCGATGCGAGGTGCCCGCTGTGCTGCATGTGGCACAGGGCAACGCCGAGCGCATCGGCGACGTCTGCGGGTCCCGAGACGGAAGTCAGTCCGAGGCGCATCGAGACGACGGCAGCGATCTGGTCCTTGTCGGCAGAGCCCGACCCCGTGATGGTGAGCTTCATCTGCGATGGTGTGTACTCGGCCATGGTTATGCCGTACCCGGCAACCGTCGCCATGATGACTCCAGATGCACGGGCGACGGCGATCGCCGTACCTCTGTTCCTGTTCATGAACACCTGCTCGATCGCGGCACAGTCGACCTCGTACTCCCCGAGTACACCGAGGATGTCCGCTCGGAGCTCGAGGAGGCGTTGTGCCGTGGAGCCAGCGGGGTCGGTCCGGATGACTCCCGCCGTCACGGCTCGCGGGCGATCTGGATGTGATTCGACGATCCCGTACCCGGTGCGGGTGAGCCCGGGATCGATACCTAGAACGAACATATGTTCGGATGATAGGAGCGGGGTGTGACATTGCAAGTATCGATCCCCGTCCCTTGGCGTCTGGCGCCGATACAGCTCGGATGCGAGCTGTATCGGCGCCAGACGCCAGATGCGCCACGGGGATGGGAACTCACTCGAGGGTCGCCAACACCTCGTCCGGGATGTCGAAGTTGGCGTAGACCTCCTGAACGTCATCGAGATCCTCAAGTGCGTCCACGAGCCGGAGCACCTTGGGGGCGGTCACTGCATCGACGGCGACGGAGACCGAAGGAAGGTACGTCACGTCGGCGGAGTCGATCGATACATCCGCAGCTTCGAGTTCGGAACGCACGGCTGTGAGATCGCCAGGTTCACAGACGATCTCCCACTGGTCCCCTTCGGGAGTGATGTCGTCGGCACCACCTTCGAGTGCCGCCATCATCACCGTGTCTTCATCGCCCGATGCAAGGATGTACCCCTTCTGTTCGAAGAGGTAGCCGACAGATCCCGGTTCGCCAAGGTTCCCGCCGTTCTTCGTGAACGCTGAACGGACATCGGATGCGGCACGGTTGCGGTTGTCGGTGAGGATGTGCACGTAGAGCGCCACTCCGCCGGGTGCGTACCCCTCGTAGAAGGCCTCCGTGTAGTCGACACCGTCGACATCACCGCTCCCTCGTGCGATCGCGCGATCGATGTTGTCCTTTGGGACCGAGTTGTCCTTCGCCTTCTGGACCGCCGTGAAAAGGGTTGGATTTGCAGAGAGGTCGTTGCCTCCATTACGCGCAGCGGACTCGATCGCCTTGATCAACTTGGCGAACAACTTGCCGCGTTTGGCGTCCTGACGCCCCTTGCGGTGCTTGATGTTCGCCCATTTCGAATGTCCAGACATGCGATCTCCTCAGCCAGCGTCCAGGAAGTCGACGAGCATCTGGTGAAGACGCGGATCACCGGTCAGCTCCGGGTGGAATGAGCTTGCAAGGATACGACCTTGACGCACCAACACGGGGTGCTTGACTCCTTCGGGATCGGTGACCGAGCCAAGCACAGACACATCCGCTCCGACCTTGTGGATCCACGGGGCACGGATGAACACAGCGTGCATGGGTGAATCGAGTCCGACAACGTCGAGGTCCGCCTCGAACGAATCGATCTGACGTCCGAACGCGTTGCGCTCCACGACCGCATCGAGCACACCGAGCTGTGGCTGGTGTCCCGACACCGTCGAGGCAGCGAGGAAGATCATGCCGGCGCACGTGCCGAGAACCGGCATCCCATCGAGACACCGCTGCCGGATAGGTTCGATGAGCCCGTAGCGTTGCGCGAGCTTGCCGATCGTCGTCGACTCACCACCGGGAATGACGAGTGCGTCGACGGCGTCGAGCTCGCTCGGTGTGCGCACCTCATTCGCACTGACACCGATCGACCGCAACAACGCGACGTGCTCCCGAAAGTCGCCCTGGAGGGCGAGCACTCCGGCGTTCATGAGCCTCGTAGCTGCATCATCTCGGAGTCCGGCAACGTGTCGATGTTGATACCGACCATCGCCTCTCCGAGGTTCCTCGATACCTTCGCGATCTTCTCCGGATCCTTGTAGAACGTCGTCGCTTCCACGATCGCCTCGGCACGTTCTGCAGGATCACCAGACTTGAAGATCCCCGACCCGACGAACACGCCGTCACATCCGAGTTGCATCATCAACGCTGCATCCGATGGAGTCGCGATGCCTCCGGCTGCAAAGTTCACGACCGGCAAGGTCCCGGTGCTCGCGACCTCCTTGACGAGGTCGTAGGGAGCGCGAATGTCCCGTGCTGCGTTCATCAACTCGTTGGTCGTCAACGTCGTCAGGTTCCGGATCTGTGCGGTCATGACACGCATGTGTCTGACGGCTTCGATGACGTTGCCTGTGCCGGGCTCACCCTTTGTGCGGATCATCGCTGCGCCTTCACCGATCCGCCGAAGAGCCTCTCCGAGATCCTTGGCGCCACAGACGAACGGGACGGTGAAGACGTGCTTGTCGATGTGGTTCTCATCCACGGGAGACAGCACCTCGGATTCATCGATGTAGTCGACGCCGAGCGACTGAAGTACCTGGGCTTCGACGAAGTGCCCGATCCTCGACTTCGCCATGACGGGGATCGAGACGGAGTTGACGATCTCTTCGACCTTTGCGGGGTCGGCCATGCGTGCAACACCGCCGTGAGCCCGAATGTCTGCAGGGACTCGCTCGAGTGCCATGACAGCGCAAGCGCCGGCGGCTTCAGCAAGCCTGGCCTGCTCGGCGTTGACGACATCCATGATGACGCCGCCCTTGAGCATCTCAGCCAGACCGCGCTTGACCTTGTCTGTGCCGTATTCGGTGGTTGCCTCTGCCATAGTTCGCTTCCCTTTGTGGTCGAAACCCGATTCTACATGGCGCTGGAGTTCGATCAGGAACGATGCGCTGCGATCGCGTCCTCGTACGCCACGATGTACTCCTGTGCAACACGTGTACCGTCGAACATTCTCACCCGATCCCTTGCCCGCCCTGCGAGGTCTCCCCGACGGGAATCATCGACGAGAAGCCCCGCCACCGCTTCTGCGAGATCTCGGGAGTTCCCAGGAGCGACGATTTCGCCGGAATCACCAAGGACGTGGATGAATGCCGGGATCCCGGATGCCACAACGGCACAGCCTGAGGCCATGGCTTCTGCGACGATGATCCCGAACGATTCACCGCGCAGGTTCGGCGCCACGAACACTTCCGCTTCGGCAAGGCGGGCGTACTTCTCTTCGTTCCCGACCGGGCCGAGGAACGTCACACCATCGATCTCGATATCTCGCGATGCACCCATGACGTGGAGCGACGCGCCAGCGTGCGCTGCGATGACTTTGGGCCACGCCTCGAGGAGGACATCGAGGCCCTTTCGGGGGTCGTCCCTTCCGAGGAAGGCGACACGTCCAGGTACATGATCACCTTTCCCATAGGCGTCGACGTCGATGCCGTTCGGGATGATCCGGGCATCGAGGACGCCCGTGACAGCGGAGCGTGCAACCGGGCTGACTGTGGTGACGACATCGAGCTTGCCGAGGATCTTGCGGACGATCGGCGACAACGTCGTGTACCCCCTTCGCGCCCACGGGGGCGCATCGGCGTGAAAGGTTCCCACCGTTGGTCTGTCCCCGATCCGACTCGCCGTCAAGGACACCATGGGCATGAGCGGCTCATGGATGTGGACCACGTCTGCGTCGCCGACAGCGTCGTTGATCTTGGAGCGGACACGTGGATCGAGGGCGATCGGGGTCCGTGCCGCATTCGCCTTCACGATGCTCGTGCCCGCCACGAGCACGGCACCGGGGGGTCCCTCGGTTCCGGGACCGATGACCGTCGACGAGTGCCCTGCCTGCTCGAGCCATCCCGCCAACCTGATCGCTTGATCCTGAACACCGCCAGGTTTGCCGAGGTCGTAGGGGCAGACGATGGCAACGTGCATCAGCGGTTCTCTGCGAATTCGTCAGACGGCCAGTTCGGTTGGAAGAGATGCCACTGTGATGGGGCCTCCCGAATCATGCCCTCGAGGACGTTGGCGAGGGCCTGTGCACCGCGCGAGACTCGTTCGGCTCTGTTGTCTCCTCCCGGCAACTCGACTTCGTCGTGGACCACGATGCGATGGCCGGCTCCCTCCTGGAAGTAGACCGCTACAGGGATCAATGCAGCGTTCGTCATGTCGGCGAGCGCCACCGGACCAGCAGGGATCGTCGTGCGCTCACCGAAGAACTCGGCCTCAAGGCCACGGCCGGTGACATCGCGGTCGGCAAGGAGAGCGATCGCCCCCCGATCCTTCAGATTGCGGACCAGCTTGGATCGTCGCTGCGGATCGGTCGTCAAGATGATGCCGACATCGAACTTGGCCCGCACATCGACGAACCACTGTGTGATGAGCCTGTTCGGCAGATCTTCGGCAATCGCGATGATCGGCACACCGATCTCTTTTGCGATGATTCCGGCAATCTCCCAGTTTCCCATGTGGGGGACGGCGAACACGATCGCTCTACCTTGGCGCTTCGCTTCGAAGATCGGATCGAAGTTGACGCGCTCGACACGCCGCGAGATGGCTTGCTTGCGGCGCGGGCGAAACCAGAACGTTTCTGTCCAGTAGCGACCGTAGGAGCGATACATCCCCTCAACGGCCTCAGCGACTTCTTGTGGTGTCGCTTCGGCGCCAAGGACGCGCCGCATGTGCCTGGTAAGGAGCTCGTTACGGTCCGATCCACGGCGGTACGCCAACGTTCCGCCGATCTCGCCGAGACGGCGAACGGCGTACTCGGGGAGGATGCCGAACATCGCAGCCGCGATCCGAAACGGGATGTAGGTGAGCCAGGTCTTCACGCGTCGAGCTGCTGCCAGGTCTTTCGGATACGTTGTGCCACGGTGAAGCCGGTGAGAACGACGAAGATCCACAGGAGCGGCTCCATGATCGGCGCACCGACACCGACGGCCATCGTTCCGATGAGGATGAGGATCATCCGCTCGGCACGACCCATCCAGCCCCCCTTGCCTTCGAGGCCAGCAAGTTCGGCCTTCGAGCGAACATAGGGCACGAGGAGCGAGAACGCCATTGCCACCACACACAGGATCAGGAGGCGGGGCTCGAACCGAAGAAACACCGCAAGGCCGACCCACACTGCGATCTCTCCGAAGCGGTCCGACATCGTGTCGAGGAACGCTCCCCGATCAGAGACTTTGTCGAGCTGGCGGGCGAGAGGGCCATCGAGAGCGTCGAGAGCCACACCTGTGCCCGCAATGAACCCTCCGAGGAGCAGGTATCCAGACGCGACGAACACAGCACCAACAATCGTCACGAGCAACCCGATGATCGTCACGACGGCGGGTGTGAACCCGATCTTGGCAAGTACACCGGCGATCGGCTCGAGGAATGGGGCGATTCGCTTTCGTCCCTTGAGATCAAGCAAAAGGTCTCCTTCGCGCCAGAAAGGTACCACAGACTGGACCGGTTCAGCGACCCACTAGAATTGGAGTATCCAGGAGTGCCCGCACGTCCCTGTCGGTGACTCCCCGCCTCGTAGACGAAGGGTCGAATAGCCATGAGTGACAAAACCGCAAGCCTCGATCTCGGTAAGGAACCCATACAGCTCGACGTATATGAGTCGACAGTCGGTCAACCGGGTATAGATATTCGCAAGCTGAGGGCAACGACCGGCCATGTCACGTTCGACCCTGGCTTTGGGAACACAGCCGCTGCTCACTCGACGATCACCTACATCGACGGGGCCGCCGGCATACTTCTCCATCGTGGATACCGGATCGAGGCGCTCGCCGAGAACTGTTCGTTCCTCGAAGTCGCGTACCTTCTCCTGTACGGTCACCTGCCGAACTCCACGGAGCTTGCCGCCTGGACGACCTCGATCTCGACCCACACGCTGTTGAACGAAGAGATGCGGTCCTTCTTCGACGCCTTCCCTCGCAGGGCCCACCCGATGGCGGTGCTGTCATCCGCTACAAACGCCATCTCGACGTTCTACGACGTGTACCGACGGCCGATGCGTGGGGACGAGATCGACGCCGGAGCGCGCACGCTCATCGCAAAGCTTCCCACGGTTGCGGCGTGGGCGTTCAAGAAGTCGATCGGCGAACCCTACGTGTACCCACAGAACGACCTCGGGTACGTCGAGAACTTCCTCCACATGATGTTCGCGAGGCCCGTCGAGGACACCACGATCGACCCAGCCGTGGTGAAGGCACTCAACGTTCTGCTCATCCTGCATGCAGATCACGAGATGAACTGCTCGACGTCGACCGTGCGCGGCGTGGGTTCGAGCCGGGCGAACATGTTCACATCGGTCGCCGCCGGCATGGGCGCGCTGTGGGGCCCACTCCACGGTGGAGCCAACCAGGCGGTCATCGAGATGCTCCAGGCGATCCACGACGATCCGACTGCAACCGTCGAGTCGACGATCGCCAGGGCCAAGGACAAAGACGACGACTTCCGGCTCATGGGCTTCGGCCACCGTGTCTACAGCAACTACGACCCGCGTGCCCGCGTGCTCGCATCCTTTGCAGAGGACGTCCTCAACAGCATGGATCGGACGGACCCCCTGCTCGAGATCGCGCGAGAGCTCGAGGCTGCTGCGCTTGCAGATGATTACTTCGCCGAACGCCACCTGTTCCCGAACGTCGATTTCTACTCGGGAATCATCTACCGGGCTCTCGACTTCCCGCTGCGGATGTTCACGGTCCTGTTCGCCATCGGACGCCTCCCTGGTTGGATCGCCCACTGGATGGAGATGAACCTCGATGCAGAAACACGCATCATGCGTCCCCGTCAGCTCTACATCGGTGAGCCGGAGCGACCGTTCGTCTCACTCGACGAGCGCTGATCGTCACGGAGCTTCGACGGCCTCTTCATAGATCCCGGTGATCTCGCCGGAGAGGCCGTCGACGGTCACCAACGCCTGACGGTCCGGGGTGGGGCCTGCAGAGAATACGAGAACCTGCCAGATTGGTTTGGCGAGTGGACCGCGGAATCCCAGGGTTGCTGATCCGTGTCCGAAAGCGAACGATGTGGTGTCGCCGGCCTTCTCGATCGCCTCCATGTCCGTCACCTCGAGCTTCCATCCGCCAAGGAACTGGTAGCCGGCGATCAAGGTGAGTGGCAGGACCGCGGTGAACCACATGACATCCACCCCCGAGACGACCACGAGCGCTGCACTTCCAGCTGCCATGACGAGGTACACGGCTCCGGCGGTACGGCGCTTGGCCGTGTCGAGCCGACGGTACGGTGTCAGCGGTTCATCACCAGGGTACCCAGCCGTTCCGACGCCCGTCATCGATCAATCCGCCTCTTGGAAGGCACCGCGCACGGTGGCGGCATCGAGTGTCGAGTCCCCCCGCCTGCGGTGCCACCGGTCCCAGAGCACCAGCATCGAGGGAAGCACCATCACCGCTGCAACCAACGCCAGGAGGATGGTGTACGCGATCACGAACCCGAACTGCCTGAACGGGATCGTCGTTGACACCATGAGGATGCCGAAGCCTGCAATCGTCGTGATCGCCGATCCCGCGAGTGCCCCTCCGGTGTGGATGAGGGTGTGGTCGATCGCGTCGTTCTCATCCTCCCACTCGAGACGTTCCTCGAGATACCGATGTGTCACATGGATCATGTACGGAATGCCGATGCCGATGCCGATCGCCGAGATGGTGGCGGTGACCGGGCCGAACGGGATGCCGAACGCGGCCATGAGTCCGAACACCCATATGACGACGATCGCAACCGGGAGGGTCGTGATGAGTCCGAGCATTGGGCGGCGGGACTCGAACCAGAAGTTGATCATGAGCAACAGAAGGGCTGCGCCCATCGTCAGGAGGAGAGACGACACCTGTGAGTCACGCAGCGTGTTGACGACGAGCGCGCTGATGATCGCGCTCGAGGTGGCAACAGCACCGAGGCCAGCAGCCCTGGCAGGCTCGAAGGCCTCGTTGAGGCCCTTGGCAAGCTCCGCCGCTCCTGTGTCGCCTGCGGTTGTGTCGAAGTTGAAGAGTGCTGCGTCGTAGCCACCGTCCGTGGATGCAAGCACTGCAGCGATCTCGAGGGGGTACTTCTCGAACGCAGCGTCGTACAGCGGTGTGAGGTCGGCCGACGCAGGGAAGGCTCCTCCAAGCCCGAACCCGAGCCCGATCGCCGTGGCAAAGAGCTCTTGGTCGAGCATCTCCGATTCCGGGTTGAGATAGCGCAGCATGACCGATGTGAAGGAGTTCCCCGTCGCGAAGATCCCTTGGTCGGTCTCAACCGTCTGGAGCGAAGGGACCTCGACACTGTCCGAGTAGGAGGACAGCATGGCGTTCCAGGCCTCCCCCGTGGCAACCTCTCCTGTGACAAGTACCGATGTCGTCTCAGGGAAGTCGAATCGCTCCGTGAGCGTGATGGCAGTATCACGCAGCGGAGAAGTCGTCGGTACGAAGTCGAGGAAGGAGAACTGAGTCGACAACCCGGTCATCCCGTAGGCACCGAGTCCTGTGAGAAGGAGGGAGACGATCACGGTCGCGACCGCCATCTTCCTCGGCAGGATCGATGTTCGTCCGATGAGGTTCGGTAGGATCCTGGCTTCTCCCGCTTCCATCCCCTCGGTCTCGAGCCGGTCGTTTCGCTCCGCTCGACGGTCGAGGACTTCGCGCACAGCCGGCACGAACGTGAGCATCAGCAGGAAGGACACGCTGATGCCGACCGCAGCGAGCTCACCGAACTCTGCAAGGGCGGGAATGTCGTTCGTGATGTTCGTCAGGAATCCGACGGCTGCCGTGAGTGTGGCGAGCACGAGGGCGATACCGACGGTGCGGATCGCGGTCGAGATCGATTCGTCGACGGACCGGCCGGAAACGAGCTCCTGGCGGTAACGGGTGTTCATATGGATGGCGTAGTCGACACCGAGGCCGATGAGCAGGATGGGAAGGATCTGGACCATCTGGGACTGGCTCTCGAACCGGAGATATCCATACCCGTTCATCCACTGTATGGCGAACCCGATGGTCAGCATCGTGACCAACGTATCGGAGGTCGTTCTTCGAAGCTTCCCGCTGCCGACCGCCCAGAGGATGAATGCGGCAAGGTAGAACAGAGCCGCGGTCAACAGGATGGGCCCGAGATCGGCGTCCGCCCACGACTGCGGGAAGACGCCGGGGATCACCAGTGCCAGGCTCGGCGCGAGAGCGATACTCAACCCTGCCAGCATCAGCACGATGCCGGCGATGTAGAGCGCCCGATCTTTCACCGCGGATGGCTTGACGAGGAAGATGATCGCGAGGACGAGGAAGATGATCAGTCCTGCCGATGCGAAGAGCCGCAGGATCTCGGTCTGGAAGTCGTCGCCTGCAGCGAAGATCAGTTCGAGGCTGAACGCCTCGTTCGTGATGGTGCTCGGTGTCGGCGCCGACACGATGGCGTCCGAGATGCTCCCGGCTGCCACAGCAGCTTCATCGAAGTTGTCGCTCGACTCGTACGAGACCGCACTCAAGCCGAGTTCGGCGGTCGCCGCTTCGAGGTCGGCGTCGTCGGACACGAGCGCTGTGAGGAAGGATGTGAACTCGGCCGGCATCATCGACAGACCGGCCGTGTAGAGGGCTTTGACTTCGGCGTCCGATGTCGGCATCGGTGCGCCACCTTCGATGGCGAACTGAACCGGTGCCATGAAGGTGACGATGGCTGGTGACTGTGGAAGGTCGATGAGGATGTCGCCGGCGTCGCTGCCGCGTATCGACTCCTCGAGCGCGATCACCGCTTGTAACCCATCGAGCGTGATGACGTCCCCCGTGGTGCTCGAGGTCAGCACCTGTATCCGTGACACCGCGCCGAACGTCTGGGCTATCTCAGATCCCGCTGCGAGTTCGGGAGCATCGGGGGCGAACGACTCGTTCTGGTCGGCAGATGGCAGATACTTGCCAGCGAAGGAACCGAGGATGACGGTGATGACGATCGTCAAAGCGATCACCACCCATGGAGCCCGTCTCACTGCGGCCGCGAGGGCGTTGACGAGTGTCTTCATGATCTTCCTCCAAGTGCGTCAACGGCCGGAACAGGCCTTGCGTCGGGCAGACTACCGGTGTGCTGATGCCATCGATGCCGGTCGTATCACCGCGGAGGCCGCGCCATGTCGGCGAGTGTCTCGACAGCATCGCCCAGCGCGATCCCCCTCTGTTCGTGTTCCTCACCGCGGAGGCGAAGCCCCACGGTACCGGCATCGACGTCCTTGTCCCCGACAACGATCACAGCCGGGTGCTTCTGGGTGATCGCTCTGCGAATCTTCTCTCCGACCGTTTCGTCGGCACCATCCACATGTACCCGAACGCCACGGTCGATGAGCGCAGTCCCGACGGAATCGGCGTAGTCCTGATGCCGGTCGGCGACAGGTATGACGGTCGCCTGTACGGGAGCCAGCCACATGGGGAACGCACCGGCGTAGTGCTCGACGAGGATGCCGACAAACCGTTCGATCGAACCGAGGAGCGCCCGGTGGATCATGACGGGCCGTCTTCTCGTGTTCTCACTCGTGGCGTACTCGAGATCGAAGTTCTCCGGCTGGGCGAAGTCGACCTGGATCGTGCTGAGCTGCCACCGCCTGCCGATCGCATCCTTGATGTGGATATCGATCTTGGGGCCGTAGAACGCCCCCTCCCCTGGTGCGAGTTGATACGGGAGATCTGCGGCTTCGAGTGAGGACGCGAGATACTGCTCCGCCTTCTTCCACAGATCCACGTCTCCAACGTACTTCTCTGGACGTGTGGAGAGGTCTGCTTCGAACTCATCGAACCCGAAGTCGCGCAGCACCATCAGCACGAAGTCGAGGAGATTCTTGAGTTCATCTGCGAGATCCTCTTCCGTGGTAAAGATGTGACTGTCGTCCTGGGTGAAACCACGAGCACGCATCAAGCCGTGCAGTACGCCGCTTCGCTCGTAGCGGTACACGGTCCCAAGTTCGAAGAGCCGCAGGGGAAGCTCGCGGTACGAGCGGCTCCTCGACCGATAGATGAGGATGTGGAACGGACAGTTCATGGGCTTGACGAAGTACTCCTGGCCGGGCTTGCCCTCTCCCCCATCGAGTTCCATCACCGGGTACATGCCGTCGCGGTAGTAGTCGAGGTGGCCTGAGGTCTCCCACAGGTCGGCTTTGGCAACGTGCGGAGTCACGACATACTCGTAGCCATGGTTGCGGTGCGTACGACGCGAGTAGTCCTCGATCTCTCGGCGCAGTATGCCTCCGAGAGGATGCCAGACGGCGAGACCGCTTCCGAGCTCGGGAGGGAACGAGAAGAGATCCAGCTCGTTGCCGAGCTTGCGGTGATCGCGCAGCGCCGCCTGCTCGAGCTGGAGCATGTAGGCGTCGAGCGCCTTCTTCGACTCCCATGCAGTGCCGTAGATGCGCTGGAGTTGTGGCTTGTTCTCGTCGCCGCGCCAGTAGGCACCGGCGGACCGCATCAGGCGGAACGCCTTGAGTCTGCCGGTCGAGGGAAGGTGTGGACCCCTGCAGAGGTCGAGGAACTCGGCGTTCCTGTATGTGCTGACGTGGTCGCTGTCGACGCCCTCTCCGGCATCGACACCCTGGATGATCTCGTACTTGAACGGATGCTCTGCGAACACCGACAGTGCGTCCGCAATGGGCAACTCGCCACGCTCGAACTGCTGATCGGCGGCGACGATCTCGGCCATCTTCTCTTCGATGCGCGCGAGATCCTCCGGTGTGAAGGGGCGCTCGACCTGGAAGTCGTAGTAGAACCCGTCCTGGATCGCAGGACCGATGGCGTAGGTCGCGCCCGGAAACAGGTCGAGGACCGCCTGAGCCATGATGTGTGCTGCCGAGTGGCGGATCACGTGGCGTCCTGCCTCCGTGTTCTCGGTGACGATCGAAACGGCGGCGTCGTGGTCGATCGAACGGTGCAAGTCATACATCGCGCTGTCGACGGTGACGGCAACTGCAGCTTTGGCAAGTCTTGGTCCGATGTCCGATGCGATCTCGAACCCGGTGACACCGTCGTGGTACTCCCTCTGCGACCCGTCGGGGAGTGTGATGCGTATCGACACGGTTCCTGCCTTCTGTGCTTGCGGAAGGACAAGGGTACCCACAGCGCGCTCTCGTCTGTCCCCCGAATATGTCACAATGCAGGTTGCGACGTATGGGGGCCAGACGTGCAACCGAAGATTCTTGCCGAGAAGATGGCTACGGGGGGAACCATCCAAGAGTTGACGGCGTCTACTCCCCTGATCAGCGCCAACCAGGTATTCCGCATATGGAGGCCAGAGCGCAGCGTCGTGCTCAAGGTGTACGGGTCCGATGCGCGTCGCCGGAGAGAGGGCCACGCCCTCGATGCCCTCGCAGACGTTGATCGTCTTCCCAGGGTGATCGACAAAGGCTCCGAGGCAACCCTCTCGTGGATCCTGTTCGAGGACGCGGGGAAGTGGAACCTCCAGAGCCTTCCTGAGAACCCCGGCCTCGCCCGCAGCGCCGGGTCGATCCTCGCGGAGATCCACGCTTTGGACGCCTCCACGTTCTCGAATCTCGCCCGTGGTATCGATCAGGAGTGGATCGCTGTGGACTTCTCTGCAACGCTCCGTCGACTCGACCGCTATCGAGGCCGCGTCGGTGTGCCGGCAGACATCATCAGGACCGCCCTCGACGTGAAACCGCCATACGCGTCGGAGCCTACGATCGCCCACACAGACCCAACAACGAGGAACTTCATCGTCGATGACGACGGGACCGTCACCCTGATCGACTGGGAGTGGGCAACGCTCGCTCCTCCCGAATGGGATGTGTCCCGTACGGCGTGGTCGATAGGAATGCACGCCGGGCCGACTGCTGCGGCTGCGGTCTTTGCCGGGTACGGTCGTACGATCGGCGACATCCAACTGGACCGTTGGATCGTCTATCACGCGGCGCAGACCCTCGTACGGATCGCCGAGAGGAACTTGTCCTCAGGACCCGCAGGTGTTCCCCCGGTTCTCGTCGACGAGTTCAACAGGGCCGTTCTCGGAGCGAGTTGACCGGAAATACCGCAGTTTTTCGCGCTCTGACCCTACATTGCAGCATCCGACGAAGGGACCGTGATGCTGGAGATGGCACTCGTTGCGCTGTTCGTTACCGTTGCCCTGCTTGCACTGGGGGGAAGACGGACCATCGCTGAGAACCGGGCCGGTTTCCAATTCGCTGCACTCGAGGATTCGAGCGACCTTCCATGCCCGTGGTGTCAGGCCGCAACACGAGAGTCTGACAGAAACTGCCCAACGTGTGGTCAGCGCTTCGGCTGAGTCAACGCTGCTCGAACTCTCGGATCGTACGCTCTGTCTGCATCCCCACCGACCGATAGAGGCTGATGGCACGTTCGTTGGACCCATCGACCCACAACACGCATCGCTGCACACTGTCTTTCCCGGTGAGATGAGCCAATCCTGCCAGAAGCAGAACCCTCCCTGCACCGGTTCCGCTGTGATCGGGCACGACGCCGATCCGGTAGATCTCGCCATCACCGTTGTCGTGTATGCGGGTCCAGCAGAACCCGATGATCCTCTCCGGGTCGGAGAGCAAGAAGATGCCTTCGGGGTCGAACCAGGGTTCCTTCATCATCCGGGCGACATCATCCTCACCGAGAGATGCCGCTTCCCGGTGATCGGCGAACGCCCGACGGTTGGCTGCTACGAGCCCTGCGATGTCCGCTTCGGTGAAGGTGCGGAGCCTCTGCAGCAATTCATCGTCTCGGGAGCCGGATGTGGGACGATCGACCGCCATGAACAGGAGGGACCTCGCCTCGATCCACCCCATCGATTCGACCGCGCGGTCGAGGGACGGACGGTTCGACCAGATCGACAGCGCCGAGCGGTCGGGTACGAGTGCCATTGCGGAGTCCAGGACAGCAGCCTCGAACTCGTGGAACCGCATCGATGGTTCCACGGCAGTCTCGATCGCGAAGCGGACCGTTCCATCGGTCTGTCGGTGGCGGGCGCATGCAGCGACCGCTACGACGCGGTCCTGCTCGGCGATCACGACCGACGTATCGGGTTCACCGAGCGCTGCGAGCTTGGCATCGCTCAAGGGTGCATGTCCGTCCTGCTCACTGAGCGTCGTGAGGAACGTGTCTATGGCTGGGTCTCGATGCATGTCATCACCTTAGGAACCAGACGGTGGTGGGCGGTGCCTCCGACAGGTCTGGGCAAGGCGATATCCTCGTGGGTGTGAGCACGGTAGGACTCGTACTAGGTGGTGGCGGTATCACCGGCGCGGCGTTCCACTTCGGGACGCTGCTCGCCATCGAGATGGCGACCGGATGGAATCCGAACGATGCCGACGTCATCGTCGGCACGTCTTCGGGTGCCTTCGTTGCTGCGATGATCCGTGCCGATGCTCTCCATCTCGATACGTTCGCAGGTACCGGGGAGACTCAGGAGGAGATCCACGAGTGGCTCGACGGGTACCTCTACCGCAGAGGGGCGCCACGGGGCGCGGTTCGTTGGATCAAGAAGGGCCTTCTCCCGGCGCTTCGCAAGCCGAACCTGTATGTGACGCTCGGAAGTCCCGGTCTGTACCGCACCGACGGGCTGATCGACTGGGTGAAAGACATGGCAGGTGATCTCGCGACTTCGTGGCCGGACAAGCCGACCGTCATCGTCGCGTACGACCTCGAGGCGAGACAGCGAATGCCCTTTGGAACGGAGATCGCACCCGACGTCGGCCTTGCCGAGGCCGTCGCCGGCTCGAGTGCCGTTCCCTTCGTGTACGAACCGGTCCTGATCGACGGCCGTTGGTACGCCGATGGTGGCCTCGCGTCGGGAACGTCGGCCGACCTGCTCCTTGCCAACGAGGAACCACTCGACCTGGTTCTCGTCGTTGCACCGCTCGCAGCGACGACACCCCGCAAGCACGGCAGCTTCTTCGAAGACGTCTTCGACCGCGCCGGTCGGACGGCTCTTGCATCAGAGCTCGCGAAGATTCGCGACGCGTGGCCAGACACCGAGATCCTTGTTCTGCGACCAGACGAACGTGTTCTCGACATCGCCAGACCCAATCCCATGTCCGTCGGAGCTGCGATCCCTGCGTTCCTCACCACGTTGCGTTCGATGCGGTACGAACTCGCGCACCCGTCGGTCTGGAAAGTGCTGGAGCGTCATCTGATGCCCTCTCCCCTTCTCAGCGACACGGGATGAACGTGCCGGCGTCGAGTTAGAGTGCCCGCCATGACTCAACACGATGGACCGGACAACCTAACCGAGTACACCGACCCGTCTGGCATGTTCGGTGCAAGCGATCGGATCGAATTGATCGCCACGATCGCTCTTGCGATCGCAACGGTCCTGACGGCGTGGTCCGCGTTTCAAGCAGGTAAGTGGGGCGGCACACAGGCCATCAACTTCTCGGAGGCCGGCGCAGCACGTACCGAGTCGACGCGGGCAGATACCCGGGGCGGGCAGCTGGTCCAGATCGACGTTGCCATGTATATCGACTGGGTCACTGCACTGAGCGAGGAGATGAAGGCCGGCGAGGTCGTTCTCGTGACCGGCGCCGACTACACGCCCACGGATGGAACCGTGTCCGGATTCCTCTACAAGCGGTTCCGCGACGAGTTCCTTCCTGCCGTCGATGCTTGGCTGGCGACCGGTCCGATCGGGAACGACGAGGCGCCCAAGACCCCGTTCGCGATGGAGGAGTACGTCGTTGCGGAGCAGGTCAAGGCGATCGAGTTGGCGAACCTCGCCGATGAGAAGGCCGTTGCGGCGCGCGCAGCGAACCAGAACGGCGACAACTACGTGCTCACGATGGTGCTGTTCGCTTCCGTGCTGTTCTTCGCAGGTGTCAGCTCCAAGCTCATCAAGTGGCGTAACCGGGTCATCGTCATGACGTTCGGCATGATCATCCTCGTCGCGGGGATCATCATCCTCACGACCCTGCCGATCCTGTTGTGAGGATGCTCGGCGTCAGCGCCGTGCGACCTTGAGCTCTTCGGCGATCACGAACGCGAGTTCGAGGGCCTGATCCGCGTTGAGTCGCGGATCGCAGTGCGTGTGGTAGCGGTCGGAAAGGTTCTCCTCGGCAACGTTCACCGACCCTCCGGTGCACTCGGTGACGTTCTGGCCCGTCATCTCGAAGTGGACGCCGCCCGGGTGTGTTCCGTATGAACGGTGGATCTCGAAGAACTGTTGCACCTCGGAGGCAACCCGTGCGACGGGACGGGTCTTGTACCCCGTCGACGACACGATGGTGTTGCCGTGCATCGGGTCGCACGACCACACAACGTCGAACCCCTCGCGTTCGACCACTTCGATGAGTGGCGGGAGGTGCTCTGCAATGCCGTCGGCGCCGTGGCGGGTGATCAGGGTCAACCTCCCAGGGTCGTTGTCGGGGTCGAGTACGGAGATGAGTTCGACGAGTTCGTCCGGGGTCATGGTGGGGCCGCACTTGAGGCCGATCGGGTTGTGAACACCGCGGAGCAGTTCGACGTGTGCACCATCGATCTGGCGGGTACGGTCGCCGATCCACAGCAGGTGGGCCGAGCACGCGTACCAGTCCCCCGTGAGGCTGTCGTTGCGAATCAGCGCCTGTTCGTAGCCGGGAAGGAGGGCCTCGTGACTGGTGTAGAAGTCTGTTTCTCGGAGTTGGCGGGTCGTGTCCGGTGTCAGACCGATCGCACGCATGAATCCAAGTGTCTGGTCAAGTTCGGATGCGAGGGCTTCATAGCGGGCGTGGTGCTCGGTGTCGTCGACGAACTCGAGGTTCCATCTGTGGACCTGTTCGAGGTTGGCCATGCCTCCCTGTGCGAAGGCACGCAGGAGGTTGAGTGTGAGTGCCGATTGGTGGTAGGCCTTGATGAGTCGCTGAGGGTCGGGTATCCGTGCGCCTTCCTCGAACTCGATGCCGTTGACGATGTCACCCCGGTAGCTCGGGAGTTTCACATCCCCGTTGATCTCGAAGTCGGACGATCTCGGCTTGGCGAACTGCCCGGCCATCCGCCCGACCTTGACGACGGGGAGGGCCGCACCGTAGGTCAGGACCACAGACATCTGGAGCATCACCTTGAACGTGTCCCTGATCGTGTCAACGTGGAACTCCGCGAACGACTCGGCGCAGTCCCCTCCCTGGAGGAGGAACGCTTCACCCTTGGCGACCTGTCGAAGCTGTTTGCGAAGACGTCGGGCCTCACCTGCGAACACGAGCGGAGGGGAGCCTGCGATCTCCTTCTCCGCGGCTTCGAGTTCCCCCGGGTCGGGGTAGATGGGTTGTTGTTCGACGGGCTTGGTGCGCCAACTGTCGGGGGTCCAGGTCATCGTTCACCAGTATCGGGTAAGACGGGATGGTAACGGTGCCACACGGCTGGGCGATCCCCATCCCCCGAAACCCACGTCATGTCGGAAAGAGCCGCATCGAGGTCGAACAGTGCCGTGGCCTCCGTTCAGAACCTGAAGTGCTTGATCGGTTCGCCCTGGTCGGCGATCTCGGTCATCGCTTCGATACCGATCTCGAGATGGGCGTCGACCCAGTCCCGTGTCACCTCGGCGTCGCTCTCTTCGGTCTTGACCCCTTCGGGTGTCAGCGGAACGTCCGACACCAGTAGCAGCGCGCCTCGCGCGATCTGGTTGTAGTGCCCGACCATGAAGATCGTCGCCGTCTCCATGTCGATCGCGATGACACTCATCGACTTGAGGCGTGCAAGGAAGGCGTCGTCGTGTTCCCACACCCGGCGGTTGGTGGTGTAGACGACGCCGGTGCGGTAGTCGAGGTGACGTTCGAGGACCTTGTCGGACACGAACTTGTGGAGCTTGAACGACGGGAGGGCCGGGACCTCGGGAGGGAAGTACTCGTTGCTCGTCCCCTCGCCGCGAATCGCTGCGACCGGGAGGATGAAATGCCCGATCTCGGTCGAGCGCTTGAGTCCCCCACACTTTCCGAGGAACAGCACGCCCTTGGGACTCCTGGCGACGAGAAGATCCATGATCGTAGCGGCACTTGCGGTACCGATCCCGAAGTTGACGATCGTCAAGCCATCCCTGTTGGTGGCGGCCTGCATCGGCCGGTCCTCCCCGACGATGTCACATCCACAGCGCTCTGCGAATTTCTCGACGTAGTTGCGGAAGTTGGTGAGCAGGATGTAGTCACCGAAGTCGTCGATCGGCATCCCGGTGTACCGCGGTAACCAGTTCCGTGCGATCTCGAGTTTGCTGATCTCGGCCATGGACGACAGGCTACCGCCTCATAGGTGGTCCGAAGTACAGGACCATCTCCGTCGGGCACTCCTGGAGCCTCCCGGTCGTGACATGCGTCACTCGTCGTCGCAGCCTTCGTCCCCTTCGCCGTTGCGCCCTGTGATCTGACCCGTTGCAGCTCCCAACGCCACACCCACCGCCACCCACACCGGTTGGCCGGTCGCGATGGAGAGCGCTGCGCCGATAGCGGTACCGATCGCTGCGCCGACTCCCATGTTGAAGCCCGAACCTTGCTCATCTGCCATCGATCTCACCTTACGTCGACGGCACGTCGGTCTGTCGGGTTCATGCGCATCGGCGGACGACGCGTTCGTGGACTGGTGCCGCATCGGTGTCCCCCAGCGTTCCTCGGACGGAGGTATCGTCTGTTCATGCAGGATCCTCTCACCGGCTACCTTCGCGTCAAGGCCGTCTGTCTGTTCCTCCACGAGGGACGTGTCCTTGCCATCGACAGCTTCGACCCGACCAAGCAGCAAC
>VAPL010278865.1_pt1 | contig 18842 bp, 17 predicted proteins | sample 3395061 | NCBI WGS metagenome assembly VAPL01 (sample SAMN08290444, study PRJNA428436) | hydrothermal vent metagenome | isolation source: Deep-sea hydrothermal vent chimney 2 | place: Pacific Ocean: Juan De Fuca Ridge | depth 2182 m m | reverse complement strand
TCTGAAGCGCCAAATTGCGCCAAAGGCATCGAAGCACATTTATATTCGGCAAAACAGCGTGCCCACTGATGCTCTCGATGCTGGCGATCTGTCGTTAGCCAGATGGCGGTCAATTTTAATTTAGCCCGGAGATAGTCAATATGCCATCGTGATCGCTTTGAAATTTTAATATGATAGCCTAAGCGCGCAGCTAAACCACCAGAGCCAAAAGCACTACCGATATAAACATAGTAACCAGGCTTAACGGACATCTTCCCTTTTTTACCTATTTGTAATGAAAAAGAATCAAGAGAGGATAAGATTAAAACATAAGTTCCCGGTGCTTTAGGAATATTGATTTCGGGTACCGTCCTATGGGGCATCAAGCTCTATTATTTCTATTTTATGATTTGCCTCTGGGTTTTGCGGCGAGGGACCTTGAGTTAACAAAGCGATGCCGCTATTCATGCCTTGTTCATGCAACCATTTTTTTACAAATTCGTTCCAGTCTCCATATTCCCGGCCTGTATAAAAAGTGATGACGCCATAAGAGAACTGTAATTCATGACAGGTAGAGACACGCGGACTAAAAGCGATAACCCAGGAGTCCAAGCGAAAGCGGCAAATATTACGTGCGGTTTCACCACTCCGCGTCGGCACCACTATCGCAGTGGGCTCTATGCTCTCAAGTGTGCGCTGTACACCTAAAGCAATTAGATCTATGGCTGAAATATTGTCTGTGCGCCGAGTCTTTTTAAGTGTCTGTTCTAAACGTCCTGAGGATAAATGAGGCTCTGTTTCAGCGGCTATTTTTGCCAGCATTTGTGTCGCCTCTATCGGGTATTTCCCCATGGCCGACTCACCTGACAACATAACACAATCGGTACCATCGAGTATGGCATTGGCAACATCCGTCGCCTCTGCACGTGTCGGCCGCCGATACTCTACCATCGACTCCAACATATGCGTCGCGGTAATCACCGGTTTACCCTTTTTTCTCGCGCGGTAGATCAGCTCTTTTTGCACAACCGCAATTTTTTCTATAGGAATTTCCACGCCCAAATCACCCCGCGCCACCATCACTCCATCACTCACGTCTAAGATAGCATCAATGCAATCCAGCGCCGTTGCTCGTTCAATTTTGGCAATGATAAATGGCGTGTAATTCAATTTGGCAGCGGCGGCCTTGACCTCTTCTATATCGCGGGGAGTACTGACAAACGATTGACTCACGGCTTCAAGCTGTTGTTCCGCAGCAAACTGAAGTACGCTCTGATCATATTCGGTAAAAGCACTGGTACCCAGATTAATACCAGGAAAATTCAGCCCTTTACGGGAACGAAGTTCTCCACCTACAACGACCTTGCACACCACCTCTGGACTGTGCACATCGACAACTCGTAATTGGATCAAACCATCATTGATGGAGAGCGTATCTCCCGTTGACACGACTTCCGGTAATCTTGCGAAGCTCACAGAAACGCGTTGTTGATCTCCTTTTATGACTTCGGTCGTCAGTATCAGTTCATCATCGTCATAAAGATCAACAGGCTCATTTTGCACCAAGCCAATACGCATTTTAGGGCCTGGCAAATCCGCCATAATCGTGACATGTTTATTTGATAAACGGGCAGCCTCTTTTAAATTGCGAATGACATCGGCATGACTGGCAAAATCACCATGAGAGAAGTTCAAACGCGCAACATTCATTCCGGCCTGAATTAATTTCAATATCACATCAAGATCAGATGAAGCAGGGCCTATGGTGCAAACAATTTTCGTCTTATTAATTGGAAAGTCCATATTCCCCCAATATTTTACTTGCATTATAGGCTGCCGCTTAACCTATATTATAGAATAGCTCGCCGTTTACGATGTTCAACCTAGCATATCACGCAAATGAGCTAAATGGGCCTGCCCTTTTTCCTGCTCTCGCTCAGGATCTGCTGCAACACCTAAACCTTCCCAAATCAAATCATCTGCTGGCAGCTCGCTTAAAAACCGACTGGGCTCAATCGATACCCATTCACCTTGTTGTTTACGTTTACTCGCCAAAGTGAACGTTAAAGTTTTTTGCGCACGCGTAATACCAACATAAGCAAGACGCCGTTCTTCCTCTATGAGGTCCTCCTCGATACTGGTTCGATGTGGCAATAAGCCTTCCTCCATCCCCACCATAAAAACATAGGGAAACTCTAAACCTTTAGCCGCATGCAAGGTCATAAGCTGAACTTGATCCGCTATCGAGTCCTCTTCGTTACGCTCCAAAATATCCATCAAGGCCATATGACGGACTAAATCACTAAGACTTTTTTCTTCTTCCGCATTGTCACTAATACGTTGCATCCAGTCTATGAGTTCATAAACATGAGTGATTTTGCGCTCAGCTGTTTTTTCCGTGGCGCTATTATCACGCACCCACATCTCATAATCCATGCTATGGATCATTTCTTTCACTGCGGTCACAGGATCACCACGCAATGCCCGATCACTGGTCTCGACTATCCATTGGCTGAATTTCTGTAAACAACTCAATGCTCTTTTTGAGATATGTTGTTCTAAACCTAATTCAAAACAGGCGGTAAACAAGCTGATTTCCCGTGAGTTCGCATAGTTTGCAAGCTTTTCTATTGTCGTCGTCCCAATTTCCCGACGTGGCGTATTCACTATTCTTAAAAAAGCGGCATCGTCATCGTTATTCACAATAAGCCGTAAATAGGCCATCAGATCTTTCACTTCAGTATAAGCAAAAAACGAAGTTCCACCACTCAATTGATAGGGAATATTATGTTCTCGCAACGCCTTTTCAAAGCTTCGAGACTGATAATTACCCCGGTACAAAATAACGTATTCATTATATGAGGTACGATGCTTAAAATGGTGACTCATTAATTCAGCAGCAACCGTATCTGCTTCGTGAATTTCGTCTTTAACACGAATAACGCGCAAAGGTTCACCAAAACCACGCTCACTCCATAGCTTTTTTTCAAAGACATGCTCATTATTGGCAATGAGCGTATTGGCCGCTTTTAAAATGACACCTGAAGACCGATAGTTCTGTTCCAGCTTAATCACTTGCAAGCCTGGGAAATCGTCTTTCAGATATTTCATATTTTCGGGCCTGGCACCTCGCCATGCATAGATCGATTGGTCATCATCACCGACAACAGTCAGCGCCCGTCTTGGCCCCACTAACAGTTTAATTAGCGCATACTGACTGGAGTTGGTATCTTGATATTCATCAATTAACAAATAAGCTACTTTATTTTGCCACTTTTCTAATACTTCTGGCTCAGAACGCAATAACATTACAGGGAGATAAATTAAATCATCAAAATCAACAGCATTATAGGCACGCAAAACAGCTTGATAACGAACATAGAGTTGGGCGGCCATTTTCAATGGCTCATCATCGCTTTGTGCTATCGCCTGTTTCGGAGAAACCAATCCCCCTTTCCAGAATGAAATCGACCACTGAACTTGCTGTGCCATGCCACCCTCATCACCCCATTCTGCTTTCATTATTTCAGTGAGCACCGAGCGGCTATCCTCACTATCAAAGATAGAAAAACCCGATTTATAATCGAGCTGATTCAATTCCTGACGAATGATGCTTAAACCGAGGGTATGGAAGGTCGAAATGTGCAGGCCACGTGATTTTTTTGCACCTAACTGATTAGAGATGCGTTCTTTCATCTCACGTGCGGCTTTATTGGTGAATGTCAGTGCAATAATTTTTTTTGCAGAAAACCCACATTCCGTAATTAGATAGGCAATTTTATTAGTAATAACGCGAGTCTTGCCACTACCCGCACCGGCCAACACCAGTAATGGACTATCGAGATAATGTATGGCCTTAATCTGCTTTTTATTGAGCTGAATGCTTCATCCCTCACTCAACAGTAACTGATTTTGCCAGGTTCCTGGGCTGATCAACATCCGTGCCTTTTAATATGGCGACATAGTATGACAACAATTGCAGTGGTACGGTATAGACTATCGGTGCAATGGTGTCTGCGGTTGATTCAATATTAAACAGCGTCATATTGTCATTTTGTTGATTTTTTTCATCCCAGATTTCATCCGCAAAAACGTAGAGTATCCCCCCCCGCGCCCGCACTTCTTGTAAATTAGACTTCAATTTTTCTAATAATTCATTATTCGGTGCTACCGCTATAATGGGCATATCCGCATCAACCAATGCCAGTGGCCCATGCTTAAGCTCACCCGCAGGATAGGCTTCCGCATGAATATAAGAGATTTCTTTTAGCTTAAGCGCACCTTCCATTGCAATAGGATATTGTGCACCACGACCCAGGAATAAAGCGTGATTCTTATCTGCAAAATCTTCAGCTAAAGCTTCTATTTTAGGGGCTTGCCCTAATACCGTTTCAATTTTTGCCGGCAATGAAAGTAATTGCTTTACTAATTCTTCTTCTTGCTCGTCGGAAATATTATGCCGCCGACCCAACAGTATAGACAACAACAACAAACCCACTAATTGAGTTGTAAATGCCTTAGTCGATGCAACACCTATTTCAGGACCCGCTCTCGTTAAAAATACTAAATCACTTTCTCGAACCAAGGCACTTTCCGGAACGTTACAAATAACCAGAGATTTACCAAAACCAAGTTTTTTTGCTTCTTTAAGTGCGGCCAGTGTATCCGCTGTTTCTCCTGATTGAGATATAGTAACAATCAACGAGTTGTTTCGTACTATGGGTTTACGGTAACGAAACTCACTGGCAATTTCTATGCTACAAGGAATACCCGATATTGATTCCAACCAGTAGCGCGCCACCATACCCGCATGATAGCTTGTACCACAAGCCAATATATGAACACCCTGAACCTCATCAAAAATTTCTTTGGCATTATGACCAAATGACTCTTCAATCACTCTATGGCCGTTAATAGAACCTAACAAAGTATCGGAAATAGCTTGTGGTTGCTCAAAAATCTCTTTCAACATAAAGTGCCGATAAGTCCCACGCTCCACTGCTTCGACCGTTAATTCTGATTCTTTTATTGGCCGTTCAACACAGTTCCCATCGACATCATAAATAATAAGTGAGTTACGCTGAATATCGGCGATATCACCTTCTTCTAAATAAATAAAACGTTGGGTGACGGGTAATAATGCAGATGCTTCGGAAGCAATAAAATATTCACCTATACCCACACCCAACACTAAGGGGCTACCCAAACGAGCCGCAATTAAACGGTCGGGTTCCTCGCTGCTAAGCACGCCCAAGGCATAAGCACCGGTCAAATCTTTGATCGTCAATTGCACCGCACGCAACAGATCTTTGCTCGCTTCATAATATTCATGAATTTGATGCACAATAACTTCTGTATCTGTTTCAGAAGTAAAGACATAGTTTTTATTTTTTTGCTGCTCTCGTAACAATTCAAAATTTTCTATAATGCCATTATGCACAACGGCAAATCGTTTATTACAGACATGTGGGTGGGCATTGCGTGTACCCGGCTCACCATGGGTTGCCCACCGGGTATGGGCAATACCCACTACACCATGCATCAACTCAGAATCGAGCAGGGCTTCAAGCTGGGCCACCTTTCCTGCCGTTCTTGAACGTGCAATGTCATTGCCTTTTTGGGTGACGGCGATGCCTGCTGAGTCATAGCCCCGATACTCCAAGCGTTTGAGCCCCTGTAGAAGAATGGGAACGACATCTCGCTCAGCAACAGCACCTATTATTCCGCACATACTATTTGACCTCTATACTTAACTTAGAAACGTGCACGTTCCTTATTTTTTTTTACTTGGACGCTGCCAATTTGATTTCGTTTTTTGAGGAACACGGCTGATCGCCAAAGCACCTCCTTCAACATTTTTTGTAACCGTCGTGCCTGCTGCAATGCTCGCATTATCATTGATTTTAACGGGCGCTACGAGCTGCGTATTCGAACCAACAAAAACATGATTACCAATTAAAGTTTTGTGTTTATCTGCCCCATCATAATTACAGGTTATGGTACCTGCACCAATATTAACACTGTGTCCAATTTCTGCGTCGCCCACATAGCTAAGATGGTTGATTTTTGAATCTTTGCCAACGGTAGTTTTTTTAACTTCAACAAAATTGCCAATATGAACACCTTTTGACAGAATTGTGTCGGGTCTAATTCTCGCAAAAGGTCCAACTCTACACTCACTTTCGATCACCGCATGATCTACTATAGTGTTCGCTAAAATTTCTACATTATCTCCAATTTTTGAATTAATAATAATCACATTTGATGCAATTTTACTATTTTCACCTATGCTAACTTCACCTTCAAAAATACAATTAATATCAATTTTCGAATCCATCCCAACGTGTAGTTCACCACGAACATCGATACGAGCAGGATCCGCGAGTGTTACGCCTTGTAACATTAAGCGCTTCGCCTTTTGATATTGATAATATCGTTCCAATGCAACCAACTGGGTACGATCATTAATGCCACTCACTTCTTCTATTGCGGTTGGCTTGGTTGTTTTAACTTCCAGCCCGTCAGTAACAGCCATTGCGATAATATCAGTAAGATAATATTCTTGTTGTTGATTGCTATTTTTCAGTTGCCCTAACCATTGTTTTAATTTCGCAGCGGGTGCAGCCAAAATTCCCGTATTAATTTCCTTAATTTCTAATTCGGATTCACATGCGTCTTTATGCTCAACTATTTTTTGCACAGCACCGGCTGCATTACGGACAATACGTCCATAACCACTGGAGTCAGGTAATACAACGGTGAGCAAAGCCAAGGATCCGTCCGTTGTTTTTTCAAGCAAAGTGTTTAAAGTCTCTACCTGTATCAGAGGCACATCACCATACAGAACCAAGACCAAATCATCCTCTTCTATATCCGGCATGGCTTGGGCAACAGCATGACCGGTACCCAGTTGTTGCTCCTGTATGACCCAATGAACATTTTCATTTGCCAAGCAACGAGTCACTTGTTCACTCCCATGGCCGATGACCACGTGAATCTTTTCTGGGTTCAAGTTTTGCGCTGCATCAATAACATGTTTTAACAGTGAACGACCCCCTAATTCATGCAATACCTTGGCACGAGAAGAACGCATTCTGGTGCCTTGCCCCGCCGCTAAAACTACGATATGTAAACTCATTATCCGTGCCTACCAAATATGTTTGAGGTTCTATTTTACTATGGAACCAAAAGCAAAAAACCGCCTTGCGACGGTTTTTTCATAACACTTGCTTGTTCAATCTCAGAACGAACAAATATAAGCTAAAGCTGAGCACCAAACTCGGAAGTTATTCAACTTCCATTCCTAGCGCCCTACTTTTTTCCTCAATCGTTGCAAGGCATGTAGCTGGGCTACGGCTTCCGCCAGTTCACGTCCCGCTTGAGCATACTCAAACTCTGAACTTTTGTCTTGCAATGCTTGCTCTGCTCGTTGTTTTGCTTCCAACGCCGCAGCTTCATCAATATCTTTCGCTCGCACCGCCGTATCAGAGAGCACCGTCACCACATGCGGCTGTACTTCCAAGATACCCCCGGAGACATAAAATGCTTCTTCTTCGCCACCTGCTTTACGTACCCGCACCTCACCCGGTTTTAGGTGGGTTAACAAAGGGGCATGACGAGGAAGAATCCCCACCTCGCCCATTACTGCTGGCGCATATACCATTTCAGCCGGCCCTGAAAATATTTCATTTTCAGCGCTAACGATATCTACCTGAACTGTCGTAGCCATGATCTAACCTCTGGACCAAAAACACTTACATTTATTGTAGGTGCTTGTGAATATACAATTATAGGTTTTTAGCCTTCTCTACCACTTCTTCAATGGTTCCTACCATGTAAAAAGCCTGTTCCGGAAGGTGATCATACTCACCTGCCATAATGCCTTTGAAACCACTGACTGTATCTTTTAAGGAGACGTATTTTCCTGGTGCACCCGTAAAGGTTTCAGCTACAAAGAAAGGCTGAGACAAGAAACGCTGAATCTTACGAGCACGAGTTACAGTCAGCTTATCGTCTTCTGATAGCTCATCCATACCCAAAATGGCAATAATATCTTTTAGCTCTTTATAACGTTGCAAAGTGCCCTGGACATCACGCGCAACTTCGTAGTGCTCTTGACCAATAACCAGTGGATCAAGCTGACGGCTGGTAGAATCTAAAGGATCGACCGCTGGATAAATACCTAACTCAGCAATTTGTCGTGACAGTACAACGGTGGCATCCAAATGCGCAAAAGTCGTTGCGGGTGAAGGATCGGTCAAATCATCCGCAGGAACGTAGACGGCTTGAATAGAGGTAATAGAACCCTTTTTGGTCGACGTAATTCGTTCCTGTAACACCCCCATTTCTTCAGCTAGTGTAGGCTGATAGCCTACCGCTGATGGCATCCGGCCTAATAATGCTGATACCTCGGTACCGGCTAAAGTGTAACGGTAAATATTATCAACAAACAGTAATACATCACGGCCTTCGTCGCGAAAATGCTCTGCCATAGATAAACCGGTCAACGCAACACGTAAACGATTACCTGGTGGCTCATTCATCTGGCCATAGACCAAGGCCACTTTGTCGATAACGTTACTATCCGTCATTTCATGATAGAAGTCATTTCCCTCTCGAGTTCGCTCGCCCACACCCGCGAATACGGAGTAACCGCTATGCTCGATGGCGATGTTACGAATCAATTCCATCATGTTGACGGTTTTACCCACTCCGGCACCACCGAACAGGCCAACTTTACCGCCCTTAGCAAAGGGACAGACCAAGTCAATAACCTTAATGCCGGTCTCAAGCAATTCTGTGGCCGCAGCTAACTCATCATACGCAGGAGCAGGTTGATGAATAGCGCGACGCGTCTCTTCACCGATAGGTCCCTTTTCGTCAATGGGTTCACCCAAAACATCCATGATTCGACCCAAAGTCTGCATTCCAACAGGGACTTTAATTGCGCCACCCGTGTTGCTTACTTTAAGCTCTCGCTTTACACCATCTGTTGTACCCATAGCAATGGTGCGGACAATACCATCACCAAGCTGCTGCTGCACTTCCAAAGTAAGACCCACATCATCAACAACCAGCGCGTCATACACTTTTGGCATTGCATCTCTTGGAAATTCGACGTCGACAACGGCGCCAATAATTTGAACAATGTTACCCGAACTCATTACATTCGTTCCTCTTCAAATAGCAAATCTAAAAATTCAAAGACGCGCTCGCCTTACTGAATCGCGGCCGCACCACCAACAATTTCGGATATTTCCTGGGTAATCGCTGCTTGTCGTGCCTTATTATAAACACGTTGCAAATCAGTAATAATATCTCCCGCATTATCCGAAGCACTCTTCATTGCAACCATTCGTGCAGCTTGTTCACAAGCCAAGTTTTCAACTATACCTTGATAGACCAAAGACTCGATATAACGCATTAATAGCGCATCAAGCACTTCTTTCGCTTCAGGCTCATACATGTAATCCCAGTGGTGCTCTAACTCTTTCTCTGACTCAGCTTGGATAGGTAATAACTGAAGATTGGTCGGATTTTGCGTCATGGTATTGACAAACTCGTTATAGACTAAATGTAATGCGTCGATCTCACCTTTGTTAAAGGCATCCAGCATAACTTTAACCGCACCAATGATATCCGCCACTTGAGGTTTGTCTCCCAAGCCTGAGATGTCCGCTACAACGTTACCACCAAAGCGACCAAAAAAACTGCCGGCTTTTTTACCGACGGTACACAGATCGATTTTAACGTTGGCATCGTCCCATTTTTTCATATCAACGACCGTAGTTCTAAGCAGATTAGTATTTAAACCACCACAAAGACCGCGGTCAGATGAAACGACAATCACACCCACTCGTTTTACATCCCGTTGCTGCATATAAGGATGCTGATATTCTGGATGGGCATGCGCCAAATGACTGATCACAGTACGCATCTTATTAGAATAAGGACGAGTCGCTTGCATTTTTTCTTGGGCGCGACGCATTTTACTAGCCGCAACCATTTCCATTGCTCTAGTGATCTTTTGAGTGTTTTTTACACTCTTGATCTTGGTTCGTATCTCTTTACCTACGGCCATGACGCTCTCCGCTTACCAAGTATTATTGGACTTGAAGCTTTCAACCGCAGACTTAAGCTCACCTGCAATATCACCGTCATAGCCACCCGTGCTGTTGATTTTATCCATCAATGCGCTGTGTGAAGAACGCATAGAGGAGAGTAATGCAGCTTCAAAGTCACCAATTTTTGCCAATTCAACATCATCCAGAAAACCCTCATTGGCAGCAAACAGAGAGACGGCTTGTTCCGCCACGCTCAAAGGTGAAAATTGCTTCTGTTTCATTAACTCGGTTACGCGCTGACCCCGCTCCAGTTGTTTACGTGTCGTTTCATCCAAATCCGATGCAAACTGTGCAAAAGCGGCCAGCTCACGATACTGAGCTAAATCAAGACGAACCCCGCCCCCTAATTTCTTAATCGCTTTCGTTTGTGCTGCGCCACCCACTCGAGAAACCGATAAACCAGCATTAATGGCAGGGCGAATACCGGCATTAAACAGATCGGATTCCAAGAAAATTTGCCCATCGGTGATAGAAATCACATTGGTCGGTACGAAAGCTGACACGTCACCTGCTTGTGTTTCGATAATAGGTAAAGCAGTTAAGGAACCTGTTTTGCCCTTAATTTTACCGTCTGTAATTTTTTCAACATACTCTGCATTGATTCGCGATGCACGCTCAAGCAAACGAGAATGAAGATAAAAAACATCGCCCGGATAAGCTTCACGACCAGGTGGACGACGCAGCAATAGTGATACTTGACGATAAGCCCATGCTTGTTTAGTTAAATCATCATAAACAATCAAACAATCTTCACCTATATCACGGAAATACTCGCCCATCGAACAACCCGCATAGGGCCCAATAAACTGCATTGCCGCAGATTCTGAAGCAGAAGCTGAAACGATAATAGTATGATCCAGCGCACCGTGCTCTTCCAGCTTACGGACAACAGCGGCAACGGAAGATGCTTTTTGACCTATCGCGACATAGATACATTTAACGCCAGTGCCTTTTTGGTTGATAATAGCATCAACAGCAACAGCCGTTTTACCTGTTTGCCGGTCACCGATAATCAGCTCACGCTGACCACGGCCAATGGGCACCATGGCATCAATTGCTTTGATACCCGTTTGCATCGGCTCATCTACAGACTGACGCGCAATAACACCGGGAGCCACTTTTTCAATAGGGGAAGTCTGCTTACATCCAGCCGGCCCCTTGCCATCTATTGGATTGCCGAGTGAATCGACCACCCGACCCAATAGCTCTGGCCCTACAGGAACCTCTAGAATTTTACCTGTACATTTAACACTATCGCCTTCCGTTATGTGCTTGTAATCACCAAGGATAACCGCACCCACGGAATCGCGCTCCAAATTAAGCGCCATGCCAAAAGTGTTATTGGGAAACTCCAGCATCTCACCTTGCATTGCGTCGGCAAGACCATGAACACGTACAATTCCGTCAGTAACACTGACTACTGTACCTTCGTTGCGCGCTTCGCTTACGACCTCGAAGCTCTCGATACGCTGCTTAATCAGCTCACTGATTTCTGAAGCGTTTAATTGCATGTTAGTTTTCCTCTTAAATACGTTATCCGGTCAACGCGTTGGCTAATTTGTCCAGTTGACCCGAAACCGAGCCATCAATAACAAGATCTCCAGCACGAATAATGGCGCCACCAAGCAGTGATTGATCTAAGGAGCAACTGATTTCAACATCGCGTCCTAATCTTTTTTTCAGTGCCGCCGCAAGTTTTTGCTGCTGCTCTTGAGTCAGCTTAACTGCTGCGGTTACTTCTGCTTTGATCGTCGCCTCTGCTTCCGCTCGGTAAGCGGCATAGAGCTCAGCCATGGCGGGCAACAAAATCAAACGATTATTTTCAGCAAGAAGCTTGACTAAGTTTTGCGCTTTCTTATCAAACTTATCAAATACTTCGCTACCAATACTGATGACAGCATCTGAAAGCTTTTCCTTCGCTATACCTGGATTGCCAATCGCCGCAGCCATTGCAGTGTCAGACACGATCATTACAAGAAGATCTAAAACATCTGACCATTTTGCCAAGTTACTTTCACTTTGAGCCAGATCAAAAACAGCTCGAGCGTAAGGTCGTGCAAGTGTCGAATTATCAGCCATCTAAATCACTCTTATATCTGTGTAACCAGCTTAGCAATAATGCCTTTGTGAGATGCTGCATCAATTTCTTTCTTGAGAATTTTTGATGCACCCGCCACAGCAAGATCAGCAACTTGAGAACGCAAAGCTTCTTTTGCACGATTAACTTCGCGCTCGAGTTCAGCATTAGCGGCAGTTACAATACGCTCGCCTTCAGTACGTGCTTCTTGTTTGGCTTCTTCAACGATTTCACTGCCTCGTTTTTCTGCCAACGCTATAATTTCACTTGCCTTATCTTTTGCTTCTTTAATCTCTTGTTGCGCTTTTTTTTCTGCTAGCTCAAGCTCATGCTTGCCTTTTTCTCCCGCAGCCAAACCGTCAGCAATTCGTTTCTGCCTATCTTCAAGCATTGTAGAAAGTGGCGTCCACAGCACTTTTTCAACAAAATAAATTAGCAATACAAACGCTATAATTTGGCCAAACAGGGTTGCGGTAATATTCACAATATCGCTCCTTAAAAACTATTACTGAGCCACAGTAGCAACAGCGCTAGCAAGCGCACCTACAAATGGATTAGCAAACAGAAACCACATGGCGAATGCTAGAATTATAAACGGGAAAGACTCCATCAAACCAGCAAAAATAAACATATTAGTCATCAATGCCGGACGCATTTCAGGTTGACGCGCAATACCTTCCAGAGTCTTTGCACAAATCAAACCCCAACCAATAGCAGAGCCCAGACCCGCAGCCGCTAGAATCACGCCAACGCCTACTGCGGTGTAAGCATAAATTTGAGCAATCATATCAGGTGTCATTAATTTTTCTCCCTAGAAAATAAAATAAAATTGAAAGTATAATTTAAAGTTAATGCTCTTCAGTATGCGCCATAGCTAAATACACTATAGTCAGCACCATAAAAATAAAAGCTTGCAGGGTAATGATAAGTAGATGGAATATCAACCAACCTAAATCTAATACGATCTGCAGAGGCAACCAAAATAAGGCCGCAGCGCCAACAGCAAGCGTTCCACCAATCAAAGCAATTAGCAGAAATACCAATTCACCCGCGAACAAATTGCCAAAGAGTCGTAAACCAAGACTGAGCGGCTTGGCTAACTCTTCAATCGCCGTCATGACAATATTAACGGGCATAAAAAACTTGCCAAAAGGGTGGAATAAAAAATTTTTCAGGTAGCCGCCCAAGCCTTTTATTTTGATATTGTAATAAATAATTAATGCAAACACCGTCAGCGACATAGCAAATGTCGTACTCAGATCCGTCGTTGGCACAATTTTCAGGTATTCGATACCCATTAAACTTGCAATAACAGGGAGCAAATCAACGGGAATAAGATCCATGAAATTCATCATCCAGACCCAGACAAATACGGTCAGAGCAAGAGGGGCTATCAGTGGATTGTGACCGGGAAAGGTATCCCTGACATTAGTACTAACAAAATCAAGAATGGACTCTACAAAGTTTTGAAAACCACCCGGCGTGTCAGCATTCAAATTACGTGTTAAACGCCAAGAAACCAAAATGATTAAACAACCTAATAACACACTAAAAAATAGCGAATCCAGATGAAGCGCCCAAAAACTATTTGCTTTATGAGTGACCGGATCACAGTCACCAACACAAAGGTTGGTCAAGTGATGCTGGATATATGCGACCGTGTCACTGCCAGAACTTGATTCAGACAAATCTATGTCTCCCAATAACCAAAATAAATTAATTCAAAACCTTGCTTGATCTACTCTGCATCCGCATCAATACGAAATAGCCTATCTGAACCAAGCCAAATGTCATCACCATGGGCAACGGTTCAAGCTGCAAGTAACCCAAGCCGACACTAAACAATAACAAAGCTAACAAAAACCGTTGCGCGGCACTTAAATAGAGCATGCCCATACTTATTTTTTGCTTTTCAGGCGCAGCGTTTGCAGCTCTTGCCACACTCCAGCTCAAGAAAAGCGATAACACCACGCCTATGAAAGCACCAAAAATTGCGGCTTGCGCGGAGGTCACACCACTTTTCAATAAAAATCCCGCAGAGGCAAAACCACCAATGCAAATCTGTGTAAGCACTACCGATCTAGCGCCCGTTTTAAATTCTTTGTCACTACCCAACGTAGTCATCAACCCAGCCGTATTAACAATTTCATTGCCTTTAAAAGACCACCAACAAAACCTAATACACCAAAAACCAGCATAAATATGGGCGTAGTACCTAATAGATAGTCTGTTCCATACCCGAGCATGAATCCTGTCACAACCATTGCAGCAAGCTGTGTACCGACACCGATAAGCAGCCATCCAGCACTATTTGGCTTTGACATAAGGTTAAAGCGTCCCGGAAATTGAGGCCGGATTATAGCCTGCCCACTAAAAAGCCGCAACCCCTCAAAGTTGATTGCCTCAACATTTGCCTTCAATAGCGAGGAACGCGTACGTAAATTACTTTGCCCCCATTCTTCGCTTTGATTTTTCGCCATAAAATTTCAATTTGAAATGAAGGCCAACGAATCAAACGCAAGCTATTACAGGTTCGTAAAGTAAACTAGATATTTGTTTCCAGTGATTTAATTATTCTTATTTCAGCTCGCTTATTCTAGCACAGATTTTTTTATAATTAGGTTAAGATCAGTTGCTTAAACCCTCAAAAATAAGGTTTAATGCTTAACTGGTTTTTAATCTACATGTAGAGCGCCTAATCAACGGTTCAGCACCAATTTCGTTTTATACCTAATTGATTAAACAGAAGATTAAAAAAAAACCACTAATGTAAGCAATAAGAAAGGCGAATAACATAAATTCGTTAAGCTTGTCGTTTACTTAGATACCGAGGGCTATCTTGAAATACAAACTTAAATAAGGGAAGGAAAGAGACAATGAAACTGGCTACTAAAATAATTTTCCAAAAAATATTTTTGATGCTGCTGATTGCATTGACATTCAGCGCGCAGGCCCATGAAGAATCATCGAAAGAATTCATTCATGGTATCACGATCAAGCTGGACGATGAGCATTATAATTTCGCTGGCCCACCTGATGGATTAAATGGGGCATCAGACGCACCCGGGCACAAGTGGTTACGTATCGACAAAAAACGCTTGTTAGGCAAACACTTTAATACCGGACCTTTTAGCGCCCCTAACTATTGGTCCAATAATGCGGGCGACGGGGCTTTGCTTTATATCGTTGACGCGGTGATTGACCGCTGGAGCGAAGTCAAAGCCTTACAGTATTTCACCAAAGGGTTCGTTCAATACCACAGATTACTCAATGTTAAAACCAAACAGTTTCACCCTGAAAAAGTAGTGTGGCTCAAACGTGTGGCGGTAAAAGAATTCAAACTGGATGGGGATGGCGCACTCAGTTTTTCAGACGACATGGAAGCCTACGACGTCATGCCAGGGGTCGACTATAGACTGTCCCCGAACTGGAACATGCCTTATGACCCAAGTGGAACCTGCTGCCACGAATAACATTAGCACTGTGCTCAGCAAGACGTTTGTTGATAAACGTCTTGCTGAAAATTACGCATTAGAGCTGCCTTGTCTGCCACTTATTAAGGAATGGACTTCGTTTATATGAACTTAGAATACGACAAAAACTTTGAAAATCTCACATCAACCAATCTCAACAAAACATGGAATCACGATATAAAAAGGAAATAAAAAAATGGAATTTATACAAATTTTGAATTTACGCTTTCTGGTTGTCATTGCTTTTGTATTAGCAGGAGCAAACCTAGCCAATGCTTCTGCGGCCGAAAATTATAAATTACCCCACCCAGAAATATCATCGGACTTTCCCTACGAAAGCCAGTATGTCGATGTAATGGATGCCAGAATCCATTACGTAGAACAAGGTCACGGGGATCCTATTCTATTTATTCACGGCAACCCAACTTCATCTTATCTTTGGCGAAATATAATCCCACTTGTTTCAGATTCGGGTCGCGCCATTGCCCTGGATCTTGTGGGCATGGGTAAATCCAGTAAACCGGATATCGATTACACATTTCAAGATCATTACGCCTATCTAGAAAAATTCATTGAAACCTTAGACCTGGAAAATATTACTCTAGTCATACATGACTGGGGGGCTGCACTCGGGTTTGAATACGCTCGCCGTAACGAAAACAATATTAAGGGAATAGCCTTTATGGAAGGCTTGTTACCACCGAGGTTTCCAAATTATTATGACCGCCTTCCTCAACAAACCGCAGGTTTTTTTCAACTTCTTAAAGATCCAATATTAGGTCGACAGTTTATCATCGAACAAAACGGATTTATTGAACAGGTTTTGCCTCAAGCTGTTAATCGATCTTTAACAGAGACAGAAATGATGCATTATAGAGAACCGTACCCAGATCAACTTTCTCGCAAACCTCAGTTTGTCTGGCCACAAGAGGTGCCTATTGAGGGTCAGCCCAAAAGAAACGTAAAGGCACTGAATAAAATCAAAAAATTTATGCGAAAAACGGATTTACCGATACTACTGCTTTATGCCAAACCCGGTATCGCTGTTACATCAGATATTGTTGAAGCTTACATTGCGTTGATCGAAAACCTTGAAACCGTCTTCGTAGGACAGGGCTTTCACTACCTGCAGGAAGACCAGCCAGAAGCAATAGGCCTTGCAGTGGCAGACTGGATGCGCCGTATAATAAAGGAGAAGGATGAAGATACCCATAAACACAAAAAACAACACCATAAACACGGGTGGTGGTTTAGACGAAATGCTACTGAACATCACGATTAATCGTTCTTTACTCAGCTAGAAAACCCATGGCGATGCCGCGCCCATTCGCGACACCGTCATGAGTTTGCTTTTACTTCGATCCGTTTACGTTGTCGCCAGCGGCTACATTGTTTCAGCCTCCCTTAACGCCAATCAGACCTTCGTTTAGCACAAAACCGGCCGGATCGACAATCATTGGCGGTAAGACCAAACGCAGAGTTATTTAGCGTGTCTTCCATACCAGTAAGCCCCTCGAATGGCGAAAAATCGTCCCGACCAAAGTCGATATCAATATCGTCATCAGTACCAAATAGCAGATCGTCACCAACACCTAATATATTAGCTAGATTGCCGCCCTGATCCATAAGATCCAAAGTGGCATTGGCTTCGTCAGTATGGTAATTACCAAGATAATGACCGATCTCGTGGGCAACGAGATTACCAAGCCCTATGGCGATGAACTTGATTCGATCCTCGGTATTCGCTGCGAAAAACGTGTTGATCGAATACGGGTCAGGCGCTGGCGCACTCAACAGGTCGAGTAACACAAATGCATCGTCCTCGTAGCCAAAGTTACCTGGGTCGATTGAAGAGGCAGCCGCAAGTGTTTCAATACCCGATTCCTGGATCGTCCCTCCGATGACGACTCGACTGACCTGATCGGAACCAAATTCAATATAAGGATTTCGACTATCGAAAATTTTCACACCAAATGCTTCATTAAGACCGCGTCTTTTCAAGTCGTCATGGAGATTTTCTTTGACGACCTTCACAATCGCATCGATAAGAAGATTTTCGTCGTCAGAGCTAAGCCCCCAGCCACCGAGGAAGCCAGCCAACCCGGTGAAATCTCGTTGCCCTGGCCCGTCAAACACACTCGTCTGTACTCGCGCGCCATCAAAATCAAGCAAAATAGTTTGCACTGATCCACGGGGCTCATTTTCTAGTCCGGCACGATATACTTCAAAATTTGCTTCATAGCCACCCTCAGCATTACCTCTAATAACAATAAAGTGTTGAGCCTCGACCGAAGCGGTATAAGCCACTACCGCGTTACCCCCACCTGGTAGCGGAGATGCGACGGGGTAGAGCGCGCTGAGATCCTGAGACGATCCGATGACCTCCGTACCACTGGGATCAAAAACTTGTAATTGGTTACCCGCCCCCTGGAGGGTTGCACCGAGAACATCCCCGGCTCTGAGATCAACAGCATAAACATCGATATCCGGTTTGGCCGTCGTGATGAGCAGTTCGTATGCACCTTCGCTACCGACCCCAAGACCGCTTGCAGGATCAAATGGATCCCCAGGCAAAATGGTTCCTTCACCAAACCCGGAGACCATAATGAAAAACGTACCTGCCTCCGTGGGTGTGTAGGTCAACTTACTCGCGGTGGTCACACCATCATCGTCATTTACCGCGACCACCTCACCCGCAGAGTTATAAATCACGAGCACTGAGTCCAGTGTTTCTGTGATGTCCGTATCCGCAGTGATACTTTGCCCTGCTAAAAGTTCGACGCTATAAAAGTCAAAGTCTCCCGTGCCGCTAGCGACACTACCATGGAAGCCGTCACCAATAGTTCCGCTGGTTTGTATAGCACCGAAACTGGTAGCCACACCCGTTTCATTGGCAAACGGGATTGCCCCATCATCTGCCCCATCAACTCCGTCAAACTCAGCGAAGCTTGGGAATTCCGTATAAACATCACTGAGTGGAGCAAGCGCACCAAAGATTCGAGCTTTTGGATTGGCATCAGTACCAAACCCCTTGACGAGTTCTTTCGTGGCTAATGTGTCATTGAGTCCGGAGAGACTATCAGGTTCCAGTTCATCTATGAATACGGGCTGAAGATCACTGACTCGGAAGTCACCCCGAGCGGCATTCCGAGCTTTTTGAGCAGCAACAGCTTGTGATGCAACTGCCAT
>VAPL010344253.1_pt1 | contig 18843 bp, 16 predicted proteins | sample 3395061 | NCBI WGS metagenome assembly VAPL01 (sample SAMN08290444, study PRJNA428436) | hydrothermal vent metagenome | isolation source: Deep-sea hydrothermal vent chimney 2 | place: Pacific Ocean: Juan De Fuca Ridge | depth 2182 m m | reverse complement strand
TAATCGCCAAGTGGAAAATATAACGCCCACTAAAAATGGCTGGTCAGTAACGGCAACAACACCTGACGGTGAGCGTAGCCTCAACGCTGCACACGCAGTGATGGCCACACCAGCTCCGGCTGCGGCGAATCTTGTGGCAACAATCGATGATAAATTGGCAACACTGTTGGCCGAGATTCAATACGCGCCTTTGGCGGTTTTACATATGGGACTGAATCGTGATGACGTAGAACATGCCCTGGACGGCACCGGTTTTCTCGCGCCGCGATGTGAGCAACAACCCTTCACCGGCAACCTGTGGATGAGCAGCCTGTTTTCGGGCCGCGCACCAGCAGGCAAAGTCTTACTCACCACCTACCTTGGCGGCGCACGCAACCCCGCAGCAGCTGCGTGGGACGACTCTCGCTTGGTCGATGAAACCCTGCGTAGCTTAACACCGCTGCTAGGCTTAAAAGGTGGGCCGGAGATGGTACGTATTGACCGCCATGCTCAAGCACTGCCCTTGTATCACGGCGCCCATCTGGCGAGAGATCGCGCCATTGCGGCGCAATTACAAAACTTGCCTGGACTGCATATTGAGACAAATTACCGGGGTGGTGTTTCAGTGCGTGACCGTATCGCCCGAGGGCAACAATTGGCAAGAAATATCACCTCACAATTAACAGTAACATCTAGGAGGCTGTCGATAAGCTCGCTGCCCCAAAAGTGCTAAGATTTGATCTAGATAGGGGTGTCAACAATAGGCGCTTTCTTTAGCGTGTGGCATGACGATAAGGGATAAGGAGAAATTGAATCATGGCCACGTTGCTACAGGCCAAACAGTCAAAAGCAGACAACCTGATTTTCCTGCGCATTATGGGAGCGACACTGTTAGTTATGTTGTTCTTTTTGGCATGGGCTCATTCCTACAGTGAGCAGCCCGCCGTTCTCCGATATTGCGCTGAACCACAACAAACCTTAATGTATCTCAAACAAGTGCTGCAAAAACCGCGCCCTGCGGGTGACGGTTCACGCCGCCCTTACCTGATCGCAGCAAAGTTACTTTACCTATTACCACGCAAACCGCAAGAAGCAGAATCGGCTTACCTGGCCCGGGTCCAAAGACTCATCGAGGACACCTGTCAATGACAGCAAAATTCCACGTCCTTTCTATTTTATTATATATAAATAAGAAGAAAAAAAACCCGGCAACCGCCGGGTTTAATGATCCCCGGGTAGGAGGATCCGGGGGGGGGAGTCTTTTTATTATTAGGAGAGAAAAAACTACCAGTATATTTCGACCTAACACACCGGATAGCCGGTATTAACAACCATTCCAATAGTTACCTGTGATAATTACCTGTAATCTGTGGTCCACCACCATAAAAACGGCTTTACCCTACTTAGATGTGGCCTTTCTTCATCAACGTGGTAAATTGAAATTCACCACTAATCTCTCAATTACTGGCCTCACCACTGGCTCTAATCACTGAGTACTGAGTAAAAGAATGCAAATTACAGGCCGAGACAACGACCCCGACTTAATTTCATGCAAATGAATGACTTAGTGTAAACATCTTTAAAAATTAAGCACCAACGGTTAATTGAAGTTGAACGTCTCGTTTGATTATAAAAAATAGCAAGATCGCTTTGTTCACTCTAAATAACAATGCAGACTTAGTATTTATGGACCAACACCAACTAGAAAACTGAGGGGAATATGAATCATTGGCTATTCAAATCTGAACCTAATGCGTTCAGCATCACTGATTTAAAAAACATGCCTGGCAAAACAGAACATTGGGATGGTGTGCGTAATTATCAGGCACGCAATTTTATGATGAATGACATGAAAAAAGGCGATCTTGCTTTTTTCTATCACTCTAACTGTAAAACACCCGGAATTGTAGGACTAGTTTCAATTACTAAAGAAGCCTACCCCGACTTCACGGCACAGGACAGCACGAGTCCTTATCATGATCCTAAGAGTACAGAGGATAATCCTCGTTGGTATATGGTAGATGTCAAACTTATACGGGAGTTAAAACGCACTATTTCACTAACAGAACTAAAATCGCAAAAGAAATTAACAGAATTCCCTCTGGTCAGAAAAGGCAATCGCTTATCAATTATGCCGGTGACGGATAAAGATTGGAATTTTATACTGGCGTTAGAATAAGTTAAGGCTTTGCGGCGTTGTGGTGAATTAATTTTTTGCTAGGTAACGCCAAGAAACAATTTGTAAGCCGGATTGTCCGACTCATCCCAATAGGTGTACCCCAATTCATGTAAAAATGTTGCAAAATCGTGCCCGTCTTCACCCGGCACTTGTATTCCTATCAATATACGCCCATAAGCGGCGCCCTGATTTCGATAATGAAATAAACTGATATTCCAACGACCCATTTTTTTCAAAAACCGTAATAACGCGCCAGGCCGCTCTGGAAATTCAAATCGATATAAGCGTTCATTTTCCAGTTTTTGTGCATGACCACCCACCATGTAACGTACATGAATTTTCGCCATTTCATTGTCTGTCATGTCGATAGTAGGATAAGTTTGTTTTTTTAGCTCTTCAACAAGCTGATTTTTTTCTTGCTCACCGTTTTGCAATCGCACCCCCACGAACACATGTGCATTTTGCGGGTCTGAGTATCGGTAATTGAATTCAGTGATGCCACGGCTACCAACAACTTTACAAAACTTTTTAAAACTGCCCGGTTTTTCAGGAATGGTTACCGCAATAATCGCTTCGCGCTGCTCACCAATTTCAGCGCGCTCAGCAACATGACGCAAACGATCAAAGTTCATGTTCGCACCACTGTTAATTGCTACCAGGTTCTTGTCCTTAATTTTTTCTCGTTCGACATATTTTTTGAGTCCTGCGACTGCGAGCGCACCAGCTGGCTCCGACACCGAGCGGGTGTCGTCAAATATATCTTTTATCGCGGCGCATATTTCATCTGTATTGACTAAAACAACTTCATCAACATGTTCTTTTGCTATCCGAAACGGTTCTTTTCCCACTTGCTGAACCGCAACACCGTCAGCAAAAATGCCCACTTGGTCCAAAATAACACGCTCTCCCGCTTCTATTGCTCTATAGAGGCAAGCTGCATCTTCGGGTTCAACACCAATAACTTTTATCGCTGGATATAAATGTTTTATGTATATCGCCATTCCAGCAATTAACCCACCGCCGCCGACGGGTATAAATATGGCGTAAATATCAGCCGAATGTTGGCGCAATATCTCAACCGCGACGGTGCCTTGTCCAGCGATCACTTCTTCGTCATCATAGGGATGAACATAGGTCATGCCATTCTTGCGCGCCAACTGACACGCGTGCTGATAAGCCTCGTCGTAGGTATTACCAACCAGCTCTATCTGTGCACCAAAGCTAACGACTGAATCGACTTTAATACCCGGTGTTGTCTTCGGCATGACTATGAGCGCTTCAATACCCATTTTTTGAGCAGCCAACGCTACCCCTTGTGCGTGATTTCCCGCAGATGCGGTAATAACACCCTTTTGCCGAACGTGAGGAGATAACTGAGCAATTTTGTTATAGGCCCCCCTGCATTTGAATGAAAAAATGGGCTGCAAATCCTCACGTTTTAATAAAATTCGGTTATTAAATCGTCTGGAGAGGTTCTTTATTTCATCCAACGGTGTTTCATGTGCAACACCGTAGACCTGAGCATTCAGTATTTTTGTCAAATAATCACCATTCATGGTTGTAAATTAACAGGTTAGGAGGAAAATGTCAGCGTTGCAGACAATCTTGTATAATACGGAAGAATATAATCAACCAACCAACTGGTTTTGCACTATAATAAGCCCCTACCGAAATAAATAGAGCCGGGACGGCTTTTGAACATTATTTAATAACAAATGTAATGAGACTAACCTGAAGATGGACCAAGATGAATTAAAAAGAAAAGTGGCTGCTGCTGCAATAGATTATGTTGAAACCGGCACTATTATTGGCGTGGGCACAGGCAGTACGGCAAACTATTTTGTCGATGAACTCGCCAAGATAAAATCAAAAATTGACGGCACGGTAGCCAGCTCCCTCTCGACAGCAGAACGACTCGAGGGACAGGGTATACGGGTTTTAGACCTGAATGTTGTTGATGAAATATCCGTTTATATCGACGGCGCTGATGAATCAAATAAATACCTGCATTTAATAAAGGGTGGGGGTGGCGCACTGACTCGGGAAAAGATTATTGCTTCGGCCTCCAATAAATTTGTTTGTATCGCAGATGACTCAAAGCTTGTCGACATCTTGGGAAAGTTTCCGCTACCCGTTGAAGTCATTCCTATGGCCCGCAGTTATGTAGCACGAGAACTGGTCAAATTAGGAGGCCAACCTGTGTACCGTGAAGGATATAAAACAGATAATGGAAATATTATACTGGATGTACAAAATTTGCAGATCATGGAGCCAGTTAAACTTGAACAACAAATCAATAACATAGTCGGCGTTGTTACAAACGGGTTATTTGCAGCTCGTCCGGCGGATGTCCTTTTACTGGGGACCCAGGACGGCATAAAAACTATTCCCACCGTGCAATGAAACACTGTGTAAAAAAAACCTGTAATGTGTAAATACATTAGTAGTCTAAATAACATCATGAAATCCAAAAAATTATTACAAATCACCCTTTTACTTATCAGCTCATCCCTATTGGCTTCATGTTTATTGCCGCTACAACGCAGTGAACGCAGCACTGTAGACCAACAAGCTACACGAGAAACCTTTATAGCTTACAAATATGCTTTGCTAAATAATTTAGGCAAAGATGCTGCGGGTTTAATCAGCGAAAAAACCATTCAACATTATGCACATCTCAGATCACTGGCATTGGCAGGAAGCCTGAAAGAATTAAACTCTTTGTCTTCTTACAATAAGCTCGTTGTACTCAATATGCGCCATACGATTCCTGGAGAAATATTAAAGACCATGTCTGCACAAGATATTTTTGCTTATGGTGTCGAACAGGAATGGATCGCCAAAGAAGACATTGCACCTTATGACATCAGCACTGTAAACGTCTATGGCACATATGCCAGCGCCGAACTGAAACGTGGTGATAAAAACACTGATACATTACTTGAATTTCTGAATGAAAATGGCGTCTGGCGGATTAATCTGCTGCCGATATTAAAGAAAGCCGGGCAAAATTTTTCGGCCCAAATACCTTCAAAAAATGTAGAAACTGAAAACAATATGATATTAAAAATTATTGAGTCCATGTCGGGAAGAAAGACAACCAAGGCAATCTGGAATCCAGTAATTAATAACAAGCCCTTGGCATCTGACAGTACAACAAATAATACAACAAAAAAACGTGGGAAAAAAACAGTACCGGAAAAGAACAAAACAACAAAACCAGGTAACAATTAGCTAAGAACAACTAGTACACTGTCAAGGCTATTTTGACGATGTACTAGTGTAGTGTATTAAACTAGCAGGCTGACACAAGGGGAAAGCAGATAACGCTCTTATTTTTCAACTTCGATCTTGCCAAGCTCATCTGCACTATCAACACTGGTTTCAGCGGCCTTAACAAGTTTTACCTCGTTCTCCAGTTCTTTGATGCCAGCTTCAAGCGATTGCACATCAAACAAGGGCTTGTCTATTTCGTTCCCCAACTTGAATAACGGCAATGTTTTTCTAATCAATCGATGTAAATGCGCGACAATTCCCTTGCCGTTTCCATGCTCAAGCATAGTTAATGCCTCATCGATTTTGGGGCAGGCACTATCATCATCAACAATTTCGTCAAGATTTCTTCTATCGTCCGAAGCACATAATCGATTTCGACCTTTACGTTTTGCCGTATAAAGTCGTTTGTCTGCTATCGCCAATAAAGCCTCGACATTTTCCATGTCCCCATCATCTTTATCTAACGATGCAACGCCTAGACTAATTGTCACCGTGATCCGTTTACCACCATATTCAAATTTGGCGACGGAAATGGCGCTACGTAAACGTTCCGCCATTACTATGGAAGCAAGTCGATTAGAGTACGGCAATGCAATAGTAAATTCTTCTCCACCTATCCGGGCTAACACATCATTTGTACGCACATTGCTTAACAAGATTTTTGACACCTCTACCAGAATATGGTCGCCTGCTTGATGTCCATATGTGTCATTTATTGTTTTAAAGTGATCGATATCGACCATCAGAACACTAAAGTGTTCTTTGTGTCTTCGCATTAACCCCAAACATTCCCCTGCCTTCACAAAAAAGGAACGACGATTGGTCAGCTTGGTCAGTGCGTCGGTATCAGCCTGATTTTTGAGTATAAGTTTACTCGCTTCGAGATCTCTTATGGTCAGCGCTAACTTCTGGTGCGCCTTGACACGCGCCATAAGCTCAATGCGGTCTGAATTTTTTGAAATAAAATCATTTGCACCTTCGACAAACGCACGATACTTTGCCTTGAGATCTTCAGCGCCAGTAACAACAATAACCGGAATATTACTAATGCGAGATATACTGGAAGCGCGGATACGCTTAATTAAATCATAGCCATTCAGTACGGGCATATCCAGATCGGTAATAACCAGCTCAATGTCCTCGTCTTCCAGAAGGACTGTCCAAGCATCTTCACCATTTACAGCTTCAACGATTGTCAATTCATCGAACAACGCACGCGTCAGACCTGCTCGAATTGTAACCGAATCATCCGCAACTAATATTTTAGACGCTGATTTGCCGTCCGACGAATGCGATTTTGACGCGCCAGGTAACAGGGCAACATTATTTTCTTTCCTTCTATCAGACACTTACTCACCTACGCTTGACGCAACCCAACTACTCTAAATTAGTATATATCGAACCAAAGATCACTTTATATGTAACTGACTAGAATTACCGACGCGAATTTGCATCTGTTAAAACAACAGTATCGCGTCTGGAAAATAAAAAATAAACAATCGGTACCAAGATCAAACTAACCACCATCGAGAAAGTCAATCCGGAAACAATGGTGACCGCCAACGGTTGTAACATCTCTGCACCTTCACCTAACCCAATCGCCAGGGGCAACATGCCGACAACTGTCGTTAATGTCGTCATCAAAATGGGTCGCAGGCGTAATCGAGCGGCATTTATTATCGCGTCATTGATATTACTGCCACGAGTGCGCTCGATTTCAATATATTCTACAAGCACGATTGAATTATTTACCACTATACCCGCTAACAAGATCATACCCAACCAAACTGGCATTGACAGTGACAAGTCAACAATATTTATACCCAATGCGACACCGATACTCGCAAATGGCACACAAATCATAATAATAAATGGATTGCGCATTGACTCATACTGTACCGCCATAACAACAAACACCAAAAACAAAGCCAGAGCTAATAATAAAAAACTTAAATTACGACCCTCTTTTAATGCTTTTCCCGCCCCTCCGTCATAGAGCGTATAGCCGGTGGGTAAATCGATTTTCCCCATGATTTGATCAAGTTGATTGTAAACAGCCCCTAACGTATAACCCTCGTTAATGGAGGCATTTACTTCGACTATTCGCCTTTGTTGATCTCGTAATATTCTTGCCGGCGCAGGTATCAGCTCTATATTAGCGACATCGCCCAGATACACAGATGACCGATTACTGCCAGAACCTTTGCCTGAAACGGAACTACTGGAATTGAATAAAATAATTTCTTCAATATCTTGCGGGTTAGAAATATCTGATTGCGGCAAACGCAAGCGAATATCGTAACTGCGATCACCTTCTATATACTTAGAAACAACGTCGCCCTGCAAAGCAAATCGTAACGCATTACCAATCTCTTCAACCGACAAATCAAATGTAGCTGCACGCGCTCGATCCACATTGATAGCCAGCTCTTGTCTATTTCCTTCCGCAGAATGCCAAGACCACCTGATAGAATCCATTTCTCGTAAATTTTTCACCATTTTATCGGCCAACGCAGCCAACATATCCAAGTCTGCCCCTTGAAATCTCAAACTGATTCTCTCATCACCCCGTCCAATTTTAACACCTCTTATACCTCGCGCCTTCATTCGAATACGCACCCCGGTTAGCGTTTCCTTTAGCAATAATCCATTTACCCGCTCTATCCACTCGTCGCTAGTTACATCACGTTTTGTTTTTTTAACAAGCTGAACACTAATGGAACTTTTATTGCTGGCCTTATATTGAGAACGACCATAAATACGCCCACCCACCGTAGAGAATATTGTTTCAACATCCGGTTGCTGACGGATAATTCGCTCGACCACCTCCACCGCTCTATCCATTTCATTTATATTCGCGCCGCTATCTGCAGTCATAGATATTCGAATTTGACCCTCATCTACTTTCGGTAGAAACTCTTCCTGTTTTGAAAAAAAACTGGGTGCAGCAAAACCCAATGAAATACTCAATATCAGCACGGCAACTAAAGGCGCCTTGAGGGCGGCACCCACAAGACGAACATATAACGACTGTAAGCTCATCATTAGTGTGTCAACCTTCGCTCGCATTGAGCCTGTCTCAATCGAACCCAGTTGTGCGGATAGAGCGGGCACCAATGTAAGCGCAATGACCAACGAAGCGACTATTGCTGCAGAAATTGTAATAATAAGCTCCTTAAACAATAATCCAACCAAACCACCGGCAAATAAAAACGGCAACACAGCGGCCAAATTTGTGGTTGTTGAGGCAACAATAGCACTGTTTACTTCCTTAGCTGCATTAACAGGTGCGTCAGCCGCTGACTCACCTTCCTTTTGGTGACGATAAATGTTTTCCAACATGACGATAGTATTGTCTACTAGCATACCAACCCCCAGCGCCAAACCACCCAGGGTCATAATATTCAGTGTTAAACCACTTAAGGCCATCAACACAAACGTAACCATGATGGCAATCGGTATAGCACTGCCGATAATCAGAGTACGTCGAATATCGCCTAAAAAAATATAGACGACAATCATCGCCAACAATGCACCGCTGAGTGCAGCCAAAGCTGCATTGTTCAACGCATGGCGAACGAATACAGCTTGATCGCCTACCGGTTGAATATCGATATCTTCTGGAATGAGGTTTTGGCTACGCAACCAATCCAGTCGTTCATTCACCCTATCAACGGCTGCAACGGTATTCGCCTGCGGTTGTTTCTGAATCGATAATTTAATGCCCGGCACGCCGTTCAACCTGACTCGCAAACGTTCATCTTGATGTGTATCAATAATTTCAGCAATTTCATTGAGTCGGATAAAATCAGGTTTTTCAATGTTTTTAAACGGAATAGGTAAATTGGCGATCTGCGCCACACTACTGAATCGTCCAACAGTACGACTGCCGATTTCCCGGTCTGGCATGATTAATCGCCCCCCAGGCACATCAATATTGCCTTGTTTCAACGCTGTTACAATGTCTATCAATTGCAAACCCAGTCCTGCAAGTCGCTGCTGGTCTGGCAATACGTGTATCTCCCGCAACAAACCACCGCCCACTTCTGTTGCAGCAACACCGGGTAAGTTTAAAAACCATTTAGCGAACACATCGTCCACCCAACTGCGTAACTCAACCGGATCTTTTAACGTTGAACTGACGACAAATTCCATCACAGGGGCCTGAGAAGGGTCTAGTTTGTATATTACCGGGGCATTAATAGTGTCGGGTAAAAAACGTTTGGCCCGATCAAGTCGCGTGCTGGCATCACGCAGTGCTATATTAATGTCTTTGCCATATTGAAACGACAAATCGACGGCACTGCGCCCTTCGGTTGTACGCGACTGAACATTCACCGCACCCTCTGTAATAGCGAGTTGCTCTTCCAGCTGACGCGTAACCTGATCTTCCATTATGCGTGCTGGCACCCCTTGATCAATGATCCTTACACGGATCTCTGGATAAATGAGATGCGGAAGCAGGTTAATGCCAAGCGATTTAAGCGAAAAACCACCTAATACAACAATCGCCAGCGCAATCATCACCACACCAATTGGATGTCGTATCGACCAAACTGCGATACCGCCTGTCCTTAATTGTGCATCGATATTCATTTATCGTCTTTTTTAATTGCACGTTGCATATGATCTTGCGGATCTAAAGAAAACTCTGGAGAGACGTTTTCAGAAGCATCCGCTGAAATAACATTTTTTACTTCTTTACCCTGTCGCAATCCAAGAAAACCTTTAACGACAATATTGTCGCCATCAACCAGACCTTCAACAATTTCAATTTTATCCGCCAACCGCAACCCACTACGCACACTTACTTTTTCAACCTTGCCGTCTTCAAAAAGATATACATATTCACCTTTACGGTCTCTTTGCAAGGCATTAAAAGGAATCACCAGGCGTTCCTTCGCCTGCGTCGTCAGCACAACCCGGCAAAATTGCCCTATCATTGCACCCGGAGGTACCGGTTTGATATCTACTTCTACAATACTTCGCCGGGTAATTTCGTTCAGGGACGGGTGAATACGCTTTATCGATCCGCTAAACGCGTTATCACCTAATGCATCGATTCTAACTTCGACCCGATCACCCAGTTTTATGAACGGTAGAATTAGCTCAGACACTGATATTTCTGTTAGCAGCGACCCAGGATCATACAAACTAAGCAGATGAGTATGGCGTGGTGCAATATCACCTATCTCTACCAATCGTTCACTGACTACGCCTGAAAACGGCGCTTTTATTTTAGTAAAGGAAAGCCTGGTCTCCAATATCTTTTCTTCTGAGCGCGCAACGTCCAGTGCAGTTTTCGCGCGTGCTTTTTCTTCCTTGGAAAATAATTGATTGTTATTTATTCCAGTCTTCCTGCGATTAAGATCTAGCTCCGCTTGTCGGCGTGTTGCAGTAGCTTTAGCTAATTCAGCTTTGAGTAACTGGTTATCCAATTCGACTAGAACACGACCCTTACTCACAGTATCGCCTTCATAAAATGGCAAATTATTAATTTGCCCCTCTTCTCTATTAAAGATTTTCGTAGTTCGACTCGCACGCAAGGTACCCGTATGCGTACCGCTATGGCTGAGCATGCCTTTTTTAACAACAACAGTTTCCACCAAATGTGCCCGCTTTGTATTGCTGTCATTGTTTGGCGGTGGTTCACTACAGCCATAGCTGGCAACGGATACCACACACAGCCATATCAAAACCTTAAGTAAGTTAATGATATGCATTAATATTCAATGTCCTGACGCGCTTTTATCACAGTGAATTGCCTAGGAGCCTTGTCGAACTTAGGATGAATCTGCTGCGGACGGGCGCCCCTTTGAGGGCTGAAAGTCATTTTGGCCAGATTTCCCAATTAAATTCGTTTTCTTTATTAAGAGAATATGTCCAATATTCGCCTCATTATCCGACAATAATAATATGGTTGATGTACTAGTTGTCCTTACGGATTTTATTCGCTTTTTATTCGCTTTTTATTCCTTACGAAAAATGAAAAATCATAATTCGTTATGGCTTCGCCTATTTCCAAAAGAGGCCACCCCTCACCACGCGCCACATTTTGCTATCAGATTCAAAGCGTGTACTACCCCACTATTTTTGGATCACATCTGGATTCGTAAGTGCGTCCCATAACTGCACCGATGTGGTTTTAATATAAAAAATCAACTTGATTACTGGTGTATTCATCGGCGCAACTCCTTTTTCAAGTCTTGTCGGCCTGCTGCAATCCAAAAGTCAAAATTCCATATTCATAAATTCTATCAAGGTCGATTAGTGCCACATCATTCAAACGCTAGCTGGCCATTGTCGCGCAATCTCTTGAGAACCGTTTTTTTAACGTCTTCCGGTGTCCTGCCAGAAAAACCGCTTTCCTCACCTTCGATCAACGCGGCGCGGATATATTCGATTTCGGCGGTGCGGTTTTGTTTCTCACGCAATGCTTCGCGGATCAGTTCGCTATCAGTGCCATAGTGTCCTGTAGCCATTTGCGTCTGTATCCATTCCTCTTGCTGGTCTGTTACGGTAATGCTCTTTTTAACCATAGGCATGATAAAGCCTCCAAAAGTACGATTTTATACTACTTTATCTTACCGCCCCTTTGCCTCCCTGACGAGCTTTCTTTCTTTTATCCTACTGCACCAGCGCGTGCCGGACTCCGCCACAGCCCGACCCTGGCCCAGGTACGTTCCGCTCTTGCCTCGCTCACACCTGAACTCGGGCACAACGGAAGCCAATACTGACGTCGCGAAAATCCGGCGAGTCCCAGTCACGGCAAGCGAAACGACAGTAACGCGCCTTGCCGCTCCAGCGAGGGTAGGGACACCGATAACTTATAGTTACTTAAGTTATCGGTGTCCCTACCGACCTTGATACGTTATTTAAGCTTGATGTGTATATCAGTTCTATGAATACCATGATAGTACAAAATGATACAAAAACAGATATAAAGTGCTATAATATACTTATCGATAAATATTACAGTTAAGCATAATCAGGAGAAAGGGCGATGACCTTCGCCATTGAACAGAAACTGGCAAAAGACCCTGCAAAAACCGCTAAGGCAGCCCTGCGAGCTTTTTTCAATATTGCTCATGATTGGGATTTAAGTGCTGAACAAGCGATGACGTTACTCGGTTTTGATGAACGAACCCGTAGCACTTATTTCAAATGGAAACGTGAACCAGAAACTGCACGATTAACCAAAGAAAAACTGGAGCGCCTCTCTTACATCTTTGGGATATATAAAGATTTGCAGATTCTATTACCCAAACCGGAAGCGGCTAATGGATGGATCCATCGGGCCAATGAGGCCACTACTTTTGGAGGAAAGTCTGCGCTTGATCGCATGCTTTCGGGTAACGTTGCTGACCTCTATGTTGTGCGACAATACCTGGATGCACAACGTGGCTGATTATGAACCTGACGTAAAACGTATTCGCTGGAATCCTTCGTGGCGATTAGTGCCCAGTCGTTTTCCTCCTATTGGGCCTTTTGATCGTGTTTCCAACCCTGAAGACCTGGAAACCATCATGGATATTGAAGGACTGACAAACGATCGATTACGTGAACAACTTGGGCAATTGCACCTGGTACCTGAGGAAGACCGCATAGCTGGACATGGTACGACGCCTATTATGGCGGCCTTCACTCACCTTAATGCGGAAGGCAGTCGATTTACGGATGGTCGTTATGGTGTTTATTATGCTGCCAAAACGATTAAAACAGCTGTAGCAGAGGCGCGATTTCATCGTGAACGATTCCTCATTGCCACGCACGAATCGCCAATTGAAGTTGATATGCGTAGCTATGCCTCTGACATAGACGCACGTTTACATGATATTCGAGGTTTACAAAGCACGTTGTCGGACATCTACTCACCTGATCCGGCATTGTACGGGCCTGCTCAAGTATTTGCCAAAAAATTACGCGATGCGGGGTCTAAGGGTATTACTTACAGCAGTGTTCGTGACCTGGGTAGAGAATGCATCGCCGTGTTTCGTCCCCGACTGTTAAAACCGGTTGTGCAGGGTGAGCATTATTGTTACGTGTGGGATGGGACAAAAATTACCGATGTTTATGTGAAGTCCGAGTTTCATTAAGCAGGGGACTAAGTTTTGTCGGTAAGGTAAAAATTAAAAACCAGTAAGATCAAAAAAGATATTTTCATAAAATACCTCAATTCTCAGTGCCACGTAATTTTGCAAATAATTCATCCATAATGCTTGAATCGAAATCTGATCTTGCTGATTTTAAACATTCACGCATGATAAACAATGTATGCGAGCTAGTTGAAACAATTTCTTTATCAAAATAATTTTGAATCAACTTTTGGTCAATTTGCGCGCTAACAGCGGTAGACTAAAGTGGCGCGTCTTTTTGCGGCAGCAAAAAGCGTGACGCTTTAGGCTGTCCGCTGAATATGGGTTAGGCTTTTCGCATTCCGCTTAACCGTATAATTAGCTAGCATAAGTCTACATCATGTAAATAACTAGCAGCATCTAACTCAAGTAGATAAGGAGCTGCAAAGCCTTCATACACTTTCTTTTTTTCGTTTGATAACTCCCGCCACCCAGTAATCTTACCGCGACATTCTATAGAGCCACATATACACTTATCCGGAAAATAATCAATGCTATAATTTCTCATCGCATAATCAAACGTTATTTCTTCGCCAATACTGATACTCTTTATCGTGACATAATCATGGGCACCCGTTTCATTAACACTGATACCGCAATTGGGACTACAGGAGTGATTAACTTTAGCTATCATTCCAGCGTGAAGGATATACTCATTTTTACCAATCTGTGAAGCATGAGAGTGATTACCATTAAGTCTTTTTTCAATAACACCAATCATTACAATGTCACCAATCATAAATGATTTAGTGGCAAAAATACCCTCTCCTTTTTTAGAAGTTTCTCTTAACTCAAATCCTGCTATCATAATACTCCTCATTTGAATCTAACATTGATTATCATTTAATTGCTGGAAACACAGCCTTATGGGCTGCGCACGTCGTGAATCAGCGGCTGGTACCTGCCTTTTTTGTAAACTTAAAACTGGCTTTCTCAAAAGTGTGTATAAAACCCATGAATCGATAGCTTGGTGAGTCAGGTTCTACGGGATATGCTTCGATATACTCCGCTCCATTCAAAGAGTTTCTCGAAATCTGACCATCGTTCTTTAGTAACAGGATGAAATTCGAGATTTATTTTCCATAAACTCTTTTGTGCACCGGGTAGGTCACGGGCATTGCTGCCCGATTCCCCCTCAGAACCGTGCGTGATAGTTTCCCATCACACGGCTCAAGCCTCTGTTAAAGTTCTCACTATGGGGGCCCCCGCAAACTAAAAGCTTGCTTCACGATACTAAAGGACAGTCAGCACGGCTTTCACCAAAAGGGCGCACCAGCTCAAGGCCGTCATTTGCTTTCCCTTTTAAAACTGGTTCTATCAATGTTCTCGTGACAAGACACCTGCTAGACGTCAGCCTCCTTACGGAGCCAAGAATATTTCACTCGGGGTGCCACGTTCCGCATAGATGTTCTTAATATAGACAACTTAGGTGAAGCCTGGACGCCGGTAACTAAACAGTTCCGTGTAAACACGTTAGAGATTTACAACCTAGCTACGCATGCAAGCACAGAGAAGCATGCCTTTGACCTGTTAACACTTGTAGGTCGTTTTGTTTGACGACGCGTGAGACTTTTTAATTACAACACCTTATTGCCCGATCCTAGCCCTTAACCGGAGAGTATTTCCGGAGGGGTTTTCCTGTCACCATTCAAACCCAATTCGGTACATTGTCCGTGAGGCTTCGCACCGCGTCATCTGCGCAACGGTAGCACGCCCACGTAGGAGATGGAAGGAACATTCCGAGTATGATTTGTATGTATAATAACCGTCATCATACATACAACTATGCAACATCGTGTCGCAAATCACCGACCGTAAAAAGCAGAGCGAGGAACGAGCGGCGCTTTTTACCGTCCGAGTGCATTTGCCTTGATAGATGAAGTTTTTTAGCACTCAGTAATGGCGACAGCAAGCCCACCTAAAGATGTTTCTTTGAACTTTATGGACATTTCCTCACCCGTTTGTTTCATTGCAGCAATGCATTTATCCAAAGACATAAAGTGCTTGCCGCTCCCATGCAGAGCCAGAGACGTAGCAGTATATGCCTTGATTGCACCAAAGCCATTTCGTTCAATACATGGAACTTGAACAAGTCCATGCACTGGATCACAAGTCATTCCCAGATGATGCTCGAGGGCAATTTCAGCAGCATGCTCTATTTGTTGGGGTGTACCTCCCCGAACAGCACACAATCCGGCTGCGGCCATAGCCGCAGCTGAACCAACCTCACCCTGACAGCCAACTTCTGCTCCCGAAATAGAGCTAAGGTGTTTGATAAGACCTCCTATGGCACTGGCAGTTAATAAAAATTCTCTTACCTGGGCTTTAGTGCCTCCCATGTGTGTTGTGAAATAAAGCAAAACAGCAGGTATCACGCCCGCAGCACCATTTGTTGGTGCGGTAACCACCATGTGTCCATCCGCATTTTCTTCGTTAACCGCCATTGCATAGGCACACAACCAATCGTTAATATCTGTCTTGTCAGGTTGTTCCAAGTGTTTCTGGTGCAACTGTTTTGCGCGTCGAGGTATATTTATGCCGCCTGGTAAAATACCTTCCGTACTTAATCCCTTTTCCAAGCATAGCCTCATGGCACGCCAAATTGAATCCAATCCTTCATTCAGATTTTCTTCGGAGATAAGTTTAATTTCATTGCATCGCTTCATCTCTGCAATAGACAAACCGCTTTCCATAGACATGTCTAGCATTGATTGCGCTGAATCAAAAGGATAAGGAAAAGAATCCATTGATTTCATTTGAAGGGGAGCAACCAGTTGCCTTATTTCTTCAGCTTTACTAATAAATCCTCCTCCTATGGAGAAATAGATTTCTGAAATCAGAGCTTTTCCTTGTTCATTTAGCAGTTCAAAAATCATCCCGTTGGGATGTTCAGGAAGTGGTATTCCAGCATCAAAAATAATGTCATTTTGTGCAGAGAACATAACAGAGCCAATGCCATCCATTACAATGGATTCATTTCGCCACATATTCTGAATCAATGTACTGACATCCTGATCTGCTATATCTTTTGGCAAATAATTGTTCAGGCCTAATACTATTGCACGATCAGTCGCATGGCCTTTTCCTGTCGACGATAAAGAGCCTTTTAGTGTACACCTGATAGTGAGTTTTTGAGATGACTTATGTTTTAAGTAATATTCTTTGATGTGGTTGATAAACTCCCAAGCGGCAACCATTGGACCCATTGTATGAGAACTTGATGGGCCAATTCCAATTTTTAAAAGATCAAGAACACTTATAAACATTTTCCATCTCAATAATTTTACACAGATTTCTTTTTTAAGGCATACCGGGTAGGTCACGGGCATTGCTGCCTAATGCCTATCGAGCTCACCCGAACAACCGAATAGTGACGATCACCTTGTTTGGTTTTCGTTTTCACCGAAAAACTATTTCGGCCCTTCGGTCCAAACCAATACTGGCTTGCAAGCCACTTCTTGGATTTTTCTGGATGTCGTCGGCGTAGCATACGCCAAAGTTGCTTATAGACATAGGTATCCACGCGAGAAAAGGCCTCCGATGACACCACATGGCAGCGGTAATTTCCCCAACCCTGAAGTGTATGGTTTAACACTTTGATGAGGGCAGGCATCGGTACGCTCACGTATTTACGGCATAGAACCCCTATCTTTCGAATCAGGGCAAGAACACCCTGTTGCGATGGGCTGATGTGCAGCACATTGCCATGCTTTCGAAAGTGTTGTCCAAGGAATGTAAAGCCGTGCTTGATATGCGTGATCTTTGTTTTTTCTTCTGACAAACTCAGACCACGTTCTTTAAGGAACGCCTCAACGACCGGTTTAACTTGCTCTTCAAGCAGGCGTTTTGATTTACCTGTGATGATAAAGTCATCTGCATAGCGGACGAAGTTGACACAGGAACGGCGAGGAACAGACTCTTTGTATAATCAACAATCTCTTTAGTATCAAGATTTTTTGGTAGAAAAGAGATTGACTTATTTGGACCATGTATTTCTAAATAATCATCGTACTCTAAATAAAATTTATAATCTTTCCATGCAGTTTTTTGTTTTTTTGTTTCAACTCCTTTTTCATCGAGTCTTACATAAAAACTATAATCTTCCTTAATGCGGTTTATTAGAAAAAATGTTTTCAATGAGCTAATAGAAACCAAAAAAAACCAACCAGGTAATAACCAAAGTGGATTAATAAGCAATGCATTTTCTTTCATAATGAAATGGCTTGATAATAATCCAGCATAAGAACATATTAATAAGATCGCATGGAATTTAGCATGCTTCCACAAAGTGGAATGTTTAGCCCTATTCCATAATATCTTTTTCCATAATTTTGCTAAAATTGTAATTTTTCCTTCACACATCATATTCACTTATTGCGGCTATATATTGCGAAACTAACGTCGGCTGTTGAGCCGCGAGACCCGCAGGAGTCAAAGGGTGCGGGATGTCTACCTAAGTCAGATAAAAGACACAATCCGCTGGATCCACCTTCGTTATGTTGAACTTCAAGCTTTGTATTAAACTCCACTTTATTTAATCCACGTACGATAATTTTTAGGATCTATAATTATAACCTCTACTGGTTTTACTGATACTTCCGATACCCATTGCAAAGAATCTACATTTTTAAAAGTTTCTGATTTAACTTTATAAAGATAGCCTTTATGTTCCCAATCTATTTCGCAATTTTTCAGTACTACCTCTGGAATCTCTTTGTCAGTTTCTATATTAAATGAGCTATCATTCAAAACATTTATTAATTTAAAACAAAACGGTATTGCAAGTGCCTTTCGCTCTACTGCATATATTGCTGTAAAACAATCTATTTCACCGCCAAAACCATATGCCTGATTTGGCCTAAGTTCATCTACAAGAACTTTGCTTCCGATTTAATAAGAATTCTTTTTTATGACATCGATGTGTTAAGTGCCAGACAAGTCCTGGAACGTAATATCGTTTAGCGCGAGGCATGATGCATTTATCCTTAAAAGCATCATTTTAGGGGTAAAAAGGACAAATTAAAGGTGAATATTCACGTTTATTTGGAGTATTCTCTAACAGATTCAAGAGGTTAAATTGGCCAACCCCAAGACCTTTGACTAGGGTAAATAGGACGTTTATTCTTCCTATAAATATATTACAGTGTAAAAAATCAAGGAAGGAAGCATATGGCAGCACCATTATTAAAACCGAAACTGATAGCGCACGAAGGCGATGTGACTGCGGGTGCTTTGAGTGTCAATGACGCTTATGATCTTACGTTATATGAACTG
>VAPL010019700.1_pt1 | contig 18857 bp, 18 predicted proteins | sample 3395061 | NCBI WGS metagenome assembly VAPL01 (sample SAMN08290444, study PRJNA428436) | hydrothermal vent metagenome | isolation source: Deep-sea hydrothermal vent chimney 2 | place: Pacific Ocean: Juan De Fuca Ridge | depth 2182 m m | reverse complement strand
TGGAAGATCGCGCTGCTAAACTGCTGCGTGAAGATATTGTAGAACAGATAGCCAATGGTCCGCAGGCAGATACTCTACATCAAGTTGCACAACACTATACCGGCGAAAATTTTGACAAGCTTACCCGTGAAATAATTCGTCATCGAAGTGGGCTGACTCAGGCGAAATCCAAAGCCGACATCTGGACGCAGTTTGGGTTACCCGACGGGTTTGATGCCTCCGGCCTGCTTGATCAGGTGTTCCTGGGGGGTGAGCTGGAAATTATTGAAACCATCATTGATCTTCTAAAAGCGAGCTCAAAGGTAACGGATCATCGCGCTGCAGAAAAAATGTCAACGCTCAGTATTGCGCCACCAGGAATTGCCGACCTCGAGAATATGTTCCAGATATTCTTGTTTCGATCCGGGGCGAAAATAAACACTGCGAAAACCAGTGCCTTCCCCACGAAAGAGGTCCGCGAGGCCAACCCGGAAATCGTAGCTACGCTTCACCAGTTAATGGAGAGAGTAGAGGCGGCGCATGAACAGGCCAACTGTCTGTTCTGCGCACAAAAGACACTCGCATTGTTTGAATTCGCGGCTGTATTCTTGCCTGCATATGAAGCCCGAAAGGCTTTGCGCGGCTGGCTTGATTTTGATGACCTTATTGGGCGGGCTGGTGCGTTATTGTCGGATCCGGTTGTTGCGCAGTGGGTATTGTTTCGTCTTGATGGCGGCATTGATCATATCCTTGTGGATGAGGCTCAGGATACCAGTCCGAATCAATGGCGCGTCATTGAATTGCTGGCTCAGGAATTCAGCGCAGGTTTTGGCGCGCGTTCCGATATACACCGAACTATTTTCGTTGTTGGTGATTTGAAGCAATCTATTTATTCCTTCCAAGGCGCCGACCCACAAGCGTTTGATCGAATGCGGGAACATTTTTCAACCGGGCTGGAGTCTTCGGAAACACCGCTTTTTGAACGCTCCCTGGAACACTCATTTCGTTCTTCAACTGCTATCCTTGATCTTGTGGATGCTGTTTTTCGCGAATCCGGTGGCTCAGGAGTAGGTGGTCCACCTTCGCATTTGGCCTTTCACGAAAAGCTGGCCGGGCGCGTAGATCTTTGGCCGGTGGAGCCAATAGTGCCGCCAAATGACGAAAAAGAATGGTACGATCCGACTGATAGGTTGGCAGCCAATGATCATCGGGTCGAATTGGCGGAAAAAATCGCGGAAAAAATCGTAGCGATTCAGAAAACCGGCTCTATTCCTGATGAAAACGGCATTTTTCGACGGGTGCGGTTTGAAGATTTTTTGATTCTGGTCCAACGCCGCTCAGATCTTTTCCATGAAATCATCCGCGCTTGTAAATCACGAAATTTACCAATGGCGGGGGCTGACCGGCTGCGCGTTGGGGCAGAACTGGCGGTTAAAGATCTGATGGCATTGATGTCATTTTTAGCCCTGCCAGAGGACAGCCTTTCTTTGGCTGCGTGTTTGCGGTCCCCGTTGTTTTCGCTCACGGAAGCGCAGCTTTTTGATCTTGCACATCACCGGCACGAAACCACACTTTGGCCGGCACTTTTCCGACAAAAAAACAACTATCCGGAAACCGTTGATATGCTGGTAAAACTACGCAATCAGGTTGATTTCCTTAGTCCTTATGAGTTGCTGGAACGCATTCTAACCCGCCACAACGGTCGAAAGAATTTGTTGGCGAGGCTGGGGCCGGAAGCTGAAGACGGGATTGATGCGCTGCTTTCGCAGGCAATCGCATATGAGCGGACCGAAACACCAAGCCTAACGGGGTTTTTGGTTTGGCTGGAGGCTGATGACATAGAAATAAAGCGGCAGTCAGACAGCGTTGGTGGGCGTATCAGGGTGATGACAACGCACGGGGCGAAAGGGCTGGAATCACCGATAGTTATTCTTCCAGACACCGGTGACAGGCAGTCTCGCCATGTTGATGAAATAGTATCTGGTAACGACAATAATCTAATGTGGAAATGCAACACTGAACGGCAGCCTGCAGCCATGAAAGCGGCTCTAACAAAGGAAAAAACCGCCCAAGAGGAAGAGCGTATGCGGCTTCTTTATGTGGCTCTGACGCGGGCTGAGAAGTGGCTAATTGTTTGTGCTTCGGGCGACGTAAAAGAAAAAGGAAACAGCTGGTATCGATATGTAGAAGCCGGAATGAAATCCGTGGGGGCAGCGCAATGTGATATGCCTACTGGCCCCGGGCTTCGACTAGAACGAGGTGACTGGGCAGACGCGAGCCAAGAAGACGATGGGCCTGAGAAGGCTGTTAATCTCGGCCTACCTTCTTGGGCGTCTGACCGCGCCGCATCGCCAACACTGCGCAAATCTACAATTTCGCCCTCGGACCTAGGCGGGGCAAGTTCGTTGGCAGGAGATTCTGACAGCACTGACGAAGAAGCCGCATTGGAGCGAGGGCGCCAAATTCACCTGTTGCTGGAGCACTTACCAAATTTTCCTGAACAGCAATGGTCAAGCGTCGCCGCACAATTGCTTGATGAAGGTGAGGGCGAGAAAAAAAACGCTGAGCTTCTCGACGAATCTGCCGCTCTTTTGAAGAACCCGGCATTTGCTGACATCTTTGGTCCAGATACGTTGGCCGAAGTTGAAATATCTGCAAATTTATCTGTTTTTGAAAATCGAAGAGTTCGCGGGACAATTGATCGTTTGCTGGTTTCGCCAGAGCAAGTTTTGATCGTTGATTTCAAATCAAACCGGCTTGTTCCAGAGCAGGCTACAGACACTCCGACAGGGGTTTTACGACAAATGGCTGCTTACCTGGGGGCGGTCGAACAGATTTATCCGGATCATAAAATTGAGCTGGCAATCCTGTGGACATACACTGCGAACCTTATGCCCCTGCCACACGACATCGTGAGGGCTTCACTTCAATCAACGCCACATCTTGACGGCCAGCAGCCTGATCCATAGTTACCAATACGACCCGATAAATACTCAGGAGAATTCTAATGGCTACTGTCGCCGTAACTGACGATACCTTTGACGCAGAAGTACGCAATTCCGATTTGCCCGTTGTGGTAGATTTTTGGGCTGAATGGTGTGGCCCATGCAAACAGATTGGACCGGCTCTTGAAGAGCTTTCGGCCGAGTACGATGGCAAGGTGAAAATCGTTAAAGTCAATGTCGATGAAAATCCAAATTCACCCGCTCAGTTGGGTGTTCGCGGTATTCCTGCGCTGTTCCTTTTCAAAGGTGGTGAAGTCGTTTCCAACAAAACTGGCGCTGCACCAAAGGCGGCTCTGCAAAGCTGGATCGAAGAAGCGATCTAAGGTCGTTTCTTTAATTGCTAAATCGGGCGCTTCGGCGCCCATTTTTGTTTTTTGCGCCGCCTGACCCATTGATCGGCGCAGATAGATGTACCTATATCTCAGAACATCAATAATGGAGGCATCAATGGCAGACGAAAAGTTTCCCGGTTGGCATGGAACAACCATCATTGGGGTTCGAAAGGGCAAAGAGGTAGTAATTGCGGGCGACGGGCAGGTTAGCCTTGGCCAGACTGTCCTGAAAGGAACGGCCAGAAAAGTACGTCGTTTAACAACCGCTGGTCATGATGTAATTGCCGGGTTTGCTGGTTCAACAGCAGATGCGTTTACTCTGCTAGAGCGGCTGGAGACCAAACTGGAGGCTACACCGGGGCAACTGTCCCGGGCCGCCATCGAGCTGGCAAAAGACTGGCGTACCGATAAATATCTGCAAAAACTGGAGGCTATGTTGATTGTTACCGATGGCGATGCTTTGCTGATTGTCACAGGTGCCGGGGATGTTCTGGAGCCTGAACACGATGTGGCGGCAATTGGATCGGGTGGGAATTACGCGTTAGCAGCGGCCCGCGCGATGATGGGAACGAAAGATAGCGCTGAAGATGTAGCCCGAAAAGCAATGGCGATTGCTGCCGATATTTGTGTTTACACCAACGGAAATCTAACCGTGGAAAAGATAACAAAATGACTGATCTGACTCCCCGCGAAATTGTATCTGAACTTGATCGGTTCATCATTGGCCAGAATGACGCCAAACGCGCCGTGGCTGTAGCCTTGCGAAACCGTTGGCGTCGTCAGCAGCTGTCGGACGATCTGCGCGAAGAAGTGTATCCAAAGAACATCCTGATGATTGGGCCCACTGGCGTCGGTAAAACCGAGATTAGTCGCCGTTTGGCTAAACTGGCCCGCGCGCCGTTTATCAAGGTTGAGGCAACGAAATTTACCGAGGTAGGTTATGTCGGGCGCGATGTTGAGCAAATCATCCGCGATCTGGTTGATGCGGCCATTGCAATGACCCGTGAGCATATGCGCGAGGAAGTAAAAGCCAATGCCCACAAAGCCGCCGAGGATCGGGTAATTGCCGCTATTGCAGGCGAAAATGCTCGCGAGCAAACACTGGATATGTTTCGCAAGAAGTTAAAAAGTGGCGAGCTGGACGATACCGAGATTGAGCTGGAGCTCAGCGATAATTCCAACCCCATGTCGATGTTCGAAATTCCTGGGCAGCCCGGCCAGATGGGTGGCGGCATGAACCTTGGTGATATGTTTGGCAAAGCATTTCAGGGCCGTACGGTTCGGCGCAAACTGACGGTTGCCGAAAGCTATAAGGTTTTGGTTGGCGAAGAGGCTGACAAGTTGCTGGACGATGAAGCGATCAATAAGAAAGCTATAGAAGCAGTTGAGCAAAGCGGCATCGTCTTTCTGGATGAGATTGACAAGGTTTGCGCCCGCTCAGATTCCCGTGGTGGTGAAGTCAGCCGGGAAGGTGTGCAGCGTGATCTGCTGCCGCTAATCGAAGGCACCGTCGTTTCAACAAAACACGGCCCCGTTAAGACGGATCATGTTCTGTTCATCGCTTCAGGTGCGTTTCATATCGCAAAGCCTTCTGATTTGCTGCCGGAATTACAAGGCCGACTGCCAATTCGGGTGGAGCTGCGCGCGCTGACCGAAGATGATTTTGTACGCATACTGACCGAAACTGATAACGCACTGACGCTGCAATATACGGCGTTGATGAATACGGAAGAGGTCACTGTCACGTTCAAAAAAGACGGCATTCAGGCACTGGCTCATATCGCTGCTGAGGTTAATCAAAGCATCGAAAATATTGGGGCTAGGCGACTATACACTGTGCTTGAAAGGGTGTTCGAAGAACTGTCGTTCACCGCGCCGGACAGGGCAGGGGATAAGGTAACAGTGGACGCGGATTTTGTAGAAAAGCATCTGGGCGACATTGCTAAATCTGCCGACATTGGGCGTTATATGCTCTGACACTCTTTCATTCCCCGGGATTATCGGGGAAAGGAAACTATGGGTTACTTTCAGTTTCTGCGCGATAATTCCAGGTGGCTGGCTGCCGCGGCTTTAGTGACTTTTTCGTCGACCTATGGCCAGACAATTTTTATCTCAATTTTTGCGGGCGAAATCCGTGCCGAGTTTAATCTTTCCCATAGCGCCTGGGGCGGAATTTATACGCTTGGCACAACGCTATCCGCTGTTGCAATGATCTGGGGCGGCGTGTTGACGGATCATTTTCGGGTGCGAATCCTTGGCCCGTTTGTTTTGGTTCTTCTCGCAATTTCTTGTTTAGCAATGGCGTTCGTTCCGGCGGCTTGGGCTTTGGTTCCGGTTATATTTTTATTACGCTTCACCGGGCAAGGGATGCTTAGCCATATCGGTATGGTCGCTACTGTACGTTGGTTTGTTGCCAGCCGAGGGCGGGCGATGTCCATTGCGTCCCTTGGTATGGCTTTTGGAAGCGCGCTGTTGCCGCTTATTTTTGTGGCCTTGATGGCTGTTACAGGATGGCGGTCGCTGTGGATTTTAGCAGCAGGTCTTACCTTGCTGATCATACCCATATTGGTGCTTTTATTGCGGCAGGAACGAACGCCCCAGTCAATATCTGCCAGCAATCAAGCGGCTGGCATGAACGGAATACATTGGCGACGGGGACAAATACTGCGCCACTGGCTGTTCTGGCTGATGGTTCCGACATTGCTTGGCCCCGCCGCATGGAGCACCGCGCTATTTTTCCAGCAGGTGCATCTGGCAGAAATCAAAAGTTGGTCGCATCTGGAATTTGTCGCCCTGTTTCCGCTGCACACAGCTGCTGTTATCGCCATGACCATTGCGACGGGTTGGTTCATTGACCGATATAGCGCCAACAGGCTGATGCCGTTCTACCTGCTGCCATACATTGCCGGGTTTCTGGTTATCGGGTTTGTTCAAACATTGTTTGGGGCTGCGATAGGAATGATGCTGATCGGGGCCGCCGGCGGAATTGGCAACACACTGGTCGGGGCGTTTTGGGCGGAACATTGTGGAACTCGCCACATTGGATCCGTTAAAGCGGTGGCAGCGGCTGTGATGGTGTTTGGTTCAGCGATCGGGCCGGGCATTTCCGGGTGGCTGATTGATCAAGGTATCGATTTCCCGGATCAGACTATCGGTATTGCAGTCTATTTTGTAATTGCTGCCGCTTTGGCGACTGTCGCCGTACGGATGGCCCGGCCATTGTTACCTGTGGCGGCGTAGATAGACATAAATAGCACCTGTTCCACCGTGTTTTTGGTGTGCCTCGTTTACTTGCAGCACGACAGACTTAACCGGCGCGACGCTTAGCCAATGGGGTACCTGGTGTTTTAGTACACCAAAGCGTGTTGGGATTGGGCCGTTGTCTCGGCTTGTTCGCCCTTTGCCGGTGATCACCAATACCAACCGCATAGCCTGACTGTGGGCGTTCAAAATGAACCCAACCAGCGCCGGGTGTGCCTGAGAAACGGTCATACCGTGCAGATCAATTCTTGCTTCAGGTGACAGCTTACCTCTTTTCATTCGGCCAAAGCTCTTTTGGTCCATCAGTAACGGACCACCGGCAACATGGTCCGGAAGGCCAGCTGCGTGGTTCAGGGGGCGTGGCTTTGACGTTGCGGCCTGCCCAATTCGAAACTTTGGAATATCGTGGTGGGTTGGTTTTTTTGAGACATTTTCAATCGCTGCAATCAGTGCTTGTCTTTTATGAGGGTGCAAAGGTACGGCACTTTGGCGCACCTTGTCCCACAGCTCTTCCTCATCCGGACGCAAGCCTCGCGGTTTGCGTGATGTCATTGGTCAAGCCCTTCGGCTTTCGCATAGGCAACATCAATTGGCATCAGTACAATCATTCGGCCCGGGTCACGCAGCCGCCCAGCTGCTTTGCCTGCGTCAAATCCGGTTCCATAAAATATGTCCGCTCGTTGCGCGCCCTTAATTGCAGAGCCGGTATCCTGAGCAATCATCAGCCGCCGAAAGCTGTCCGCCCCGCCTTTTTCTACCCAAACTGGCGACCCGAGTTGAACATAAGAAGGGTCAACGGCGACGGTTCGGTTGGCGGTAATAGATCGATTCATTGCCCCAAGGGGACCCTTGTCAGAGGGCAAATCACGTATTTCACGAAAGAAAACAAAGGACGGGTTGGTGTGTAGCAAGCCAACACCAACGAGCGGATTACGCCGAACCCAGTTTTGGATTACCAGCGCAGAAACCTGATAGGGTTGGTAAATACCACGACGTACCAGTTCTTCGCCAACCGAGCGATAGTTATGTCCATTCGATCCGCCAAACCCAACCCGGATTGTAGAACCATCTGTCAAACGAACCCGGCCGGACCCCTGAATTTGCAAAAAGAAAACTTCTACCGGATCGTCAACCCAGGCTATTTCTAACCCCCGCCCAGCCAAAAGTTGCTGAGATTCGATCTGCGCACGGGTATACCAAAGCGTTCCTTCGCGCAGGTCGGGGGGCATGCTGTAAAGAGGGTATTGATACCTCGTGGTTCGCCGCCGGGAGCCGGAAAGCTCTGGTTCAAAATACCCTGTGAACAGCCCCGGCTTTCCGTCTTCAATCAGGACCGGGCGAAACAACAGTTCAAAAAATACTCGGGGATTTGGCTGGCTGGTTGCCATCGCGCAGATCGACGACCATTGATCTTTGGCCAGATCGCCACAGGTCTCTTGAAATGCAGTCAATGCAGCCAGATGATTGTCTTCCTTCCAGCCGTCAAGATCGTCGAACGAAAGAATGGTGTAGGTTGCATCCGGTTTGGCCGCTGCCGGCGTCATGGCAATACACGCCACGACAATTGCCGCCAACAAACCATGTTTCATGCCCCGGTGGCGACCAGTTGCCAGTTCGGGTCATTCGCGCCCAGTTTGCGGGCAAAGGTCCATACGTCTTTTTGACGTTTCACTTCGTTTTTATTGCCCTCAACAATCTCACCGGCTTTATCGCGCACGACGGATGTCATTTCTCCAACGAATTTGACGGTTACTTCGCCTTCTCGGGATCCTTCATCAAAATTAGCACCCGAAAGGGATAATTCGCGCACACCGATGAATGTGGCCTCGATATTCAGGCCCTGCTTTTCGCGGGCTTCGACAACACCTGAAAAGGTTTCGAACACATCCTCAGACAAAAACGGTTTGATCTGATCCATGTCACCATGTTCAAAAGCCATCAGGATCATTTCGTAGGCGCCGCGCGCGCCGTTCAGAAACTCTGAAACATTAAACTCCGGCTCGGCCACTTTCATAGCGGTAAGCGCCAATGCTTCTTTGCTGCCTTCTTTCACATGATCGATGATGTCACGATCTGCGCCACCTTCGATCACTTCCAGATTGCCCCGCGAGGTTCTTTTAACCGGCGCGGCAATGGGTGGTTTTTCGAACCCATCACGGGTTCCCAGGACATTTTTCAGTCGCAGAATCAAGAATATAGCTATTCCGGCAAGAACCAGAAGCTGGATGACGGCAGAGTTCATCTTTACCTCGCAGATGATGAATGGCTAGTAACAGGCTCAGTTGGCACTTATGTAAGGCAGGGCTGAGATCAAGTCCACCATGGTCCTGAATGATAACAAGAGGTTGTTATGTGGTTATTTGTCCTGTTTCTGGCGGTCCCGCTGATTGAAATTGCTCTTTTCATTCAGGTTGGCGGAATAATTGGGCTTTGGCCTACACTGGCGATTGTAATTCTTACGGCTTTCTTAGGTACTCGTTTAATCCGAAGTCAGGGAGTTCTGGCGATGGATCAGCTGCGTTCATCTATAAATGAGATGCGCGACCCAACCGAACCACTGGCCCATGGCGCGATGATTCTGTTTTCCGGGGCGTTATTGCTTACGCCGGGGTTTTTTACTGATGTGGTTGGCTTTTTATTGCTGATTCCGCGCGTTCGTAGTGCTGTTTATTCTTACATTCGTTCACGGGTGAATGTGCAGAGCTTTTCAACAGGTCCGGCCGCTGCGCAAAGGCCTGAAATGTCGGGCACAGTAATAGACGGCGAGTTTGAAGAAGTTGACCCGGCTAACAACACTTCACCACCGGGAAATTCAGGCTGGACAAAGCATTGAGCCCTCGCTGGCGACCTGATAGGAACTGCGCGACCAATTTAGATGGAGATTCTTAATGGCCGACAAAGCCGAAAATAATGGCGCTGCCAAACCCGAAGAAGCACCCCAGGTACAAATGAAGGTTCTGGGGCAGTTTATTCGCGACATGTCGTTTGAAAATATTGTCGCCCAAAAGGGTATAACTGGGGATGCGACACCAGATATAAATGTTCAGGTTAGCCTTGATGGAAAAAAACGCCCCGGCGATCACCAGTTCGAGGTGAATTGTAAGTTCAAGATCATGGCTAAAGGCAAAGAGTCCAAGGAAAACCTGTTTCTGATGGAGCTGGACTACGGTGGAATATTCCACATTGAAAACGTACCAAACGAACAGATGCACCCGTTTTTGATGATCGAATGTCCGCGGATGTTATTCCCGTTTGCACGTCGCATTGTGCATGACACTATTCGTGATGGTGGCTTCCCGCCGCTTAACCTTGATACGATTGATTGGGTTGCGTTGTATCGTCAGAATCTGGCGCACCAGGCCGAGCTTGCGAAAAAAGCCGAAACTGCAAAAACCTAGTTTCGCTTCTGCTTATTCCACAGCGCGCCGTCGCCTAATATGCCAACAAAGGCTGAATGGGCGGCGGCTTCTTCTTTTGTTATTCTGCTTGGTAATGGCATCGGTCGGGCCGGTGGTCGCCAGACCTGTTCACCCCCCGAGCTGGCTGTAGAAACCGATGAACCTGCTAAACCAAAATCAGGTTGGCGCCCCCCGATCAGTTCCAGATAAACTTCTGCCAGAATTTCACTATCCAGCAACGCCCCATGTAGCGTACGTGATGAGTTATCAATTCCAAATCGGCGGCAAAGGGCATCCAATGACGCCGGAGAGCCGGGGAACTTTTTGCGTGCTATTGCCAGTGTATCTAAGGATTGATCCATAGAAATAAGGGATAGCTTTGCCCACCCCAGTTCCGCGTTCAGAAATTTCATATCAAAAGACGCGTTGTGGATCACCAATATGGATTCACCAATGAAATCCAGAAACGCCTGTCCAACTTTGGAAAATACCGGCTTATCGCGCAGAAAATCGTCACCAAGCCCATGAACTTCAAAAGCTCCTTCGGGCATTGAGCGTTCCGGGTTTATATACTGGTGATAAGTGCGCCCCGTTGGCAGATGGTTCAGCAATTCCACCGCGCCAATTTCGACAATCCGATCACCGCTTTCGGGATCAAAACCGGTGGTTTCGGTATCCAATACAATTTCACGCATTCGTCAAATTTTCCCTGACCTGATTTACCAATACCTGCACTGCTGCTCGCGCACCTTCAAGGGTTAGCGTTGGAATAACCACGTCAGCCAGGTCCCGTTTTTTCTGATCTGGAACTTGTTTTGACAGGATCATTTCAAATGTTTTCGTTGTCATACCGGGTCGCATAAGAACCCGTTCACGTTGAACATCCGCTGGGGCAGACACCACAACAACCATATCCGTATCTGCGTGCAATCCAGTTTCAAACAAAAGCGGGATATCCAATACAACAACAGGGGCCGAAGTTGATTCTAAAAATTCCGCTCGGTCTGCTGCAACAAGCGGGTGAACGACCGCTTCAAGCCTTTTCAGTGCTGTTTTATCTTTTGCAATCCAGCGCCTCAGTTCCTCCCGGTTAACTGATCCCATATGAATGGCTGACGGATGGATTTGCGCAACGGGGGCAACTGCTGCACCATCTTTTGCATATAGCCGGCTTACCGCCGCATCTGCGTCCCAAACTGGTATACCTTCATCGGCAAACATCTTGGCGGTTGTTGTCTTTCCCATCCCAATAGAACCGGTTAGCCCAATTACAAACGGGGCCTGCGCCATTATGTGCCCAACACTATACGGCGGGTTTCATCGTCTACGGTTGGGCGCAGACCAAACCAGCGCTCAAATCCTGGTGCGGCCTGATGAATTAACATGCCAAGACCGTCTACGGTGGTGCAGCCGATTTCCTTTGCATGGCGCAACAGACCGGTTTCCAAAGGCGTATAAACCAAATCCGTGACGACGGCCGTTTTTGACAGTGCATCCATTGGAACACGCAGATCGGGTTTTCCCTGCATCCCAAGTGAACTGGCGTTAACCACCAGTGTCGCCTGATCCAACATATTGCCCGCTTGAACCCAATCAAAGACTTCAATCTTGGAACCAAATTCAGCACGAAGCGCCTCGGCGCGGGCTTTGGTTCTGTTGGATAGCCTTATTGTGGTAACGCCAACATCCAGTAACGATGCCAATACCGCACGCGCAGCGCCACCGGCCCCAAAGACCGCTGCAACACCTGATTTTGCATCCCAGTCTGGTGCCCCAATACGAAGGTTTTCAATAAACCCGTACCCATCAGTATTATCAGCGTGAATTTTTCCGTCTTCGCGGAATATCAACGTGTTCGCTGCCCCGATCAGGGCGGCACGATCCGTTACAACATCTGCCAACCCAAGAACCGTTTCCTTATGTGGGACGGTAACATTGGCCCCTACAAACCCCAGCATTGGCATAACCCGTAACGCGTCGGCCAAATCAGTGTGGGCAATGTCCATCGGGATATAGTGGCCGCGAATTCCGTATTGCCGTAACCAATAAGTATGCAATACCGGTGACCGGCTGTGCGATACTGGTGAACCGATCACGCCGGCCAGTGGAATTTTTGAATTGCTCATCCGGGCAATACTCCTCTCTCGGTCAGATAGCCAAGCAGCTCAACTAACGGCAAGCCCAGAACGCTAAAATAGTCGCCTTCCACCCTCGAAAACAGCCGTGCGCCTTCTTCTTCTAGTTTATAGCACCCTACAGAATGCTGGATGCTTGGCCAGTTCCGTTCAATATAGTCGGCCAAATAGTGCTTTGAAATGCTCCGCATGTGCATCTGGACGCTCGAGACATGGTGCCACAAAGGCTGGGCATTCTGGTACACGACAGCGGCAGAAACCAAACTGTGCTGTTTTCCGATCAATTGCTCCAACTGGGCGCGCCCATCAGATTTATCCGCCGGCTTGTTGAATATTTCACCGTCGCATTCCAATATTTGATCACAGCCAATCACCAGCGCGTTTGGGTTTATCTCACTAATCTTACATGCCTTCGCATTGGCCAGTGCACAGGCAATATCTTGGGTCTTAGACCCAGCCACAACCATCGCTATTTTGATTGCTTTTTCATCAATATTGGAAATATCGACGTCAAACAAAACTCCGGCACCTTTTAAAAGCTCCCGTCGAACTTCGGATCCCGACGCAAGTATTACCCTATCCGTCACTTTAACGACTCTGTGGATATATCAGGTGGAAGGCTGAGGGTATAAATGCGGATAACGTCCATATCCCAAAGGTGATCTGATTTGGCCTAAGTTTGTCAAGTTTCCAAAGCCAATTATCCACCGTGGAGCAATTTTTTTCCTCGCTCTGGAAAACATCCGTTCCGCTTTGTTGTACGTAAAAAACTCACAGGCGGGTAAACCTTTTATTACTTTAAACAGTTGAAAAATAACAGTTAATTACTGAACCTAATATTATCCACATCTATACAGTCAGATTTAAATTTCGACTGATCTGTTGGTAATTCTGTTGGTAACTAAATAATCCCTGTTATCCACCGGCCCTACAATATCAACATCTTTCTCTTTCTATATTCTTTTATTAGATAGAGCCGGGACAATTTGAATTAGGGCTAAGAAGAAATGGGCGATATACTAAGTTCGGTTTACCCATGGGTTAAATCCTTCCATGTGATTTCAGTAATCGCATGGATGGCTGGTCTCTTTTATCTGCCCAGGCTTTTTGTTCACCATATCGAACAGGTTGGACATCAGGGAAAAACCGATGAGCTTTTTCAGATGATGGAACTAAAGCTGCTCCGTGTCATTATGAACCCTGCAATGACCGCCACCTGGATTTTTGGGCTCTTGCTGGTGTTTACCCCTGGAATTGTTGATTGGGGGTTTGTCTGGCCGTGGACCAAGGCAATTGCAGTGCTGGTGATGACCTGGTTCCATCACTGGTTAGGAAAACGGCGCAAAGACTTTATTCGCGGTGATGTGACAGTAACCGGTCGCCAGTTTAGAATGATGAACGAAATTCCCACGGTCCTAGTGTTTATTATCGTTATTTCCGTTATAGCACGACCTTTTTGAAGAATTGTTGACTCATGCTTTAAGGCCGACTATCTAGCAGCACATCGGTCGTCCGACCGTGTAAATTTCCCACTATTGATATGACCACCCGTCAGTTTGGCCGGTCTTTGGAATATTCCCATGACAATTGAAACTCTACACCTGTCCGAGCTTAAGGCAAAAAGCCCAAAAGATCTTTTGGCAATGGCTGAAGATCTGGAAATCGAAAATGCCTCATCCATGCGTAAGGGTGAAATGATGTTTTCGATTCTGAAAGAACGTGCAGATGAAGGTTGGGAAGTTTCTGGCGTAGGTGTGCTGGAAGTTCGCCAGGATGGATTTGGATATTTACGATCCCCCGAGGCGAACTATTTGTCTGGGCCGGATGACATTTATGTTTCTCCCGATATGATCCGCAACAATTCATTGCGAACCGGTGACACAATTGATGGTGTAATTCAGGCGCCAAGTGATACAGAACGATATTTTGCAATCACCAAAATAGCACTTATCAACTTCGAGGACCCGGAGAAATCGCGTCACAAGGTTAACTTTGATGATCTGACGCCGCTATACCCTGATGAACGTCTGACAATGGAAATTGACGATCCAACCGTCAAAGACCGCACAGCGCGTATTGTCGATCTGGTTGCTCCAATTGGTAAAGGCCAGCGTTCATTGATCGTCGCGCCGCCTCGCACAGGTAAAACGGTGATCCTGCAAAACATTGCCCATTCAATTGAAAAAAACCATCCTGAATGTTTCTTAATTGTCCTGCTTATCGATGAGCGGCCAGAGGAAGTCACGGATATGAAGCGCTCGGTTAAGGGCGAAGTAATTTCATCGACATTTGATGAACCAGCGACCCGGCACGTTGCAGTGTCAGAAATGGTTATCGAAAAGGCGAAACGTCTTGTTGAACACAAGCGTGACGTTGTCATCCTGCTTGATTCGATCACTCGTCTGGGACGCGCATTTAACACGGTTGTTCCTTCGTCTGGCAAGGTTCTGACCGGTGGTGTGGATGCAAATGCCCTACAGCGCCCCAAACGCTTCTTTGGTGCTGCCAGAAACATAGAAGAGGGTGGTTCTCTTACCATCGTTGCCACGGCCTTGATTGATACCGGCAGCCGGATGGATGAAGTGATCTTTGAAGAATTCAAAGGCACCGGTAACAGTGAAATCGTGCTGGACCGTAAGGTCGCCGATAAACGCGTGTTCCCGGCGATGGATATTCTGAAATCCGGCACCCGGAAAGAGGAACTGTTGGTTGATAAAGTTAACCTGCAAAAGACCTATGTTTTGCGGCGCATTCTGAATCCTATGGGAACAACGGATGCTATCGAATTCCTGATTTCGAAATTGAAGCAAACAAAGACAAACTCGGATTTCTTTGATTCAATGAACACCTAAATTTGTTTAATAACAAATGGTTAGGTTGAAATGGACACGATTTTTGCACTCGCTACTGCGCGTGGTAAGGCTGGGGTTGCCGTAATTCGGGTATCCGGGCCTGGCGCACTCGCTGCTGGGCTGGACCTTGCAGGGCCTTTACCGTTGGTCCGTCAGGCCGGCCTGCGTATTCTTAAGAACGCTGCGGGCGAGGTCTTGGACCAAGCATTGGTTTTGCATTTTTCAACCGGCCATAGTTTTACGGGCGAAGAAGTGGTTGAGTTTCACCTGCACGGCTCAGTGGCGACTGTGAACGCGGTACTGGCGGCACTTGGTAACATGGATGGCCTGCGGATGGCTGAGCCCGGTGAATTCACCCGTCAGGCGCTGGAAAATGAGCGTCTGGATTTGACTCAGGTTGAAGGCCTTGCTGATCTGATTGATGCGGAAACCGAAAGCCAGCGAAAGCAGGCGATTAAGGTGCTCTCTGGTGCGTTGGGTGAAAAGGCAGAATCCTGGCGCAGCAAGCTCATCCGTGCCGCAGCGCTTTTGGAAGCAACAATAGACTTTGTAGATGAGGATGTTCCGGTCGATGTTCGGCCGGAGGTGGAAAGCCTCATAGCTCATGTCAGGAATGAACTGCAGGCAGAAGCGACGGGCTCAGTGGTTGCAGAACGTATCCGTGACGGGTTTGAAGTTGCAATTGTCGGCCCGCCAAATGTCGGTAAGTCCACACTCTTGAATGCGCTAGCTGGGCGCGAGGCAGCAATAACGTCAGAAATAGCGGGCACAACGCGAGATGTTATTGAAGTGCGAATGGATCTCCACGGGCTAGCGGTAACATTTCTTGACACTGCAGGACTGCGTGAGGCCGGAGATGCTGTTGAAGCGATTGGTGTTCAGCGCGCCATCGAACGGGCTGAAGCAGCAGATCTAAGAGTTTTTCTTACCGGCAATGACACAATATATAGGGGTATATCACCAATTGACGACGACATAGTGTTAGTTGGTAAGGCCGATATCCATCAAAGCAAAGAACTTGGAATATCTGGAAAGACAGGACAAGGACTGTCCGAGCTGATCAACCGGATCACAGCGATACTTGAACAACGGACGGCTAAAGCTGCCACGGCCACTAGGGAACGACACAGAATAGCTATTGAAAGAGCAATTTCTGCTTTGGATATTGCCAAGTCTGAGATAGAACACGGCCCCGACAGAACGGAACTGGCGGCAGAAGAATTGCGGCGTGCCATAAGTGCATTGAATTCTTTGATGGGCCTGGTGGATGTTGAGCAGATTCTGGATGAGATATTTTCCAGTTTTTGCATCGGCAAGTAGGAGTGTTTCACGTGAAACAATTTGATTTTGACGTGATCGTGGTTGGAGGAGGCCACGCCGGAGCAGACGCAGCACACGCGTCCGCTCGTCTTGGCGCACGTACTGCTCTGATTACGCTGAAAAAGAGCGCAATTGGTGTAATGTCATGTAATCCGGCAATCGGCGGCTTGGGAAAAGGCCACCTTGTCCGAGAAATCGACGCAATGGATGGCATTATGGGTCGTGTCGCTGACAGGGCGGGTATCCAGTTTCGCTTGCTAAACCGCCGCAAAGGTCCGGCGGTACAGGGTCCAAGGGCGCAAGCCGACCGCAGTTTATATCGCAAAGGTATTCAAAAAGAGATTCTTGATCAGCCCAATTTGACAGTCATTAAGGGAGAAGTCGCCGACTTTCATTGGGATAAGCAGGCTATAAAGGGTGTGATTCTGGCAGATGGTTCTGAAGTCCGAAGCAAGTCAGTTGTTCTAACGGTTGGGACGTTCCTGCGCGGGAAAATTTATATCGGGGACAAATCCCATTCTGGCGGCCGGATGGGCGACAATGCTTCCATTAGGCTCGCGCAGAGAATTGATGAGTTTGGGCTAACTTTGGGCCGCTTGAAAACAGGTACGCCCCCACGACTGGACGGGCGAGAGATCAATTGGGAAAACCTGGAAATGCAAAAGGGTGATGACAGCCCTACTATGTTTTCATTTTTGTCAGACCGGCCCGTCGCTAAACAAATCAGCTGTGGGATAACCCATACTAACGAAGAAACACATGCGATAATTAGGGAAAATCTTTCCAGATCCGCAATTTACGGCGGCCAAATTGATGGCGTTGGTCCGCGCTATTGCCCGTCTATAGAAGACAAAGTTGTCAGGTTTGCCGAAAAAAACTCGCACCAAATATTTTTGGAACCAGAAGGCCTGAACGACCACACAGTTTATCCAAACGGCATCTCTACTTCGTTGCCGGTTGATGTACAGGAAAAATATGTTCATTCTATACAAGGTCTTGAAAATACGACAATTATTCAACCGGGTTACGCAATTGAGTATGACTATGTTGATCCCAGAGCGTTAAAACAAACGCTTGAACTAAGGGATGTGCCCGGGCTTTTTCTGGCAGGGCAGATCAACGGAACTACCGGATACGAAGAGGCAGCAGCTCAAGGTCTTGTCGCAGGATTGAATGCCGCACACAGGGCACTGGATAGGGACAGTATAATTTTTAGCCGGTCGGATTCCTATATCGGCGTGATGATCGATGACCTAATTACCCGTGGCGTAACAGAACCTTACCGGATGTTCACCTCACGGGCCGAGTTTCGGCTTTCTCTGCGGGCCGACAATGCAGATCAACGCCTGACGGAGCGAGCAATAGAAATAGGCTGCGTTTCAGAGAACCGGAAAGATGCGTATTCGCGTAAGATGGAGCTGTTAGAAAGCGCCAAAGAAGCATTAACAGCCACAACGTATTCACCACACGAAGTTAATGAAATCGGAATTCGTGTCAGTGAAGATGGCACGCGCCGATCTGCTTACCAGCTACTTTCTTTCCCCGACGTTACATTCGATCAGCTGGTTGTGCTCGATCCACACTTAAAAAACATTGATAGCGCTACTAGGGCGCAGATTTCAAAGGACGCACTTTATGCCAATTATATTGCCCGTCAGAAACGAGATGTAGAGGCATTAAGGCGAGACGAAGCTCATGAAATTCCACGAGATTTCGACTATGAAGCTCTTAATGGCCTTTCAAACGAGCTGTCTAAAAAACTGTCCAGGATACGGCCAGAAACCCTAGCCCACGCTGGCCGCGTTGAAGGCATCACGCCAGCCGCTCTAACGCTGATACTGGCAAAATTGAAACAGAAAACCCGAAGGCAGTCTGCCTGATGGATAGCGAAGAATTTGCCAATAGGGTAAATGTTTCACGTGAAACAATCGACAAATTGGCTGTCTATGCAGACTTACTAAAGAAGTGGACCACTTCGATTAACCTGGTAGCGAAATCTACGCTGCCTGACCTTTGGAATCGACATTTCCTTGATTCCGCTCAAATCCTCGAATTAGCCGATTTAGAATCGGGGCACTGGGTGGACATTGGCACAGGCGGCGGCTTTCCTGGGATGGTTGTGGCGATAATATCTTCCGAAACACGCCCGGATATTCAGTTTTCTTTTGTAGAAAGCGATTCGCGGAAAGCAGAATTCTTACGAACAGTCGCTCGAAGCGTTTCACTATCCGTAAGCGTTTACCCCAAAAGAATTGAAGAAATGGAGCCAATAGGCGCCGATATTCTTTCTGCCCGCGCGCTCGCACCGCTTGGTGTTTTATTGGGTTTTGCTGAACGGCATTTAAAACTTTCCGGTAACGCATTATTTATGAAAGGCGCGTCATTTCGCCAAGAGTATAATGAAGCCCTTGAACATTGGACGTTTCAAAGCGAAGAATACGCCAGCATCACAGACGATGCCTCTGTTATACTTAAAATTGGAGACATTAAGCGTGTCTGACCCGACCCGGCCAGCTGGCCCCAAGATTATTGCTGTTGTTAACCAAAAAGGTGGCGTTGGTAAAACTACGACAAC
>VAPL010532152.1_pt1 | contig 18868 bp, 17 predicted proteins | sample 3395061 | NCBI WGS metagenome assembly VAPL01 (sample SAMN08290444, study PRJNA428436) | hydrothermal vent metagenome | isolation source: Deep-sea hydrothermal vent chimney 2 | place: Pacific Ocean: Juan De Fuca Ridge | depth 2182 m m | reverse complement strand
GAACTTAGTTGAAACCACAACCCCCTTTCAGCTCTTTTCCTTTCAACTTTCAGCTCTCTTAAAATGAACAACGATATATTAGTAAAAGTAGAAGGCGTCTCCAAAAAATTCTGTAGAGACCTCAAGCGCTCCCTCTTCTATGGCGTGAAGGACATCTCCTCCGAGTTGTTTGGCAGCAAGAAAAACGGACAGCTCCGCAAAGATGAGTTCTGGGCGGTGGAAGATGTGAGTTTTGAATTGAAAAGAGGCGAATGCCTGGGACTGATTGGCCATAACGGCGCAGGTAAGAGCACCCTATTGAAAATGCTCAACGGTCTGATTAAACCCGACAAAGGCAAAATAACCATGCATGGGCGGATTGGTGCACTGATAGAGCTGGGTGCTGGGTTTAACCCAATCCTTACCGGTAGAGAAAACATCTACAACAACGGCGCAGTACTGGGTTTTAGCAAAAAAGAGATAGACGCCAAGTACGATGCCATTTTGGACTTTGCAGAGATTGATGAATTTATCGATATGCCGGTACAAAATTACAGCAGCGGCATGAAGGTGCGTCTGGGTTTTGCAGTGGCTTCTCAGATGGAGCCGGATGTGTTGCTGATCGATGAAGTGTTGGCTGTAGGGGATTTAGGATTCAGAGCCAAATGTTTTAACAGGATCAATGAATTGCAAAATAAAAGTGCCGTTATTTTTGTAAGCCATGCAATGAACCAGGTGAGTAGACTTTGTACTTCATTAATTCACATGGATCACGGCCATATTGGCTACCAGGGGACAGATTTATCCATGGGGATTGAACAATTCTTCAATAAGTTTGGTAGTGAAAAATTTAAGATTATTGGTAAAAGGGATGAGGTAGAATTATTAAATATTTCAATTAATAATGATGTTGATGCCTTTCAGAAAGAGATAAAGTTAAAACAATTTGAAACTATTGAATTGGACATCAAATTTAAACCGAAGGAATTAAAACAAAAGTTTGGAATACAATTCTCAATATTTGATCGCGAATTAAAAGGAGTAGCCATTATTGCAGCTGAAAACAATAATGTCATTTATTACACCAAAGATAGGACAGGGCATGTAAATGTAAAGTTTGAAAATTATTTAGCTCCCGGAATGTATTCTCTAAACGTACATATTTCAACGCTAAATATTCAGAATAATAAAAAAATCAATTGTAGTTTCATGCATGCAGCAACTTTAAATGTAACTGGGAGTAAGTTACATACTTTTATACCTGTACATTTCGATGCTAAATGGTCTGGTACTTGTGAAAATTTAAATAAATCTATACTAAATGCTAAATAATAAATCCATATTAATTACCGGCGGAACAGGTTCTTTTGGGAAGAGGTTTGTAGAAACCATTCTTAGAAGTTATCCGAATATAAAAAGGCTGGTCATCTATTCAAGGGATGAGCTCAAGCAATTTGAAATGTCTCAAACTTATTCTACGCATAAATATCCAAGCATTCGATATTTTATTGGTGATGTCAGAGACGCAGAACGTCTGAGGCGAGCTTGTGAGGGAATAGATACCATTGTCCATGCTGCAGCGCTTAAACAGGTACCGGCAGCAGAGTACAATCCTATGGAATTCATAAAAACAAATATTATTGGTGCGGAGAACGTGATCAACGCAGCACTTGATACCAATGTAAAAAATTTGGTGGCTTTGTCAACAGATAAGGCCGCAGCGCCGATCAATTTATATGGAGCAACAAAGCTCTGTTCAGATAAATTATTCATTGCTGCTAATAACATTAAGGGGGGTAGGGATTTGAGATTTTCGGTGGTTAGATACGGAAATGTTATGGGTTCCAGGGGTTCAGTAATCCCATTTTTTCTCAGCAAAAAAAAGGAAGGGGAGTTGCCTATCACTGATCCCGAAATGACAAGATTCAATATTTCTCTTGAGGAAGGCGTAAATATGGTGCTACACGCCATTGAGCATGCCAAAGGAGGGGAGATAATTGTTCCAAAAATTCCATCCTTCAGGATCACAGATCTGGCAAAAGCCATAGCTCCTGATGCGAAAATCAAAGAAGTGGGTATCAGGCCTGGTGAAAAAATTCATGAGGAAATGATCACTGCTTCAGATGCGCCCAATACACTTGATATAGATAAATATTATGTGATTCTGCAAAATGATGGAAAGATTAAGGCGCAATACCTTTCAGAAAATAATTGCAAAGAAGTACCACCGGGTTTCTCCTACAATTCGGGGACTAATAAAGAATGGCTCACAATATCCGATTTAAGGAAACTAATTGTAAAAAATGTTGATTCGGATTTTAAAGTATAACAAATGAAGCCGATTCCTTATGGAAAACAGGAGATAACTGAGGACGATATTTCAGCCGTGGTAGCTACCCTGAAATCTGACTACCTGACCCAGGGCCCAAAAATCCATGAGTTTGAAAAGGATTTTGCCGAATATGTTGGTGCAACATATGCAATTGCAGTAAGTAACGGTACGGCAGCACTTCATCTTTCGGTTTTAGCGTTAGGGCTAAAGCCAGGAGAAAGAGTTATTACGACACCCATTACCTTTGCAGCTTCTGCCAATTGTGTGTTGTATGCGGGAGGAGAAGTTGATTTTGTAGATATTGATCCAGAAACCTATTTGATGGATATGCAAAAGCTTCGGGGAAAGCTCGAGGGCAAGCCCAGAGGATATTATAAGGGGGTGATTCCAGTTGATTTTGCTGGTTATCCTGTTAATCTTGAAGAATTGAAAAATATTTGTAATGAATTTGACTTATGGATAATTGAAGATGCCTGTCATGCCCCTGGAGGATATTTTGTTGATAGTGAAGGAAAAAAACAAAAGTGCGGTAATGGCGCTTTTGCGAATGCTTCTATCTTTTCTTTTCACCCAGTGAAGCACATTACTACTGGAGAAGGAGGCATGATTACTACAAATGATGAAAGGCTACATAAAAAACTTTTGAGATTAAGGACTCACGGCATTACCAAAGACCCTCAATTACTTTTAGAAAATCATGGGGGCTGGTATTATGAAATGCAGGAACTCGGATTTAATTGCAGGCTTACTGATATACAGGCATCTTTGGGAATTAGTCAATTAGCAAGGGCAGATGATGGATTGAAAAGAAGAATGCAAATAGCCAATAGATATGGAGAAGATTTCTTGTACAATGACCATATTAAAGTTCCAATAGTCAGTAAAAGCGTTAATCATGCCTACCATTTATATATAATTCAGATAGCAGATCGTCTGGGGCTTTACAACCATCTGAGGAAGAATCAAATATTTGCTCAGGTACATTATATCCCCGTGCATCTTTTGCCTTTTTACCAGCAGAAGGGTTGGAAGGCAGGTGATTATCCAATGGCTGAATCTTTCTATGAAAATTGTCTGAGCCTACCTATGTATCCAACATTATCTGAAAAGGAACAGAATTACGTGATTGAAAAGGTCCTTGAATTTATAAAATGAGAAGAATTGCTATAATACTGGCCAGGGGAGGTAGTAAAAGGATTCTGAGAAAAAATATTAAGGATTTTGTGGGGAAACCAATTGTCGCATATTCCATTGAAATTGCATTAAAAAGTTGTTTGTTTGACGAAGTAATGGTTTCTACTGATGATGAAGAAATTGCCAAGATAGCTAAACAATATGGCGCACAGGTACCCTTCTTCAGAAGTGATAGAAATTCAGATGATTATGCCACTACAGCCTCAGTCATGCATGAGGTATTGCATGAATATATGCAGATAGGTAAAAAGTTTGACTATATCTGCTGTATTTATCCAACAGCTCCTTTTATTCAAATTAAGTATTTGAAAGAAGGCTATAAAAAATTAATAGAAAATAACCTTTATTCCGTTTTTCCTGTCGTCCCTTTTTCATTCCCTATTTGGAGAGGGCTCAAAAGAAGTAATGGAAAAACCTCAATGTTATGGCCTGAGTATATGGCTGCACGTTCCCAGGATTTAGAATCGGTATATCACGACGCTGGTCAATGGTATTGGCTTAAAGTCTCAACTTTGAAAGATAAAATGTGGACAACCAACACAGATACCATCATTATTGGGCAGGAGGAAGTGCAGGATATCGACACTGAAGAAGACTGGAGAATTGCCGAATTAAAGTATAAGATATTGAATGCTTAAAAGGAAAATTATATTTCGGGCGGACGGTAACTCTCAAATTGGGTTAGGTCATATGTATAGAATATATGCCTTACTAGAAATGTTGAATAATAAATATTTCACTATTTTTTTAAGCAAGAATAAAACCTTTGTTGAAGACAATTTTAAGAACACGGATGCATCATTATTGGTGCCAACCAATTTAGATATTCAGGAAGAACCTAAATGGATTCAACTTAAGTTCCCTAGTGAAGAATGTATTGTGGTAACGGATGGTTATCATTTTGATAGTAACTATCAAAAAGCCTTAAAATCGTACGGATTTCTTTTGATTTGTATAGATGACCTGGCAAATCATCATATGTATTGCGATTTGGTGATTAACCACTCACCTATAATAAGGAAAAGTGATTATTCGGCAGAGTTATACACTCAATACGGGCTAGGAACCAAATATGCCTTACTTAGAAAATCATTTCTCAATGCAGCAAAAGTAAACAGAACAATAAATAAAATGGATTGCGCATTTATTTGTTTTGGAGGTGCAGATCCGAACGACATAACTCTGAAAGCAGTTAATGCTCTACTCAAATTGAGTGAAATCAACAAAGTCAATGTTGTGGTTGGAAGTGCCTACAAGCATGGAGAAATTTTTCAAATTAAGCATGACAAATTACAAATTTATCAAAACCTCAATGAAAAAGAAATGGTCGAGGTTATGTTAGAATGTAACATTGCCATTGCTCCCGCTAGTACCATTAGTTATGAATTATGTGCAGTGCGAATGCCTCTTTTATTAGGATATTTTACTGATAATCAAAGGAATATTTATACTGGGTTATTGGAGAAGGGAGCTGTTTTTGGCGGGGGAGATTACAAATGTTATGATATAAATAATTTTATTGACAAAGTTCGGGTATGTATTAAGAATTCTAAATGGGTAGTCGTACAGCTTGAAACTCAATATAGGCTTTTTGATGAACGAATAAATAGTCGAATTAATAAGTTGATTGGTCAAGTAAATTTAGGTGAGCCGAAATATCGTAAGGTGACTCCGGAAGATGAAGTTTTAATTTATAATTGGGCTAATGATCCACTGGTGAGAAAGCAATCTTTTCATTCCGCAAAGATTTCATTCTTGGAACATGCTAAATGGTTCAAAAAGAAGTTAGCATCAAAATCTACAAGGTTCTATATTGCTGAATTTGACAATACGCCGGCTGCTTTAATAAGAATGGATGATATACCTAATAATACAGTGATTGGAATATTATTGGATAAATCCTTCAGAGGGTTTGGACTATCTTCGAGGGTATTAAAAGATACAACAACTATCTATTTTAATGAATTCTTAGAACCTATTACCGCTTATATAAAAAAAAGCAATATAGCTTCTATAAAAGCATTTGAGAAATCTGGTTTTAAATATGTAAGAATCAAAATGATAAATGAGTCCACTAGTTTAGTTTATCTGCTTGAAAAGACATAAATATTTTTATTATGAACTTATTTAAAAAAAGACATTGTTTTATTGTAGCAGAACTTTCAGCTAATCATGGACATGAGATTGAATTAGCAAAAGAGAGTATAAGAGCAGCAAAAAGAGCTGGTGCCGACGCTATTAAACTACAGACTTATACCGCTGATACTATCACACTTAATGTGAAAAATGAAGATTTCAAGATAAAAGGAACAATATGGGAAGGGAGGTATCTTTATGACTTGTACAAAGAAGCCCATACGCCCTGGGAATGGCACCGGGAGTTATTTAATATAGCAAAAGAAGAAGGCATAGTTTGTTTTTCTTCACCATTTGATAGAACAGCAGTCGATTTTTTAGAAGATCTTGGTTGCCCTATATATAAAATAGCCTCCTTTGAAATTACAGACATTCCATTAATTGAATATGTTGCATCCAAGGGGAAACCTGTTATTATTTCTACCGGGATAGCTGATAAAAAAGATATTGAATTGGCTATTGACACATGTAGAAAGGTTGGAAATGAACAGATTATTTTGCTGGTCTGTACTTCGGCATACCCTTCAAAAACTGAGGACGCAAATTTGATTATGATTCAAGATATGTCGAAAAAATTTAAAGTTGTAGCAGGTTTATCAGACCATACTCTTGGAACAATAGTATCTACACTTTCTGTTGCTATGGGAGCAAGGATAATTGAGAAGCATTTTATTTTAGATAAATCCATTGGTGGACCAGATGCAAGTTTCTCTCTAGATGAAAAAGAATTTGCAAAATTAGTTAAAAGTGTAAGAGAGGCCGAAAAGGCCATTGGAACTGTAGATTATAGCTTATCTAAAGCTAAAGTAAAAAGTCGTGTTTTTTCAAGGTCATTGTATGTGAACGTAGATATAAAAATGGGAGAAGTGATAACTGAAAATAATATAAGGTCTGTAAGGCCAGGTTATGGTATTCATCCTAAATATTTTCAGGAGGTTTTAGGGAAGAAGGTGAATAAAGATATAAAAAAAGGTACTGCGTTAAATTGGAGCTTTTTAAAAGATTTAGAATGATAGGTGTAATTAACTATGGGATGGGAAATTTGGCATCTGTACAAAATGCATTGGATTTTCTTGAAATCAAAAACACCATTATTTCATTGCCAACCCAATTAAAAAAATGCAGTAAAGTAATCTTGCCGGGTGTAGGTGCGTATGGAAATGCAATGAAAAACATAAATGAAATGGCGTTGAATGAGGAAATCAATGAGTTTGTATTGGTCAAAAAAAAACCAATTTTAGGAATCTGTCTGGGAATGCAATTGCTACTTAAAAGAAGTTTTGAGTTTGGAATGAATGAAGGGCTTGGAATTTTAGATGGTGAAGTTTTACCATTTCATTATGCGGTTAATTTAGTTCCAGTACCACATATTGGATGGAATGATGTGTCAATAAGTAAGGATTCAATATTGTTAAGAAATATTGAAGATGCGGCATTCTATTTTGTTCATAGTTTTTACTGTTATGTAAAAGAGACACAGGCCAAAGTGAGTAAAACTGAATATGAAATTGAATTTGATTCAGTAGTTGAATATGAGAATATTTTTGGAACACAATTTCATCCTGAAAAAAGCCAGAAAAGTGGATTACAGATATTTAGAAATTTTCACAATTTGTAATGCTGAAAAAACGTTTGATACCCATTTTATACATTAAAAACGGCTTAATTGTTAGAAGTGAATCCTTTTTGATTCATCAGAATATTGGAAACATTATTAATGAGGCTAATAGGTATAATGAATGGGAGGTTGATGAATTAATATACATTGATATCAGTACAGAAAATAATTATGATTTAAGAAGGGATGACCATAAGGTCCAATCATACTCATCTATTGAAGATATAATTAAAAGAATATCAAAAGTTTGTTTTATGCCATTAACATTTGGTGGAGGGATAAGAAATATAGATGATATTGATTTAAGAATTAAAAATGGAGCGGATAAGATAACCTTAAATACTGCAATCAGGACAAATAGAATCCTTGTAAATGAAGCTGCCAAAAAGTATGGGAGTCAATGTGTAGTAGCTTCAATTGATTACAAGATAATTGATAAAATCCCAATTGTTTTCACTGACTTTGGTAATTATTGTACTGAAATGGAAATAACTGAATGGGTAAAGATTTGTCAAGAGGAGGGATGTGGTGAGATTTTTATTAATAGCATTGACAGGGATGGGAAAGCAAATGGCTACGATATTGAAACAATAAGTCGTGTTGTAGAAAGTATAAAATTACCCGTAATAGCTGCAGGGGGTGCGGGCGATTATTATGACTTTGTTGATTTAGTTGAAGAAACTAATGTTTCAGCTATAGCAGCTGGGAATATATTTCATTTTACTGAACGAAGTTACCCGAGAGCAAAGGAATTATTAAAGAAAAAGAATATAAACGTAAGATAATATGTCACCAAAAATAAAATATTGCACAAAATGTGTTGGTACTTCAAGTTCAGCTGTTCCTTTATCTTTTGACTCAGATGGTGTTTGCACAGCATGTCGAACTTCAGGTCAGGTTTTAGAAATAGACTGGGAAAGAAGAAAGAAAATGTTTGAAAGATTGATTAGTGATTATAAGTCAAATGATGAATCAAATTATGATTGTATAATCCCCGTGAGTGGTGGGAAGGATAGCTATTTTCAAATTCACATAATAAAAGAACTCGGTCTAAATCCATTGTTGGTAACTTATCATGGTAACAATTACACAACAACAGGTATGGAGAATTTGTTGAATATGAGAGAAATTTTTGGTGCGGATCATATTTTTTTCACTCCGAATATTGATGTGTTAAAAAAAATGAATCGATTAGGAATGGAAATAATGGGAGATATGAATTGGCATGCTCACGCTGGTATTTTTACCTATCCAATTAGAGAAGCGGTTCAAAAAAATATCCCACTAATGATTTGGGGAGAACATGGTTTTATGGATTTGGGAGGAATGCATTCTTACAATGATATGGTGGAATTTACACAAAGATACAGACATGAACACTGTTTGAGAGGATATGAATGGTATGACTTTATAGAAGAGGCACCAAAATATGGCGAGAAATTGAACAAAAGAGATATGTTTACTTGGATGTACCCGTCTGATGAAGAGATTGCAAAAGTTGATGTCAGAGGAATTTATATTTCTAATTTCTTTAAATGGGATGCCAATTCGCACGGTAAGCTAATGATTGAAAAATATGGTTTCAAAGAGGCTGAAGAACCATTTGAAAGAACTTACAGAAGAATGTCAAACTTAGATGATATGCATGAGAATGGTATCCATGATTACATGAAGTTCGTAAAGTTTGGTTACGGGAGAGCTACTGATCATGTTTGCAAAGATATCCGGAGCGGAAAAATGAGTAGGGAAGAAGGAATAGAATTTGTAAAAAGAATGGATCATATAAAATCTAAAGATTTATATCGATGGTTGGAATATGTGGGATGGTCAGAGGAGAAATTTGATAAAGTCGCTGATAGATTTAGAGACCCTCGTGTTTGGTGGATTAAAGATGGCCAATGGTGGAAAGACAACCTCTGGGGGGCACCATCAAGTTATGGACTCGTCCACTTAAGCAGTGGTGAACAATCTAAATTCTTGGGTGAATAATATTGGATTTTTAACAATTAAAATGAGCATTTGAATATGTCTAAAAATAAAAGAGAAATTCCTTTCACATCTCTTCAAGATGTAAATAAACATATCAAAGGTAGATCTATCATATTTTTTGGTGCAGGGAATATAACTGAGAAAACCTATAGGATACTAATTGGTAAAAAGGTAATTGGGATTGTGGATAACGCAAAGAATTTGTGGGGAGAAAGGCAATTGGAGGTAACTATTCATTCGCCTGAATTTTTGGAAACAGAAGAAGGTAAAAATTCTTTTATTATCATATGCACAACATCTTTTGAAGAAGTTTCAATGCAATTAGAGGGCTTGAGTTTCAAACCTAATTTGGATTTTTGTGTTAGTCCAATTTTGAATGATCTTAGAATAATTGATGAGTTGGAAACAATTGAGAAGAAAATGCTCTTTTCAAGCGGTTCCCCAAAACAGGATTCTGATTCATATGGTGGAGGGATTTATGAAATGGAAGTGGATGGAGATAGTTGGAAGCATAAAAAAGTTATAAGTGGTAATTGTTACGGATTAATTCGCTTTGGAGATAATTTTATATCAGTAGATCAGGAATTAGGTATTTTTGAATTTGACAATAACTACAAGATCACACGTTCGAAAGAATTGCCTAAAGGAATGAGAGCTCATGGTGTAGATTATTCTACAAAACATAAAAGGTTTTTTGTAGTCGGAAGCTATTTAGATGGCGTGGTAGCATTAGATGAGGAATTCAATATTCTTGAGAAGTTCTCAATTTCACATAAATATAAAAGATCCAACAAACCGCATCATCACTGCAATGACTGTTGTGTGGTCAAAGATAGCTTATATGTTTCGATGTTTTCGTTAACAGGAAATTGGAAACTTGATATCTTCGATGGAGGGGTCCTTGAATTTGATATTTTGACAAAAGAGAAAGTGGGTCCGGTAATACAGGATTTGTGGATGCCTCATAATATAAAATTAATTGAAGGGAGTCTGCATGTTTTAGACTCCCTACCAGGGTTATTGAAAACAAACAATGCAAAGGTAATTGGAGATTTTCCGGCATTTACAAGGGGCCTAACCCACGATGGCATTTTTTACTTTATTGGACAAAGTAGAAATAGGAATTATTCTAAAAATATAGGGATATCAAAAAATGTTTCCATTGATGCAGGAATCATTGTATTTGATGCGCACACTAAAGCATCGAGATTTTTACAACTGCCACCTAAAATATCTGAAATACACGCAATCCTTTTATTAAACTGATAGATTACAATATTTCGATACTAATAACTATGAATCAAGAATTACTCAAAGAACTTGGAGAATTAAAAAACCGCTATGAAAAAGGTGAAAATATAATTCAGTACATTCGGAATAAATATGGAAATGATGTAAGCAGAGTTGATAGCATCATGACAAGCTATGATTTGCAAGCTGGCTCCTACACTAGAATTTTTGATTCGAATCCGGAAAGAAAAATTAGATATTGTGAAGAATTAGTTAGCAAAATTGAAAAAATTGATTCGTTCAATTCATTTCTTTTAGTTGGTGTAGGTGAGGCAATAACTTTGGGTAATGTTGTCTCTATACTTCCTAATAGGCCAGATCAGGTATTTGGTTTTGATATTTCATGGTCAAGAGTTGATTACGCAAAAAAGTTCATGGAACGTTTCAATATAGAAAATGTAATTCTGACCACAGGAGATCTTTTCGAAGCTCCGTTCACTGATAATTCCATAGAACTCGTTATGTCAAATCACTCATTAGAACCCAATGGAGGGAGGGAGGAGGAGGCATTAAAAGAATTATATAGAATTTCAAGTAAATATGTCGTGGTTAATGAACCTTGTTATGATTGGGCATCAGATGAAGCTAAAATAAGAATGGAAAAACATAGATATATTAAAAACCTCCATAAAGTTGCAGCAAAACTTGGTTATCATATAATCAGCCATGAAAGATTCGAAAATCCAATCGTTTCCACCAACCCTACAAGTTGTTTAATAATAAAAAAAGAATATTCCGGGCCATCTAACAATAGTCAACTGGCTTGCCCGAATACAAAAAAACAATTAATTAAACAAGATGATTGTTATTATTGCCCAGATAGCTTATTGGCTTATCCCATAATCAAAGGAATTCCTTGTCTTACTAATGAAAATGCAATGTTAGCATCATCTTTTTTAAATTAAATTAACTTCGAAATTTTCATGACGGAAAAGTTTTAACCATAGGCCATCATTTGTTATGATATGATTGGTAAGCGTATTTGTACAAATACCTTGACCTAAGATTTTTTTTTGATTTATTGTTAATAACCTACAAATAGAATCTTTAAAATGAGTTTAATGTATTCAAAATTTATGGTTGTGAAAAATGTCATTTCATCCTCAAATTATTATATAACAATCCTTTAAGGAGATGCTTTCAGAAAAGTATAAGTAGGGACAATTATTGTAGCGTACATTAAAAGCAATTATTTACTTGTGAATAAAAATATGGATAAAAAAAAATACCTGAAGGTCCTAAAGTTGCTTTCAAAAAATAGGATAGAATATCACAAGGACAGACCGTACATCTTACTTGATGGAGTATTAGATACTTCACATAATTTATTTATAAATGTAGCGATCGGACTAGCAGTGCATGAGGTGTACGGCTATAATGTTGCTTTTTTAACTGATAATTCACGATGTTTTGTTAATGACATTGCAGCATCTATAGGTGCTGAGGTTATTAACATTAATCAATATAATCCTAAAAAGTACTCAATAAGAAAAATAAAATATTATTGGGATCGCCTTAAATACAGATACGTTGATAAGAAGGATATACTTCAGATATCAATACATGACATTCCCATAGGTGATTTAGTTTACGATAGCATTATTCGTTTTAAAAAGGACACTTATACATTAGCTCATTTCCAGCCGGCGTTTATAAAATCTACCATTGCCGATGCAATTCGGAGATATCATTCTTTTAGCATTGTTTTAAAAGACTTCGATGTAAAATTACTAAGCCTCAGTCATAAATTTTATGTAAAATTCGGAATTTTTTCCAGAGTTGCTATTAATAATAAAATACCATTCATCTCAAAGAGTAGAGCTCATTTAACACTTGTAAATACTTTATGGGAGCACCGACTCAATAACTATTCTATAGATCATGGAATTGAGAGAAAAATTAGAAGGATACCAGAAAGTATTGCTGATAATTATGTCAAAAAAAGATTTTTAGGTGAGTTTAAACAAAATGATGTAATTTTCGCATATTCTTCGAAGAAAGTATATGATACTGAAATGTTATTGCAAAGGTTATCACTAATTGATTCTATGCCTATAGCTATTGTAATGCTTCATGCTTTTAGCGATGCTCCACATTCCGACACATCAATGCTTTATCGCGATTATTATGAATGGTTCATTGAGACACTCCACATTATTAAACGAATAGAAAAAATACAATGGTTGATCAAACCACATCCTGCTTCTAGCATATTCGATGAAGAAGGAGTTGTTATAAAATTAATTGAGGAAACACCAAATATTAAGATGGTACCGCCTGATGTAAGAACAGATTCTGTATTGGAAATTGCAGATGCTGTTATAACTGTCAGAGGAACAGTTGGGTTGGAATGTGTATTGTTTGATGCACAGCCCATACTTGCTGGAGATGCGTATTATATGAACCTTGGATTTACGATAAACTGTAAAACTATTTCAGAATATAAACAAGCACTTAGTACTATAACCAAGAAGAGTCCAATTGATGAATCTGTTAAAAGTCTGGCAAAAAAAGTGCTTTATTGGCGAAATGAAAGTTACTTATTCTTTTCAGGGATATTTGGTCCTGAAATGAGGCCAAATTTACCAAAGGAAGAATTGCTTAAGCATGAATTATGGAATTATCAACACGTCTATGATTTTCTTTCAGAGAATGATTATAAAAGCGATGTTTATTATAAAAAGCTAATCGTGTTTTTTTCTGACAAAAGAAAAACACTTTGCGTAGCAGATTTAGTAGATTTTGAAAAAGTAGAACAAGCATGAAGGATGATCAGCTTATCTTCATTATTTCTCAACCTCGTGCAGGCTCTACAATGCTTCAAGCTGTGTTATCAAATAATGAGTATGTAGATACGGTTAGCGAACCATGGTTGTTATTACCCTTTTTATCGATTTTCAAACCAACGGTAAATACATCAGGATATAATGGGGCATACCTGAATATTGTTCTTTCCGATTTTCTTAAAAAGAAAAATATTGAAATTGATTTTAAAAATGGAATAAGGGAGTTTTTGCTAAATATATATGCTTCAGTTAAATCTGAAAGCTCAATTTTTTTTTTGGATAAAACTCCACGATATTATGAGATAGCAGATAAAATTGTCGATTATTTTCCTAATGCAAAAATCATAGTATTGAAAAGAAATCCATTGGATGTATTAGAGTCTGTATTAAGATATTGGAATATTGTATCATATGAAGATTTATCCGAATTTCACCGGGATATACTATTTGCTCCCAAAATGATTCAGGAATTTATTGATAAACAAAAAGATAACCCCAATGTAAAATCTGTATTTTACGAAGATTTAATAGGTTCAAACAATTGTAATTTTTTTGATTCGCTATTTTCTTGGTTAAATATATCTTTTAATGATAAATATCTTGAATATTCCAATAACCTTAAGTATAAGGGTTTGTTTGGCGATCAGGCTTCTGTCCAAAAAATGGAAAGTCCAGGGAATGATCGGCGAGATTTATTTGATAGAAGTGATGATTACTGGTGTAATTTTTTTAGTGGCTATCATTCTTATTTAGGGGATGATTTTTTAAAAACATATATGGATAAACACTACCTCCCTCTAAAATCAATAAATAATAAAAAATTATCCACCTTTTATCAGGTGTATATAAAATTATTTAGGAAGGAAATTACACAATTGGATTTTGTTCAGTTCAAATATGGTATTGACAAGGCTATATATGTAAAGAAGAAAAGAGGAAATAATAAGGCTACGCTTAGGACACTGTGGAGACACTTATAAAAATTTCAATTATTACTCCATCTTATAATTCGGTGGAATTCATTGAAAACGCAATTTTGTCAGTATTAAAACAAAAATTTGTTGGCTGGGAGCATATTATAGTTGATGGAGGGAGTACTGATAGCACCATTGAGATTTTAAAACAGTATTCGCATCTGAAGTGGATATCTGAGTCAGATGATGGTATTTATGATGCTATGAATAAAGGTGTAAAAATTGCCCAGGGAGAATGGGTATATTTTTTAGGAGCAGATGATGAACTTTATGATATTGAGGTATTGAGAAGAGTATCTATGCTTATGACAAAAAAAACAGATGTAATTTATGGCAATGTGTTGTTTAAGCATTCAGAAAAAGAATATGATGGTAAGTTTACAAAAATTAAATTATTGAGCAGAAATATTTGTCACCAGGGAATCTTTGTTAGAAAGGATTTATTTAGAAAGTATAATGGTTTTAATACACGTTATAAGATGTTGGCTGATTGGCATTTTAATATGAAATGGTTTAATGATCTAACCATTCGGAAAGACTTTATTAATAATATTATTGCAACGTATAATGAAGACGGCTCATGCTTTAACACCCTTGATACAGAATTTAAAAACGATTGGCAAATAAATGTTAATAAGTATTTTCCATGGTATATAAGTGGAATGCTAATGCATAGGAATGCGAGAATAATTGGGAGATTCATTAGAAAAATATTGAATTATGAAAAGCATTAGATCTATTGCCATCCATCTCCCTCAGTTTCATGCCATTCCTGAAAACGACCTCTGGTGGGGCAAAGGATTTACAGAATGGACAAATGTAAAAAAATCCAAACCAATATTTTATGGACATAACCAACCTCATGTTCCGTTGAATAATGATTACTATGATCTTAGTAATTTGGATAGTCTTCACAAGCAAAAGGATTTGGCTAAAGAATATGGGATTAGTGGATTTTGCTTTTATCACTATTGGTTTAATGGAAAACTTTTACTGGAAAAGCCACTTGAGTTGATACTGAAAGATGAAAGTTGGGATTTTCCTTTTTGCTTGTGCTGGGCAAATGAAAACTGGACCAGAACTTGGGATGGTCAAGAAAAAAATGTACTGATGCAACAGAACTACTCTATAGAAGATGATATTTTACACTTTGACTACTTTATCAAATTTTTCAAAAGCCATAACTATATCAAAGTAGATAATAAACCTGTGTTGTTGATTTATAGATCTGAGTTGTTCCCAAACATTAATGAAACAATTGACACGTGGCGTAAACTGGCTACCAAGGTAGGTTTAGATGGACTATACCTAATCAGGGTTGAGGGATTTAAGAAAGATTTTAATCCGCAGCTCCATGGTTTTGATGCGGCTTTGGATTTTCAACCAGATTGGAGTCAGCTACCGGAGAAATTAAGGGAACCTTTTATTAGCAAGATTCTTAGGAGGCTAAAAAACAACAGAGTTAGTCAATACTACAAAAACAGGGTTTATTCTTACCAGCATTATGTAGAAGGTCAGATTAGTAATAAAACTGCATTTAGTAAATATAAAAGATACCCGTGCGTAATGCCTTCATGGGATAACTCTTCACGTAGAAAAGAAAACGTCGTTATTTTGAAGGATGCCAATCCTGTTACTTATAAAGTCTGGCTTCAAGCTATTGTTTCAGCTTTTACTCCTTATTCCGTAGAAGAAAATTTTATATTTATAAATGCATGGAATGAATGGGCTGAAGGAAATCATTTAGAGCCTTGTGAAAAATGGGGGCACGGCTATCTAAAGGCAACAAAAGAAATACTAGAAAATTTTGAATCCAATGTTTTTAAAAGGTAAAAAACTGCTTAAGAAAATTTTTATTGCCTTGATTAAAGGTATCCCGCTAACAGTATTGAAATCGGTAATGGCTGATCCTGCATTTTTAAAAAAACTATTACCAAATTCTTTTTTTATAGCGAACGATGGGTTTTGCCCTTGCTGTGACTCGGAAGTTCAATTTATTTCCTATCATCCTTGGCTCAGAGATTACTTTATTTGTTCCAATTGCAAGTCAATACCAAGGGAGCGTGCATTGATGCTCGTGATTGAAAAGTATTTTCCTAACTGGAAATCTCTTAGAATTCATGAGTCATCCCCTGGAAAAAGAGGGACAAGTTTAAAACTGAAAAACCAATGTCTTGGTTATCTTTCTTCACAGTACTTTCCAAATAAAGAACCAGGTGAAATAATTAATGGGTCTGTAAATATTGATCTTGAAATGCAAACATTTAATGATGAAAGTTTTGATTTGGTTGTTACTCAGGATGTGATGGAACACATTTATAATCCTTCAAAAGCCTTTAGTGAAATTGCTCGCACATTGAAAAAAGGGGGCGCCCATATATTTACCGTACCGATTGTAAATAAATTTAAGCTTTCTGAAAGGTGGGCTAATAAAGCCGAAGATGGGTCACCTATTTTCCTTAAAACCGCTGAATTTCATGGTAACCCTGTTGACCCTAAAGGTTCACCAGTTGCCATGCATTGGGGATACGATATTGTCGATTTTATAAAGAAAGAGAGTGGTTTGGATAGTACAATTGAGTATTTAAACGATTTGCGCTTTGGAGTTAGGGCAGAGTATATTGAAGTAATCATAAGTAAGAAAATATAAAGTGCCTTTAGTTTCCATCATCGTTCCTAATTATAACCATGCCAAGTTTTTAAAGAAACGCTTGGATTCCATTTTTCAACAAATCTATAGAGATTTTGAGGTCATATTACTTGACGATGCCAGTACAGACAATAGTGTTGAGGTGCTTACCGATTATGCAAACCATTCAAAGGTTACTCATTTTATTGTCAATGAAAAAAATTCAGAAAGTCCATTCAAACAATGGAAGAAGGGGATAGACCTGGCAAGAGGAGAATATATTTGGATTGCAGAGAGTGACGACTGGGCCGATAAATATTTTTTAGATAAGGCAGTACATCATTTTGATAAAAAAGAAGATATAAATTTGGTATATGGTAAAAGTGTTATTATTAATGGAAAAGGTAATATTATTAGTATTTACAACTATAAATCAATTGATATGCCTTCAGAAAGGTGGGAGGCATATTTTGTTAATGAAGGTCAAGATGAAATAAAAGAATATTTGTATAGAAGAAATACAATACCTAATGCCAGTGCAGTGCTGATGAAGAGAGCACCTGTTTTGAAGGAAGTAAATAAAATCACAACATTCAGAATGATGGGTGATTGGATACTATGGATAAAAACACTTATTAGTGGTAAAGTTATTTACGATCCTGAAATGGTCAATTACTTCAGAGTGACAGATCAATCAACAATAAGGCATAACACTCCTAAAAAGATTTTTTACAGGTACTTTGAACATATTCTTCTAAATAATTTTTTATTGAAAAGACGATTAATCAGCAAAGAGTACTTTTTTGAAAGTAATGATTTTTGTTTATCAAAAATTCAGCACAGTGGTTATTTGAATATAGCTAAATTGCCAATTTTACTAAGTCTTCCTGCACCATTATTATATAAAGCATCTAAAAAAATAGGATATAAAATTTTTCTAAAAATTACATCTTACTATAGGTTTAGTTGAGTTATCTTATGATGAACACTGATACACACCTTTTTCTTTGGAACGCCATTTACGTAATTCCGGATTCACCAATATAGAAATTCATGCTACTGGTGGTTGGCATCTTGCTATGGCACAGATGATTGGACTTTGGGTAAAAAGATCTCCTATCTCAAAGAAAGCACTGTTGGCTTTCAAAGGGCGCTTTAAGGATAATGAAGAAATTAATTAAACTGAGGCTTTAGAAAAGATTGATTTTATGAAAGGACAGATGATAACAGGATTGTATGGGAGAGCAGAAAAAGTAAGTATTTAGTCGAGATGGATATTTAGTGAAAAATATATTATTGAATTCAAATATTAATGAAAGTAGCAATAGTTACAAACAAACCTTATTCCTCTTGTGAGACATTCGTCAAAGCTCAGATAGATTTACTCCCTTTTGAAATTGTGCAATTGTATGGAGGGAATTTGCCTTTTCGATTGGAGGGGAGAAAATATATATCGTCAAGCATCTTAAAAAGAATAATTGACAGAATAGGAGGTAATGACCCTATAAATCAAACTATTAACTTATTAAAGTCGCAAAAAATTGATGTTGTATTGGCGCAGTATGGGATGGTGGGCGCAGAGGTATTGCCTGTATGCAAAGTGCTAAACATTCCTCTTATTGTTCATTTTCATGGTGCTGATGCAGTGAGGCATAGTGTGTTGAAAAAGCATAAATTACAATATAATGAAATGTTTGATTATGCGACAAAGGTGATTTCAGTTAGCCATGAAATGACTAGCCGATTAATTTTAATAGGATGCAAGCGAGAAAAGATTGTTTATAACCCTTATGGGCCTAATGATAGTTTTTTTAACGTAACGCTGACATATGCTAATAATCAGTCCATAGCTATTGGACGTTTTGTAGAAAAAAAAGCTCCACATTTATTGATTTTGGCCTTCCATAAAGTAATTCGGAAATATGGAAAAGCAAGATTAGT